>Ga0214474_1000809_pt1 | contig 14994 bp, 13 predicted proteins | sample RVTome_2_FD_187335 | JGI IMG/M metagenome (GOLD analysis project Ga0214474, IMG submission 187335) | Soil microbial communities from uranium-contaminated site in the Upper Colorado River Basin, Wyoming, United States - RVT95D214 HiSeq ...
CCATAAGAAGTCGCCCTTCGCTTACAAGACAAGCTCTTCCCAACGGGGAATCATACCATGCATCATATTGGGCAGCATTCATCATTTTGGTTCTCTTCGAAGGAAAGTTCTCAAAAACTCCAACGTATACCCAAGTAGACGTTGGTGTCATTCTGAAACTGTCCGAAAAAGGTATGGTCCCCCTTTCCAATGAAGATATTTGCTCCGACGTCAGCGGACCAGCGGTCAGTAATTTTATAATGAATGCTGGGCCTAACATATGCGTCCTGATCCGAAGGCGAATAGAATGTGAAGAGCGATAGTTTAAGATTTTGGTACATGAGAAGCTTCGTTAGCCGAAGAGTGACTACGTGTCGATATTCGTCAGCAGCTTGACTACCCGGGGGAAGGGTTCGCTTGTAGGCACCGTAATCTGACATTAGCTCTAAGTAATATTGGACTCCCATAGTAAAGTCTTTAGCCAACTCTTGTTCATATCCTGCCAAAAACCGAAACTGACTATTCGGTACAAAAGGGTTCTTTCCGCTTCGGTCATCTTGTGAGTCGTAATATCCCATCTCAATATTTCCAATTCCTTTCCATACCTTTCCACGGCTACTTAAGCCGTATACGGAAAGGCGAGGGAAAGTAGCTTTCCTTGTCTGAGGGTCAAGGCCCATCGGGCTCTTCCAGAAGCCATTGTAACCATACAAGGCCAGATCATAACCTTTAATATTACGGTAGAAACGGAGCGCCATTTCGTCTTCTTCAAACCATTCATCGCGTTTGTGTGGACGGATCTTTGCATCTTCGCCGGCCAGACGGCCCAGTAGCGGATTGAAATAGGAAAGCCGTTCTCCATCGATAAAACGGTCGGGATCGAATTGGGGCGTATAGACGAAGTCGAGGTTGAAAAACTTTGTGTAAAGACTCGCCTTTACAGCATCTGAAGGGGCTTTCAGGTATTCGTCATCGCGCCCGATGAAGAAAGAGTAATAATCTTTTGGGAATAGATCATTGATAAAGATATAATCTCCTGTGCCCCACGTCAGTATCTGTCTACCGACTTTCAAGTCCATAAACTCAAACGGAGTTAAGGTGGCGTTGGCTTCCCGAAGGTCAACCCTTGCCCCTTCCGCCACCCCATCATAAAGAAAGTCACTCTTCAGTCTGAACTTTGCCCAATCAAGGGCTTTGGAGAGATTCAGTTGAAGCCGCGTTTCCCCCAGGGTCGCGGTTTTGGGTTCATGCGGATCATCCTGCGTGCGAAGACCGCCGCGAGCATCCCAGAATCCGTGAAGTTCAAATGGAAGCGTCTCCAGGAATGATTTCCAATTCTTTGAAGTTCCTTCAGAAGAGGATTTCACCTGAGTTTCGTAACCATCCTGTTCTTTCCCCGCCTCTACTTGGGCACTGGCCGCACGGGTATTATTAATTAGAAGCAGGAGAAAAATTCCAAGGATGATGGCACCTCCAGAAATAAATCTCCTCACTTAATCCACCTCTCAGGAGGGTTTCGTAGATACCGTTCGGTGAAGATATCGTCCGGGAGGCCGATGTTATATGAAGACGAAGTAAATGTTACCTCCGTTCGATGCCCCGTCTTAAGATTTTTCATGGTTCTCTTGGTAATCGTAGAGAAACTCTTTCGCTCCCGACCTTCTGCAGCAGCAACGTCTTCGATCTTGTCTGCTGTGAACACCCGTCCCAGTTCCTTCTGCACGTCGTAGTATTCCTCTTTGAGTGGTAGAAAAGTGCCTTTGTCGATCCATGAAATTCGTTTCACGTAATCTATAGGTTCCTTAGGAACGCTTTCAACGATATAGCAGTCCTTGCCTCCGAGTTTTTCCTCTCGCAGAAGGGTGTGTGTATCGGTGGATATATCTCGTCCAGATACCTCTTCATAGGTGAAATCTGAACCCACAAAACTCGACCGTGCATCGCTTGCAGCGATCCGACGAACGAGATCTATTGCAGGCACAAAAAGCCATCGATCATCATTTTTGGCTGGATACTTGTAAACCATAAATGTCATATTTCTCACATCAGCAGGCTGGAAGAAGTAGATAAAATATTTCTGGTCGCCTCCTATCTCACCGTAATTTTTCCTCAACATGGTCATCTCTCTTAACCGCTCTTTACCTTCTTTACTTATAAGTTTCATTACAACACGTGCCTTAAAATCCTTGCCAGGGTATAGAAAGGCTGCCTGTGACTTTTTCATCACATCTTCTGCTGTCATGGCAGAAGCCTGAAAAGGCAGAAACATAAGTAAAACAATTAACCCCAGGCTTACTAATACTACAAAATCTCCTATTCCTCTAAGTATCCTTTCCATCATTTCAGACCCCCTTTTTCAATCCCTTCTCCTTGCCTCTGCCACCCGGGGGAAGAGAATGCTGATGTCCCCTCCCGTTGACGGTTCATTTCTTAAACAGCCAGCCCTGTAAGAGTGTTATTAACGCTGGGAGATAGATTATTGTCATTACGGCACTGAGCATCATCATACTCACAATAAATGCACCAACTGTTATATAAGGTGTAAGAGATGCAAAGAGCATGACCGAAAAGGCAGAGGCAAAGAGCGCTGCATTACGCATTATCCCCTTGCCAGGCCTTGCAGCAGTCCAGAGTAATCCATCAGTTAGGAGTTTAGAGTCAAGAGGTTTGGGTGCCTCCAAACCTTGAACTCCTAAATCTGAACTTTCGGTTAATCTCTGTTTAAATCTGCTTATAAAATGAATTGCAAAATCTACAGCCATGCCGAGAGAAAGGCATGAAAGCACAGAAATTGGCATATCAAAATCTTTGCCCATAAAGCCCACGGCTCCATAAATAAGCAGAATTGTAAAAAGAAGAGGAGTATATCCAACTATTGCCCATTTCACCGAACGGAAGTTGAAGATGAGGATAACGAAGACTACAATGAGGGCGAGGATAAAGCCCCTTAGCATGTCCCACAGCACTTGGTCATTCCATACGAAGTTAAAATAGGCAATACCTGCAGGTTTAAATTCCATGGGGGGTGAATGGGTCTTCTTATATTCATCCACCGCCTTTATCACATCCCCCATTGCCTGAGCATCCCATGTCTTAAGCTGAACCCAGATATTTGCCTTCTGAAATGGATAGTCAACAACGTTGTCCAGATCAGAGGGCTTTGCAGACATGCTGAACAAAAAGAGAAACTGCCCGATTGTCTCTTTTGAATCGGGGACAACATCATATTTGGGGTCATCATCGTGCAACACACGGTTTATCCTCTTTACATAATCCACGACAGATGCAGTCTTTCCAACAACTGGCAGCCTTTCCAGATGCTTCTGGAGCCCTTCTATATATCGCATTGCCTCCGGTGTTTTAATGAATTCAGGTTCTTTAGAAATGGCTATCACATAGCCGAGAGATGTGCCTCCGAGGGCATTGTTCATAACATTATCAGCAATGCGAACTTCACTGCTTTTCTTGAACCACTCAACCATATTGTTGTTAACCACTATCTTGGTTAGGCCGATGATCGCTACTACGAAAAGTATAAGACCGACGAGGACAGTAGCCTTTGGTTTATGCGCACCAAAGCCGGCAAGACTTTTCAGAAATTGTGAAGTCTTGCTTGACGCAATATCTTCGCCTACGGAGTACTTTTCCAGTTTCTCTTCTTTCACAAAGGTAAACATCGCAGGGATGAAGCTGAAGCTCAAGATCCTTAGCGAAAGGGTTCCAAAGGCAACGAGGCCGCCAAAGACTTTGACAGGGATGATGTTCATGAACAGTAAGACAGCAAAACCCGCTGCTGTGGCGAGCGCTGTGTATCTCACAGGGCGACCTACAGCATTCATTGTCTCAATTATTGCAGCTCTTTTATCCTTCCTTTCTCTGTAGCGGAAGTAGAACTCGTTAAAGATGTGTATACTGTCTGTAGCAATAGCCATCAAAAAAACCGGGCTCATCGAGCTCATAATGTGAATAGGAAATCCCAAGGCTATTAAGATTCCCATACTCCAAATAATGCAAATCATTGCGTCCATCATTAGGGTGACAGAAAGAAAAAGATCTCTGAACATAAGATATCTAACTGCGAGCATGATCATTGCTGCAATTGGAGCGAAAATCGCCATCAGTTTGAACATCTCTGCACCGAAGGTATCTCTGGCAACAGGATCCCCAGCTATGTAGTATTTCTCAGGACCGCCTTCTTTTTTGACTATCTCCCTGATGGTGTCAGCTATTACCTTGCCGTTTGCACCTCTCTCAAGGGGGACATATATAGCAGTAGTCTTCCCATCCTTTGAAATAATGCGATTGACAAAAAGGGGATTTTCAAAAAGCATTTTATGAAGGGAATTTATTTCTTCATCGGTCTTTGGAACTTCTGTCATAAGTGGTGCTACCTTTAGCACTCCGGCCCCTGCTGTTACATTGGTAATAGTAGGAAAACTGTTTACATCGATTGCAGCAACGCCTTTGATCTTCAGTATTTCATTGGTTATACTCTTAATCTTTCCGAGGGTGTCTTTATTGAGAACGCCTCTTTCATTCACTATCCCAACAACTATCATATCCTCATACAGGGCAAATGTCTTGTCTACCTCGTCATTCCACACCCTGACATCCGATGTCTCCGGAAGCATATGTTTAGGATTAGTATCAGTCCTCGCCTTTGGAAATTGTGACATGAAAAGAAGGGTAAAGAGAATTGAAAGAAACACGATCAACTTCGGATGTTTGACAGAAAATTCAACAAGGGAAAACCGATGCATAAATTCCCCCTATGGCAACTGAGTTAATCCATGTCTGCTCAAGGGTAAATCCGAAAGGGGCCTCTATATCCACCCAATACGGACTCCCGTCCGGTAGACTCTCCAAGAAAAGAGCGCGGCCAGTAGAATTAGAATGACAGTCACCGGTAGTCCAAATCGAGAAGTGATTTGCAAACCCAACAGAACAGTTGTTATGACGATAAATAAACAGAAAGATGCTAAACGGGTTCGTCTGAGTCGGATTGGGGCGATTTGCTTGGCGATCTCTTCGGGGATTTCATCCCCCTCTACCTTAGCAAGAAGTGATTCAATAGCAGGCTGGATTCGGAAATGGACCACCGAAAGCAGGGCAGTCAGCAACAGCAACAACAGGAGCTTGGCTAAAAGGACCGAGTTCTCGAACAGGTCACTCCAAGCAAAACCGGCAAGTGGGATGAGCAGGACACCGGTCAGTAGAGCTGTAAACTGATACATGTAACACCGTATGGCTGCACCCTTGATAATGTTTTCGAAGTACCGATCCACAACGAATGGGGCTTTTCCGATTCGTCTTCGCTCATGCACTGCAATAAGGTTGTACAGAGGTGCCGCCATAAAAACGACCGCTAAAATATGGAAAAACTTTACGATGTCATAAACCATTTCACTTCCTCCTTTCCAAAAGTTGTTTGCCTGAAGTTTTGAATCCACTCCGCATTTCCCCTAATAAAGGGGAAGACTCAGCTAAAGTTAAAACAAGTAGCATCGGATCGTTCAAGGTCCTTTTAAAGAGTCTTGGATCACTTTTATTAAACGATCTTTTTTAAAATCTTCCTGGGAGAGAGATATCCGAAAATCTCGATCAATAATAACATGATATGGAACAGATCCCTTGCCAAATTTTTTATAAATTTCCCCTCCCGGGTCAATGGTCACTGGATAAGTCAATCGATGTTGTAGGATCCACGAGGATGCCTGTTCAATATTTTCTTTGACTCCCAAGCCAAAAACCTTCAATCCCTTTTCTTTAAACCTCTGCCAGATCTCTTTTTCGATCACAGGAGCCTCCTGTTGGCACCGCGTTCAGAGGGTTTTCCAGAAGACCAAAAATATTGGACGCCCTTTTAAGTCTAAAAGCGATAAATGATCATCGATTGGAAAAACCTCAGCCTCTTGACCCACGTTAAGGTTTTTTATTTGATCTTTAAAGACCCTCAATTTTCTCCTCCTTAATAAAATTTTTCGGAACTATGATAAGGTTTCTTTACCTCGGTTCGTTGTGAGTACATGATCAATCCCAATATGAGTACCCAAAAAAAACAGGAGTTAACCACATCCACCGGAAGCCTCCCATCGTACCGGGCCAGAATCCCGTGGTACAAATCTGGCTGGAAATCTGAGAGTCACTCGCACCTTGGGAGGACCCCGCTACAGCAAAAGCCGAAAGTTGCCTTGTTTTATTTTACTGCCACCAGTAATACGTCGCCTTCCACTTGCCACCAGCGAATGCCTCCGAAACCAGCCTCGAGCAAGACATCCGTTAACTCTGTTAAAGTAAAGTGATAGCATCTACTCTTTAAGCCCTTCTCCTTGAGCTCGTGTTCGCTGACCATGATGGTTCCACCGGCCCTAAGCACCCGGTGCATTTCTCTTAGCGTAGCAGACTGATCTTCGATGTGATGAAGAGAATAGGACAAGATAGCCACATCGAACTGGCCATTTGGAAAATTGAGATGAGTAGCGTCCCCTTTAATACATCGCACGAGATGCTCTACGCCAGTTTTGTAAGCCAGCTTTCTTGCCTTCCTGAAACCTGACCGTGAGAGGTCAACACCAATGACTTCGCAGTCAGTTTCCTGGGCTAAATAGCAAGTCAGCCGACCATCTCCGCATCCTACGTCTAAAATAGATTGGGCAGTACCAAGTCTTGACACAATTTCTAGGTCAGCTTGAGAAAGTTCCATAGCCTTAAATCACTTTCAATAGAAAAAGTGCCAATGTCTTCAGTTGAAGCTAATTGCAATTCTCTAATTACTCCCACTTATTGAATTAATCCTTTTCATAAATTGGTTTGAATAACTAATTCTGATTCGAGAGGGACGGGATTTACCAGACAATAAACTCCTGGGCATCTTTCATGGGCCATCTTTTCAAGTTCTTTTAACTGCTCCTCTTTCGCATCGCTCTTCACAGTGGTAACAATTTTAACCCTTTCTACAATCGGGTTATCTGTCAGCCCCAAGGTTTTGCTGAGATCGGTGAAATTTTCCGCAGAAACATTGAGACCCTCGATTTTAATTCCCTTCATTGTAGCCATTGACATGAATGTTCCCGCAAAACAGGCAGCGAGGCCAAAAAGGCAGTACTGGATCGGGTCGGGTGCCAACCCTTCTCCTCCCATAAAAGGAGCAAAGTCTGATCTAAGGATTGTCTCCCCTTTCGGATGCTGAACTTTGGCTTCAATTTGAGGCTTTCCCTCATTGAAATTCCAAGAGCATTCAATCTTCTTACTCTTTTTAGCTTTTTTGAGGTCTTGCTTAACCTCTTCCACGAAAGTCTTCAGCCCTTCTAAATTCATGTGATTCATAACCATTTTTATTACCTCCATTATATTTGTATCTCAGGGCTTTAGCCCTGATCGATATCAACCCTAAAGGGTTGAGTTACAGGGGGGGGGAAGCTTATTTAATACGCCTTAAGCTGGCAACCATCTTTCCTTTTTCTTGAAGTTGTTCCAAAAGGACTTCCCGCATTAAATCGCAGGCATGGGTGATTTTAGGATTCAATATGCGATAATAAATATTGACTCCCTCCCGCCGGCTCAGAACCACCCCCTTCGATTTTAAAATACTCATATGCTGGGAGAGATTTGCCTTGCTGAGGCCAATTTTCTCAATCAACTCACTTGCCGTCATCTCTTTTTCCCTCAATGTGTTTAAAATCTCTAATCGTTTCGCATTCGAAAAAACCTTACAGACATCTGCATGGAGTTCAAAAATCTTTTCCATCTTTCCCCCCTTTCTTAATAGGTTAATTTGTTTAGAATATATATAGTTTATATTTTTCTAAACTCTAATATATAAATTATAACTTGTCAAGTCTTTTTTCTTAACCTTTTTTACTTCCAATCGAGATGTTTCCATTTGATATCAAAATCCCTTGCAAAATAGCCCTTTCTTTCTTAAGATTGGTCTCATGAAAAAAAAAGAGGTTTTATTAAGTCTTCTTTCTGGAATTCTTCTCATCCTCTCCTTCCCCAATTTTGATCTTGAATTTTTGGCCTGGTTTGCTTTTGTTCCACTTTTTTTCTCCATCGAAGGAAAAGGCCTCTACCAGAGTTTTAAGCTTGGGTTCTTAACCGGCCTCGTCTCTTTTCTCGGAATTCTTTATTGGATTGTTGTAGCGGTTCACACTTATGGGAATATCCCTCTGGTCATTAGTGTCCTCATCCTCTTGCTTTTAGTCGCCTACTTGAGCCTCTTCATCGGCGCCTTCACATTATTGACCCGATTTATCCAGATTCGTTCAGGACTTCAAACTGTTTTTTTCACCCCTGTCATCTGGGTGGCCTTAGAATATCTCCGATCCTTTCTTCTTACTGGGCTTCCCTGGGCGAACTTAAGCTATTCTCAATATCTCAATCTTCCTTTTATCCAGATGGCCGATACCACAGGGGCCTATGGCCCCTCCTTTGTTATCCTCCTGGTTAATACCACACTCTTTTTGGCACTTCGTCAACGGTCGAAAATAACCTTTCCCATTAAAGAAGTCATCATCACTGTCAGCATTCTTCTTAGTTTTCTGATTTACGGATATTTAAAAATGGGGAGAGTAGATCGTCAAATGGTCCAAGATCCTCCTCTGAAAGTTGGATTGGTTCAGGGAAATATCGATCAGTCTATAAAATGGGATGAATCCTTTCAGATGGAGACGCTGAAGATCTATGACAACCTTTCTTTAAGGGTTTCAGAGGAAAAACCGGATCTCATTATCTGGCCCGAGACCGCTACCCCCTTTTTTTTCCAAGACGCTAAGGAATTTCAGCCCTTTATCCTTGACATTCCAAAGAAGACAAATGCCTTTCTCCTCTTCGGTTCCCCCTCTTATAAAATTCTGAAAGGAAAAGTGAACCATTATAACAGTGCTTATCTAGTCTCTCCAGCAGGGGAATTAATAGGGAAATATGACAAGATTCACCTTGTCCCTTTTGGAGAGTATGTCCCCATGCAAGATCTCCTTTTCTTCCTCGGTTCCTTGGGAGAAGGAATTGGAGACTTTAAATCTGGGAAAGAAATCTTCAATTTTTCACTTCCTCAGGGCAAATTGGGTGTCCTCATCTGTTTTGAAATTATCTTTCCGGATCTCTGTCGAAGATTTATTAAGGGTGGGGCAAACTTCCTGGTGACGATCACGAATGATGCCTGGTTTGGTAGAACCTCTGCCCCTTACCAGCACTTCTCCATTGCCACTTTCAGGGCAGTTGAAAATCGAGTCTTTATTGTTAGGGCAGCCAATACCGGGATCACAGGCTTTATCGATCCTAAAGGAAAAATCATAAATCAAGGAGGCATTTTTACAGAGGAGGCGATGAATGGAGTGATCAGACTATCCAGTCAAAAAACTTTTTATACACTCTATGGAGATATTTTCTCCTGGATATGCTCTGCTCTCGCCATTTTCCTTGTGGCCTACGCTCTATTAAAAGACCTGAAAACCATTAAACGAAGGAAGGTATGAGGTGAGAATTAGAAAACCAGGAAGAGTCCATGAGCGAATTTGGTTTTTAGGCCGAGAGGAATCCGGGGTCTATCTTCTCGCAGGAAATAATAACTCCATGATTGTAAGCGGGGGTATGAGCTACATCATTCCAGACATCCTTCAGCAATTTAAAGAATTTACCATTGATGAGAATCGGATTAAAAAACTCTTAATCCTTCACTCCCACTTTGATCATGTGGGCATTGTCCCCTTTATGAAGCGCCGTCATCCAGAGATCGAAGTCTATGCTTCCCAAAGAGCTTGGGAGATCCTGCAAATGGATAAGGCCATCCTGACAATCAATCAATTCAGCCGAAATGTGGCACAAAGGATGAAGAAAGAGAATCTCTATTCAACCTACGACTTAGAATGGAGAAATGATGTCTCCGGTAAAACCGTCCAAGAAGGAGACCGAATTGATTTGGGAGGTTTGGACGTCTCGATTCTGGAGATCCCGGGTCATTCTTCGTGTTGTATTGCTGCTTATGTTCCGGAGTTAAAAGCTCTCTTTCCCACAGACGGTGGAGGCATTCCATTCAATCAGACCATCATTAGTTCTGGGAATTCCAATTACACTAAGTATCAACAGAGCCTCGAAAAGTTAAAAGATCTTGAAGTGGAGGTTTACGGGGCTGACCATTATGGATATCTCATCGGAGAAGAGGCTCGGAAATTTATCCACAAATCAATTGAAATGGCAAATAAAAATCGTGCCCTGATCGAGCAAGTTTACCGCTCCACACAAAATATTGATGTTGCGGTTCAGAAGCTCGTCTCTTCCTTTTATAAGGAAAACCCTAATTATTTCCTCTCTCCCGAAATACTTCTCGATGTATATCGCCAGACAGTCCGTCACATCGCCAGTGTGATCAAAGAAAAGGCTTAATTTGGGAGAGGGAGGGGGTGCGGGGAAACATTTAAGCATCTAACAAAAGAAAGGAAGAAGAACAATGAAAGTCGTAGCAATCAATGGTAGTTCGCGTAAAGATGGAAATACGGCCATTCTTTTAACTCAGGTGTTGGATGAACTGAAAAAAGAAGGGATCGAAACAGAGCTGATCCAGTTGGCAGGCGAAACCCTTTCCGGTTGTATCGCCTGTTACCGATGCGCAGAGAATAAGGATCAGAAATGCGCCGTTGTGAAGGACCGGGTTAACGAATACATCGCCAAGATGCACGAAGCCCAAGGGATTCTTTTAGGCTCTCCTACTTACATTGCAGATATGACGGCCAATATGAAAGCTCTTATCGAGCGGAGCACCATGGTCTCCAAAGCCAATGGAGACCTGTTCAAACGAAAAGTGGGAGCCGCTGTCATTGCCGTCCGTCGGGCAGGTTCCACCCATGTTCTCAGCTCGATGAACTATTTTTTTCTGATCAACCAGATGATTATCCCTGGTTCCAGCTATTGGAATTTGGGAATGGGTCGTGAGCCCGGGGAAGTGAAAAACGATGCAGAAGGTATCCACACAATGAAAATCCTCGGCCAGAACATGGCCTGGCTCCTCAAAAAAATTTATCCTTGAGTCATAGACTGCCATCGCCTCCCATTACATAAATGTAATAACCACAATCTCAGGCTTGGTATCGATGCGCATGGGGGGCCCCCAGGTACCAGCCCCGCTGGAGGTATAGGCCAATAGATCACCAAACTTTTTTAGCCCATAATCATACCCTTGGTAAATTTGTGAGGTGATGAACCGGAAGAGGAAAACTTGACCGTGGTGGGTATGTCCAGAAAGCTGCAAAGAGATTCCTTGCTCCTTGGCCACCTGTAAATGGAGAGGGGTATGCTTCAACAAAATGCTGGGTTTATTACGGTCGATCCCCATTTTTTGTAAAATTGCCTTAATCTGCTCTTTACTTCTCGAATCCTGATAATCCACTCCAATGATTTGCAAGCCATCCAGATCAATCATTTCATTATATAATACCTTTATGCCTGCTCGTCGGACGGCCTGGAGGTATGGGGTGTTATTATAAAATTCTTCATGGTTCCCTGTAATGAAATAAATGCCATAAGGAACGGAGATTCTTGAGAAAGGCTCAATGACCCTATCGAGATCCACCCCCTCGCCGTCATAGAGATCACCACCGATGAAAACAATGTCTGGGCGCAAATTTTGAACCATGTTGGCAATATGCTGAGCAAATCCGTAATTTCTTACCGAGCCTAAATGCGTGTCGCTTACCCAGATCGCGGTTTTGCCTTTCCAACGTTCAGGTAAATTAGGAAGCTGAAGATGAATTCGTGTCGTACGAATGGTGGACCCGTTGATGAATCCGTAAAGGCTCGCTATCAGGGCCAATCCGATAAGAATCTCAAAAAATATTTTTTGATTCACAGGAAGGGATAATAATTTGGTTAAGCCATAGAAGATCCAGCAAAGAATTGCTACAAGAACGAAAAGGTAGAAGATCCCTAACCAGGATGCAGCAGCCGTGTAAAGGCCTCGCACCAGAAGGTTGGAATAACGAAAGGCAAGAAAGGAAGTCAGGACAAGGCTAACCGACAGCAAAGCCAAGGCTATTTTCAAGGTCAGAAGCCTCGATGGGTTGGTCACTCCCAAAAAACGCACCAAGGTTCTATAAAAAAACCAGTGACCTAAAAAAAGGATCGATTGAATAATACTGATAAAGAGAATGAAGCGCATAAGAGTTTAAGCATTATAATGCATCAAACTCAGATTCGCCATTTCCTTCTAAAAATAAGGGGAATATTTTTCCTTCAGTGGAAAGCTTTTGGGAAAAAAAGGAAAATGGATTCTCAACTCATCAACAATCAAAATTCAAATTTAATAAACACCATGCATATCCAGTAAAATCATAGCAAATGGGGAGGATGGCATGTAATTTGCGTTGTTAATAGGTAAGAAATAAAGTTTTGATCCGGAGAATTGAAAATGGAAACAGATAAAAAAGATAAATCCCCTATTATTTGGAGAACTCTCTATGAGGAATCGAAAAAAAAATGGAAGGTCAGTTTGATTTTGGTAAATTTATTTTATTTGACGGCCATCCTTTTTTTAGGATTGACTTTCATCCAGGATAAAAAAACAAAAGAGTCCCTTGCTATCCAGAAAGAAGAGTTGGATACATTGAAAATCAAAGAAAACATTTACTCTGTCCTAAGAAATAGGGGAGTCAGTTTGAGTCAAGGCCTGGATATCGCTGAAGTGACGATTCGACAATCGAGAAAATTGAACCTTTCGATGTCTTTGATCTTGGCTGTCATGAAGAAGGAGAGTCTGTTCAGTCCCCATGCCCTTTCGTCCCAGAATGCCATGGGACTCATGCAAGTCCACCCCATTACCTGGCAGGAATACATAGATAAGTTAAACCTCAAGGTATCGGCCCATGCTGCTTTTGACCCGGTCACCAATATTATCGTTGCCACCCATGTCTTAAGAGATCTTTACGAGTATTATAAAAAGACGATGAAATCTGAAGAGGAGATTTGGAAATCTGTTTTGTCCGCTTACTACGCTGGAATAACTTCCTTCTCTCAAACAGGAATGACAGAGTCCCATATCAAATATGTAGCGGATGTCAACAGGTTCAAAGAAGAATTTGATGAGAAGCTATAGGATTAAATTAGCCATACTCTGGTTAACATTTCGATGCGCCTGGCTCCGGAGGAGATTGAACAAATTTAAGCCCACCTGACCCATCCCTCTCAGTGGGACAATCCTCCAATTTAAACAAATCACAAAAATTTCCAATATCTCCCCTCTTTTTAGTCATAAAATTTTTATTGTTTAACACCAATTTAATATCAAACCAATGAAGTTTAAAATTGAGTGCCTCATCAAATTTAGGAATCGAAGGATTTAGTATAAATTGTCAATTCATGTCATTTTCGGTCAATTCTTAACCAGTTTAATGGTTATTAAATGTAGAAAATAGCTATTTCTCTTATTTTCTATACAGTCTTTTATAAATATTTGTTAAGTAATTACAAATACTTAAAATATAAGCGATGCACTTTACCCTATTCAGTTTTTTGAAGTTCCCATGGCACAAAAAATGCAGTCAATCTTTAAATTTTATGTCTTACAGAGATGCAAACCCGATTCTTCTCTAAGGAGGTTTCTTTTGATCTATCAGATCTCCCGAATGATTTCATTGATAGGCATCATCTTTTTTCTCTCCTTAATGTGCCTGTCCGATGTTGCTGCCCAAAATAATCTCCAATCCTCGTTGACAATGGAAGAACAGCATTCCAATCTGCAGGGATTGGAGTTTAGAGAGGGACCTCGAGTTAATACCTTAGAGTCTCCCATCAGTGATGAATCTAATGACGACTTCAACCTAAATGTCCTTTCCATAGATCAGTCTAAAAAAGAAACCGATTTTGATATCCCCATTGTCGTCAATGACAAAGTGGAACGTTTCATCCGTTTATTTCAAACGACCATTCGACACAAATTTGTTACCTGGCTTGCCCGGTCTGAGAAATATATCCCCTTTATGAGAAACCTATTGAAGGAGTACGGTCTCCCTGAAGATCTGGTCTACCTGGCGCTTATCGAAAGCGGATTCGATCCTTATGCCTATTCAAGGAGCAAGGCCTCAGGTCCATGGCAATTTATCTACCAGACAGGGAAAAGATATGGTTTAAAGGTGAATTGGTGGGTTGATGAACGTAGAGATCCGGAAAAGTCCACCATTGCTGCAGCCAAATATTTGAAAGACCTCTACGAGATGTTCGAATGCTGGTATCTTGCCGCCGCTGGTTACAATGCAGGGGAATACAAGATTATCAAAGCAATAAGACGCTATCGAACTGAGGATTATTGGAAGCTGACAAAACATCGGTATTTGAAGCGGGAAACCAAAAATTATGTCCCACTGATGATTGCCGCAGCACTCGTGGCCAAAGATCCTGGGAAATATGGATTTACTGACGTCGAATACCAGGAACCTCTTCAGTATGAAAAGGTGAATGTCCCTGAGTTAACAGGTCTCTCCCTTATCGCCAAAGCCTGCGAAACCTCTGTTGAAGAAATTAAGGATCTTAATCCTGAACTTCGAAGGGGTGTGACACCTCCCAATGAGAGCGAGTATGAAATCAAAATTCCTTTCGGGAAGAAGGATCCCTTTCAAGAAAACTTTGAAGCCTTACAGCCTCTTGAAAAGTTCCAATTTAAAACCCATCTTGTCAGAAAAGGAGAAACCCTGATAAAGATTGCCAATATATATCGGGTGGATCTTGAGCCCTTGCTTGAAATCAACCATCTGAACAAGACAAGCCGGATTTCAAAAGGGATGACCCTTTTCATTCCTATCTCGAAAGATGAAAAAATTAAACCTCTCGTCATAGCCCATAAAAGAAGAGGAAAGTAGAAATACTCCTTTTTTTCTACCAAACTAATCCAACAATTTACAATTATTAAAACCTAAAAACGTTATCGTATTTGTGTATCGAAGCACCAAAAGTTTGCTGAAAAAATCATTTTTCAAAGGCTGCTCAAAAATGCCCAGGTGCAAGGCGCCTCCTTCGACAGGCTCAGGATAA
>Ga0214474_1000812_pt1 | contig 14940 bp, 17 predicted proteins | sample RVTome_2_FD_187335 | JGI IMG/M metagenome (GOLD analysis project Ga0214474, IMG submission 187335) | Soil microbial communities from uranium-contaminated site in the Upper Colorado River Basin, Wyoming, United States - RVT95D214 HiSeq ...
CTATCGAATAGAAATTTGCATCAATCTCAGTGGCAACCGCAGCCGCAAGCAAAGTCTTGCCACAACCAGGCGGACCAAACAAGAGTATCCCTCTTGGCCAACCCAACGGAAACAAATCAGGGCGCTGAACAGGATAAACAATAGCTTCTTTAACCGCTTTCTTAGCGGTATCCAGTCCTACAACTTCAGCCCAGCTAACCGCAGGTTTCTCAGTAACCACAAGTTCAGTAGCTGATTTTCCACCGCCTTCCGCCGTCTTTTCGCCGCCTTCTCCGCCATTATTCGGCTCCATCTGCTGCATGTCAACAGGCGAAAACGCACCTTGCAACGCTTTTATTCGTTCTTGGTAAGCAATTGCCCTTTGCACATAAACCTTGTTCAACCCGTACTCAGGATAAAGCTGCACAAGCTGCAGGAGATTCTCAATCGCCTTCTGATACAGAGTTATCGCTCTGCCTTTTGCGCCTTGCCGGTCCAAACGCACGGCATCCAATGCGTAAGCGGTTGCCGCTTTTTCAAGTTCCTGTGAAGCGCTCATTGTTTTTCCACCATTTTATTCAGGCGATTTTAACTCGATTTTTATTTTGCCCTTGGTTCCCAGGTTTTCAAGGGCGCGTTCAATTTCTTCATTTGAAGTTTGCAAGTCATTGGAACAACGGCTTAAGTCTATTTCGCCGTTGCTTTTCCGCACGTACTCCAGAAGCATATCTTCAATAGAGGGTTTTTCAACCATCAAGGAAATTTCTTTAATTTCAGATTTCTTGTAAGAAAACAGGGTTTTAGAAGGATCGTTATTGCTCTCATTGCCAGCTTTGCGCCCAATCATCTGTGAACTTGTCGCTGACAAAGCAACAAGCTCTCGCAGTGTAGTTTTTTCTGTTGGCACCTGAGAAGTTGCAGGCGGTTCAGGAAGAGTATCAGCAAGCTTCTGCTCTAGGAAATTGGAAACTTCTTTCAGTATTTCTTCACCGCCAACCGTCTTCGTGTTTACAGGTATCACTGACTCGTCAGTCGTAATCTTGGTTGCATGAAGCGTTTCGCTTATCGTAGCGTTAACATTGTTCAATTCGTTTGATACTTCAGGCAGAACCTGAAACAGATCCTGTGAAACATTTTGGAGAAGCTTCAAAGCAGGCTTAAGGTCAACGACTATTTCGCTTAGTTCCTTTATTGTCTCAAGTCTAAGAACAACACGCTCAATCGCTAACTGCACATTATAAAGAAACTTTATCAGCTTTCTAATTTCAGCAAGTTCATTAGCGCATATCGCGGCTTTTTCCTTGTTGTTACGCTTCAAAGCACCCATGCAAGACTCGAAAAGTATCTTGTCGCGTTCTTTAAGTCTATAACTTGCCTGTTCTAGCTTGTTCTGTTGCACTCTGAGCGTAAGTATGGATCTTGCGGCGACTTCCCGTATGGGTGGAGGGTTGGAATTAAGTAGACCTTTGATGTTTTTTCCCTCCGCCCGTCTGGTTGCCTGCCTTTTTTAGGCTATATTCCGGCCTTTCCGATTTCTTTCACGTAGACTACTACAGGGGGTTCTGGGAGTTCAGGTGCTTCGTTAACTGTTTCAACAGTGATTTCGGGTTCGACGGAAATTTTGGTTTTGATTTTTTGTTCAATTTCTGGGGAATCGCCTAGCAGTATGTTGGAGACTTTGGCCTTTGTTGTTTCCATGTCGTTTTTCTGTGCGTTTACTCGTTTGAGGGTTTCTTGAAGCAGATTGAAGGCTGATTTGTAGGATCCGTCGTCGATTTTTCCTATTTCATGTTCTATTTCAAGGTTGACAACGGCGTAGCTCATGGTTCTTAGTTCTTCTTCGCAGCGTTCAATTTCGTTGGCGGTTTCGTCTATGAGGAGTTGTGCGTCTTTTTTCAGTTGGCTCAGCATGCTGTCGAAACTGCTGTGGAGTTCTTGGTAGATTTCGGGCGAGATTTTCTTCTTTCCAGACAGATCTTTGAGGGCTTGGTCTTTACGCCATAGGAGAGGAATCTGGTCGCATAGAATATTTGCGCGAGATTTAATTGTTGAGATGAATGTGATTTCAGTGCCATCCACTTTAAGATGTTCCATGGGCTCTTTTGAGAATTTTCCGTCGTTAAATTCGATAAATGCAGCGTCAAATTGTCCATTAGGGGATAGTGAGAACGAGGCAACTTTGCCGATTGTACGACCGTATTCGTCTTTAACTGGTTTGCCGATGGAAAGAAAAAGATTGGAGATGTGAGACATGTTTTTCCTCCTTCAGTTTAGTATCCTTCGCTCGCTGTTTTCTCTGTTTGAGCAGCGGAGACTGCGGGCATTCCTGCTGGCAAGTCTGGGAATTTGTCTTTGATTTTCTGTTCAGCTACGGTTGCGGCTTCTGTGAGAATCTTTGATGCGTCTTCGTTTACTGCGTCGAAGTTCAGCGTCATTCCTGAGCCTTGGCCTGCTTCGATCATTATTCCGCTTAGCATGTTGCCGATTTCGCCGAGTTCGTTTTCTGCTTCTGGGAACACGCTTACTAATCCTGCTCTGACGGATCGTAGAACTCCTACTGCTGGTCCTAATGTGGATACTACGTCTCCTAGTTCGGATACTGTTCGTAACCTTAAAACGATCTGTTCGAGGGCAAGTCTAGCGTTTATGATTAGGCGTTCCATTTTGCGGACTTCGGCTAGTTCGTTGGCGAAGACATTTGCACGTGAAGTGTCGTGTTTGGTGTAGGCGTCAACTATTCTTGCGAAGATTGCTTTGTCGCGTTGGCCGAATCTGTCTGTGGCTTGGTCGAGTTTTTGTACTTGGAGTTCAATGCGTCTGACGGCGAAGTCTAGTCTTGGTTTCAGTGGACCTGGTGGCTTTACTGTGTCTTTTATGCGGTCGCTGAAAGGTTGGTCGTTCCTTCTAGTTTCCCATTTTTTTGCGAACCTTTCTGACAAGTTAATACCTCCGAAAGACAACAGGTGCGGTGAAGTGTCTTATACATTGTTAATATGATGAAGATATGTACGTATATATGTAGAGATATATGGGTTGGTAAAACTTGTTTTAAGCTTTAATTGGAAAATTAAAAGATGGGGGGAGCAGTTTTCGGATATTAGACATAAACGTGTAAGTTAGACTAAAAAGAAGCTTAGTCTAATGCTCTAACACAAAGGTGAATTAAATGAATGATAGGTTAAAGATATTTGGCATAATAGCGCTCTTAGGGTTCATGGCTGGAGTGATAGCGCAGTTGACAGCAGACTACATTATTCCATGGCTGATGGTAGTGTTGCCAGCGCTCATGCAAGTCAGGTTCGTAGTTGCAGGATTAGCTGGAGCTGTACTAACGGTTGTCTTAGTAAGTGCGTGGGCATACTTCTCAAGAAACAGAGACAGACCATAGAGAACCGCTACAACCTCTTTCTTTTACCTCGAATTAATAGTTTACAGGCTTCACTGTTTTTTTGTTTTGTGTTTGTTTGTTGTTGTGAACGGTTTACGGTGCACAACTTCTGCGGATGTAGCCTGCAGCTTTTTGTGTTTGGCGGTTGCGTTGTTTGTGTGCTGTTCTGGTTGTGAAATTGTGCGGGCGCGATACACTTCTACTGCTTTTTCCTGCATAGATTGACTATTAGGCTCCAAATAGGCTGGAACCAGTGCAGAGTCAACAAGTTTCATATGGACTCAGTAGCGGAAAAAGCTTTCATCAGCCTCCAGCTTATTTAACCCCGCCTTCAGCTTCACCGTACCTCGATTTCCTCATCGTCCAATGTTTTAGGAAATCTACCGACTTATTTACGCTTTCGGAAGATTTTGAATCCATCAATTTCCGTGAAGTCTCGATAGCGTGTTTTGATAATTTTGCATGCTTTTTAGCTTGTTTGTTTTGGATGTGTATTGCTGTAGAACACATATGCAGTTCCATGCGTTTCTAATAATGTTTATTAAGACTCAATATTCACAATAGGCGAGTGATGGGAATGGAGCACAAAAAATTCAGAATACTAATCATCGGATTAGGCCAAATAGGCTACCACAATGCTGAATACATGACCCGTCTCGGGTTGAATGTTGAAGGATACGATGTGGAACAAAGCGCCATCCAGCGAGCCCTAACAGCCAAAATCATCCAAAGGGAGGCAAAGACATTCGCAGGCTATGACTATTACCTAATTTGCGTTTCTACTCATAACCCAAGCAATATGGCTGAACCCCACTTTGACGGCCTTCTGGAAATAGCAGAACGCCTTGAAAAAGAAGGCACCGAAGGCGGGCTTATTTCAATTGAAAGCACCATCGCCAAAGGAATCTCCCATCAAATTTGCCAAATCCTGAGACACAAACTTCATGTTGCTCATGTTCCTCACAGGTTCTATTCTGAAGACAAGAAAGAGCACGGAGTGAGACAGCTACGAGTCTTAGGCGGCTGCAAAAACTGCTGCACACTTGAGGCTTTAAACTTCTATGCTAGGATACTCAGGATTCCTGTGCATGCTGCAAAAACCATTGAAATAGCAGAACTCTCCAAAATCATTGAAAATTCCCACAGGTTCTTGGAAATTGCCTTTGCTGAAGAACTGAAAATGTTTTGCGATAATGAATGCTTGGATTTTGAAGAACTTCGCGCAGCAATAAACTCAAAATGGAATACCAAAATTCTTGAAGCCCGCGAGGGAATTGGCGGCCACTGTTTACCCAAGGATACACAAATGTTTTTTGACCTGGAGAAAAATACCCTTCCATTCTCCACATTAGCCGCTGCGATTCAATCGGATAGACTATATCAAATGAATGTAGCCAGAGAAGAGTCTTTTCAAGTTATTTTTCCAGAAGCGTATATCGCTCAAAAACCAGCCGTAGTCAAATAGGAGAAACAATTCATTGAGGCTCATCACTGCTGCGGTGCTTTCCACAGCACTCATTATTGCACTTGGCTTTTTCATAATTAGCCCACTATTCTATAGAACGTCAAGCGTTGAAACCAAACAGAAAATAATGCTCAGCTTCAGTGCCTCGGAGTCTAATGACATCGCAGACTGGTGTAGGAATCTATCATCTATACTAAAATCATACGACATAAGCGCTACATTATTCATTGTAGGCAAAGTAGCAGAACAACATCCAGAATGCGTATCCTGTTTTAGCAGCAAAGTTGACATTGGCAGCCAAACATACAGTAATTTGAATCTAACATCCATTGCTGATTATGACACTCAGCTGGAAGAAGTAAGAAAAGGCAAACAGGCAGTTGACACTGCAGGCAATTTATATTCAAGAGTTTTTAGAGCACCAAACGGAGACACCGACCAAAACATCTACTCGCTGTTAAGCCGAAACGATATCTTAGCAGATTTTTCCTACGGCTCTCAATACAACGTGTATTTAGATAATCAATTCGTAAAATTCGATGCCACTGTTTACGACGGAACCACTTGTTCCGCAAATTCCATATTAACTCTCAAAAAAAGTTCCAAGCCAATAATAATAAATTTTGACAATGAATACCCCGCGGAACTCATATCGGATTTTATTGGAACGCTGAAAACAGGGCAACTCGATTTTGTGAATGCATCCGAAATGACAGGGCTCAACTTAACCGTGAGAGGTGACTAACAATTTCAACTACTACCATTACTCTGCCTGAAATACTGCGTGACGAAGAAACTTCAAACCAGTCAAGTAAGCAAAGGAAAGCACAAGATGCAACAATTCAAGTAAGCAAGAAAGCGTGGCTTATGCGTGCTTTCACTATTGCTGCAATAACATTTTTCATGTTCTACAACTTGAGTATAGCATGGCTAACGTGGGATCCTCTTATCATATATTCAACCTTGATGCCGTTACACACACTAGTAGTGTTTATCGTAGGCTGGATCTTTTTCAAGAACAGAGCAACAGGGCAAGTTCCAGATGATTTGGTATCAGTAATTATTCCCATATATAACCAAAGAGGATTAATTGAGGACGTCATAAACGCTGTTTTAAAATCCACTTACCAAAACATCGAGGTTATAGCAGTTAATGACGGAAGCAAAGATGGCACTGGCAAGGTTTTGGATGCTCTCGCTGAACAAAACTCAAAACTCAAGGTAATCCATAAACCAAACGGCGGCAAACGAACAGCAGTTGCAGCTGGTTTTTACGCCTCTCACGGCGAATACGTTGTTCTAATCGACTCAGACAGCGTTATTGACAAAAAAGCAATAGAGAATTTTATGAAAACTTTCAGTGCAAATCCAAGAGTCGGCGGCGTAGTTGGCAAGTGTAAGGTTTTGAATGCAAACATAAACTTTTTAACAAAATGCCAAGACGCATGGTATGACTACGCTTTTAACATTCACAAAACCGCAGAAAGCAAGTTTGGTTCAGTTTTATGCTGCTCAGGCTGTTTGGCAGCATATCGGCGAACTGCAATAGCGCGTTTTATTCCTTTTTGGGCAGAAAAAACTGTTCAGAATAGCGACGACAGAGATTTGACGAGTTACGCGATGGCTACACCTTGGGCCAAAAGTGAGTTAGCCCCGTTATCATTTCAGTTAATGAAAAATATGGCTAAGTACGATGACTCTGAAGATAGAGGTCTAACAGCCCAAACGCTGATTGAGTGGGAAACTGTCTATATTCCATCAGCTGTAGTATATACAGAAGTCCCTGAACGCGTCAAGTCATACATAAGGCAGCAAACGAGATGGAAAAAAGGGTACATCAGATCGTGCTTTTTTGTAAGCGCCTTCTTCTGGAAGAAGAACCCTCTAATGGCATTAATTTTCTACTTAGAGTTTATGAGTACATTTGTAGGACCAGCACTAATTTTTGCAGTCTATTTCTATGCCCCGTCTATACGCCAACTCTACTGGATTCCATTAACCTATCTAATTGGCCAATTGTTAGTTGGGCTGGCTGCCGGGCTGGATTACAAGCTTAGAGAGCCTGAAACTAAAAACTGGAAATACAAACCACTAATGAATTTGATTGCCTCATTTGTGCTTCCTTGGCTATTAATCCCCGCTTTATGGACCTATAGAAAAAACAGGTGGCTAACTCGGTGATTCAATTACTCTTTCGTTCAAAAAAGAAGGTCTCAGCACTTTTTTTAGCATTAACCTTAGTTGCGATTATTCTTGCGGTATTCACAGGAGGCTTCTTGAGAACTCCACAGAACCGCTTTTTAATCATACGTGTGGATGATATCCAAGATTTTGCTTTTAGGGATGGACAGCTTTTTTTACTGAAGCAAAGCGTTGAAGCTAATTATCCCTTAAGCCTTGCAATTATTGCTGGCATGTTTGGTCAAGACGCCGAAATTCTTGAGGCCATGCAATTGGCGGTTGCTTCTGGCTGCGAAGTGGGTGTCCATGGTTGGAAACATGAGAACCTCGCCAATTTTTCAAAGAACGAACAAATGACCATATTATTTCAAGCTAAAACACGAATAAAGGAACTGCTCGGTATAAACACCCGATTGCTTATTCCGCCAATGTTTAGCTTTGATAGTAACACAATCTCTGCAATGCATGAAGAATCATATACTATTATTTCAACTTGCGCAGATCTTCATGAACCAAGTTCTATTTCAGGAATTAAGAATATACCGGCAACTGTGGAGTTGTCAAATCTCGTGAATGATATCTGGCAAATGAAGAGTATTGACGCTATTAGCGCAGAAGCGGAAAAAAGCGTTGAATTATATGGATATGCAGCAATTGTAACTCATCCGCAAGAATTCATATCTAACGGACAAATGAATCATATCGCAATAGAATCTTACATTAACCTTTTAGTAAAACTTAGTGAAACATGGCAGTTCACAACTTTTGAAAACTTGAATCTGCAGAAATAACTGAGCTAGATAATCCTTGGTTCTAACCGAAGTAATTCCATCACTTAAGAAAATTCATATTGCTTTAAAACAATGATTCTTCTTTCCACACATCTTGTCAGATTGGCGTTTTTAGAATGCTGTTACAAGCGTGACAATAACTGGAAAATAGAACGCGCTTTAAAAAAAGAGATAATGTGCTGGAGATATTGGATGGTGTGCGTGGATTTCCTCATCGTCCAAATTATTAGGTATATCGCCCAACTTATTTGTGTTTTCTGAAGAGCTTAAAATCCTCAACTTTCGTGACGCCTTGGCGGTTGATCTTGCTTCGCATTAGAGAAAGAAGAAGATTGATTTTTCGGCTCTTCTTCTTCTACCAGTCAAAACACGATAGCCTAGATTGATAGTTATTATTTCTTTTAATTTGCCCAAAATAATAACTTCTAAATGGAAGACGAAATTTCTCTTGCTGCAGCACTTCTTTTTCTTTCAAAAAGCTAAGAAAAGGAATGTGAACAAAAGAAGAACAACAGTTGCGCACACGCGTGTTGTTGTTCTATTGATTTGAAGTAGTAGTATTCAGACTTGCAGGACAACTACTTCTTGAGTTTTAACCAATCATCTGGAGTAATGAGAGTTCCTCATCGTCCGAACTTATAGGAAATCAACCGAACTTCATTTGCGTTCAAGCTTTGATGACGTTTTCTTGCCGCACTCTGAGCGAACCCTTATTTCCGACGCGCAGTTGTTTCTCGCCCTTGAACGCAAACGTGCGCGCATTTTTAATCTGGATGTTGTCGCCCACTGAAATGCAGCCTATCTGTTCATTCCAGAGACAGAGCTTAATCGTTCCAGTTTCATCTCCAATCACGGCGTTAGTTACAACAGCGTTGTTTCCAAATCGTGTATACACGTACGTTGGCTCTGGAATCTCTAGAACCATTGCGTTAAGGTTAACATGGCTCATGCCAACCCGCAAATCCTTGATTAAGTTCGACTGAAGCAGGTTACTCTTTCTGGTTATATACCTGCGAATCTTGTCGGCGTCCATAAACTTTCTAAGCGGATTAGCTTTCTCTAAAAGAAACTCTTCAGAAACTCTTAGCTGCGCAACCACTGTGGAGCCTTGCATCATCAAAAAAATCCGTTCAGCACCTACTTTACCTCGGCACTCGACTGAAATTTCGCCGCACCCTGCCTTTTGCCGCTCTTTCGTTGAAATCAAAACCTGAAAAAGCCTGTCAGGATCAACACTATACTTGACTGAAAGAAAAGCGAGATATTCGCCTAACGGCACTTTTTTTTCTCTCAAACCCGTCGCCATTTCGCTTGCCAGAATCATTTGCAGAAAAGCAAACATCCTCATGCCCCAGATTTACGCTTTCTCAGATAATTCCAGCAACCACAATGAAATGGCAACTACCTATATTAGTCTAACCACAACGAAAACACTTTCCCCATACTTCTCCTAAACCTTCACTTTTAGTCATAATCAACGTTATCAGCTTTAGGGGAAGCTAAATGAAAGTACTGCCGTGACACGTGAAGAGTTAAATAGCAATTTGCTTTCAAATAGCCACTAGTAAATTCGATTGGAGTAGAACCATTTGGAAAGAAAAGGACCACTGTTCATTGTGCCATGGCGATGCACTTTCGCCTGCGACAGCAGTTGTGCACATTGTGCCTCAGCAGCAAAGCCGCCTTTTCCAGACGAAGTTGACACGGCAAGCGCACTACGCATAGTTGACCAAATATACGATTTTGGCGCCAGCTTCCTCGGAATAAACGGCGGAGAACCATTCCTGCGCAAAGACCTTTTCCAAATAATAAAACACGCCAAAAAGATCGGCTTGAACGTAAGCATAATCACAGATGGCCACCTGCTTGACGAAGCAGCCTTTGATGGCATTGTTAAGAATGAAGTTAGCGTGTCAGTTAGCATAGATGGCGCTGAAACAACAAACGACGCGATCCGCGGGAAAGGCACGTACGCCAAAGCAGTCGCTGCAATCGAGAAGTTATCTAAAGCTAAACTGCTCAACTGTCTTGTGTACACGTTTGCCAACCTTAGTGACGGAAAGACAAACGTTAACGCTGAAGATTTCATCCATGTGCTTGATTTGGCGCAGCAGCACATTGCAAGGTGGGTGGTCTACCACGGATTCATTCCGTACAGCAAAGCAGAAGCCAGCCTTAAAGCGAATCCTTCGCCTCTGCAGTATGAGTGGGCTTGGAACAAGCTTTACGATTTACACTCTGTGTATAAGGGTAAGCCTGAAATCAACGTGTACTATCCATCCTTTGCGCGGATAGCGAAACAAAGGGAAATGCCTGATTTTGATAACTGGTACAATAATTTCTTCTTGGGAAGATGCTTCTTCGGAAAGTTCATGAGCGTAGCCGAGAACGGCGACGCTATCCCCTGCAGCTTCAATGATGTATACAGGCTTGGGAACGTCAAAGACAAATCGCTTAAGGCTATCTGGAGTGACTTGCAGACTTCCGAGTTCTTCGCTAAAGTCAGAGACAAGAATAACCTTAAGGGAAAATGCGGCGTCTGCGAATACAAAGAAATCTGCGGAGGATGCCGTACAGCAGCATTATTCTACACAGGCGACATTCTCGAGTCTGATCCAAGCTGCGCTTATGTTCCCAAGGCACTGCGATAAACTCTAATGCAAACCGTTTAGGATTCGCGCTCGATTATAGGATTGTGACTTTGACTTCGGAGACTTGCTTGTTCGCTCTCAAAGCTGTTATCAATGCTTTTATGGTTTGAGCTTCTCCTTTAGCAACAATAATTTCTATGCAATAGCCTTGTTCAACATGGGTGTGGAGAAACGTGGCAATTACGTTGCTGTATTCGTGTTGGATATCGGCTATTTGCCCTGTTCTGGCTTCGCTTTTGTAAATAATCGTTATTGTGGCTGTGAGTTTTCCTTGAAGTTCACTGAGCTTTCTGCCTTCGGAAATGTAGGCTCTTAACGCTTGCCTAAATACTTCAGACCGATTCGTGAAGCCTTGTTCCCGCAGGTAGCTGTCAACTTTTTCCAGCAGGTTTTTTGGGATTGAAAGACTCACGATACTCATATGGACCTTATTAAGACTTGCCGCTTAGAAATATAAAGGTTTATTAAAAAAGCAGCAAATATTTAATAATCACTTTTTACCCTAAACCAACAGGATTCTAAATGTTTGAATGGCTGTTTGCTTTAACCAGCGTACTCATCGTCAGCGCAATCTCATTAATCGGCGTGCTGGCATTATGGGTAAACACCAAAAAGCTCGGGAAAATACTCCTCTACCTAGTTAGTTTCTCCGCTGGAAGTCTGCTCGGGGACGCTTTCATTCACCTTATTCCTGAGTCAGTTGAAGAAGGCGGGCTCGGATTATCCATGTCCATTTACATCATTTTCGGCATTCTCGTCTCATTCAGCGTCGAGCGATTCCTGCAGTGGAGGCACTGCCACATACCCACTTCAAGCGAGCACATCCACTCCTTTGCATATATGAACCTTTTCGGAGACGCCGTCCACAATCTAATAGACGGCTTGATAATTGGCGGCAGTTACTTAGTCAGCATCCCACTCGGCGTAGCCACAACACTCGCGGTGATATTCCACGAGATTCCGCAGGAACTGGGAGATTTCGGCGTCTTAATTTACGGCGGCTTCAGCAAAAGAAAAGCGCTTTGGTATAACCTCTTAACTGCCCTAACAGCGATACTCGGCGTATTAGTCGCGATCGCTTTGGGCTCCATTTTGGTAGGGTTTATTCCTTTGGTGATACCCTTTGCTGCGGGCAACTTCATATACATTGCAGGTTCCGATTTGATTCCTGAAATTCAGAAAGACGACCCTGAACCGAAGAAATCAGCATTGCAAGTCATAGCCATCGTTCTCGGCGTTGTCACAATGTTGGCACTAATCTTGCTAGAGTGAGTTGGAACGCAACCAGTCCAGTTAAAGCCTTAATAGGTAATTGTGTGTCTATAAAAATTCTGCAGTTGTGAAAGCATGAAAGGCAGGGAAGAACCTGAGGCGCTGAAGCCCTATTTGGGCTTGTGGAGCGCTGTAGCCATAAATGTAGGCACCATAATCGGCGGCGGAATTTTCGTTGTAACTGGCATAACGGCTGGCTTGGCTGGTTCAGCACTGGTGGTGTCTATGGTTGTTGCTGCAGTTATCTCAGTTTTCACTGCCTTAAGCTTTGTTGAGTTGACGGCGTGGCAGCCTGTGGAAGGCAGCGTTTACGCGTACGCATACCAGTTAGTTTCGCCGTTTGCTGGTTTCTTGACTGGGTGGATGTGGCTTGTCTCCAACACTTTCGCTGGGGCAGCAGTTGCTCTCGGCTTTGCGTATTACTTTACCGCGGCAATTCCTATTTTGCCAGTCAACGTAATTGCGGCGTTGATTTGCATAGCGTTCACAGCACTTAATTTTGTTGGGATTCGCCAATCCGCACTGTTTAACAATGTGCTTGTCGCCACGAAACTGGTTATCCTAGGATTCTTCGTGGTTTTCGGCTTGTTGCACGTTAACTCGGCTAATTTTATGCCTTTTGCGCCTTTCAGCAACGGTGTGCTTTATGGCGCGTATTTCATTTTCTTTGCTTACGCGGGTTTTGCACGAGTAGCTGTGGTAGCGGAGGAGATTAAAGACGCAAAACGGACTGTGCCTAGAGCTGTACTGTTGTCTCTGGCCATATCCACTGTGGTGTACATTCTTGTGGGCATCGTGGCTGTGGGGCTTGTGGGTTCAGTTGAACTTGCAGCGTCAAATTCGCCTTTGACAGAAGCTATTGGCGTTACTGGAAGCTCTTTGGCGATGCAGGTGATGTCTCTTGGCGGTTTGGTGGCAACAGCCAGCGTTTTGCTTACTTCGGTTTTGGGTGTTTCGCGTGTGGCTTATGCGATGGCGAGGCGGAAAGACATGCCGCATGTATTAAGCAGGCTGCACGGGAAATTTGGCACGCCTTATTATTCAATTTGGATAGCTGGAATTGTGATGGCTTTGCTGGTTTTGTTTGTGGATTTGACGCAGGTGGTGGCTGTAAGCATTTTCGCTATTCTTTTCTATTATGCAATTGCGAATTTGGCGGCTTTCAAGCTGCATAGCGCTAAAAGGCGGTATCATAAGCTGGTGCATGCATTGGGGTTAATCACTTGTCTTGTGTTTTTGGCGTTCAGTATCTTTGCTTCAACGCAAGCGTGGATAGTTGGCGTCGTATGCTTAGTTGCAGGGGTAGTTGCTTACGGCGTTAAAGAATATGTTTTGAGAATGAACAGTTGAAAACTATCGCTTGGAAAAAAAAAGAAAATTGTGGTTGCTGCAGCGTTTCATTCTCAAGCGCTGCTTGTGTGGTTTTTGGGTGTGGTTTTTCTGCGCAACGAGATTCCTTCAGCAAGGAAAAGGACCATTGCTACTGCAGTCAGTACCGTTAGGAAGAGAAAGCTTGTTTCAATAACTACACCGCGAACGAGATAACTGAGCAAGATAATGGCGATTTCTGCGCTGAACGCGCCCATAAAAAAGAAGGAATAGAACATCAGTCGCGGCACTAGGTTTCTGCCAACCCACACGTGCCCGCTGATGCTTGTTTTCTCCTTCAGGATGTAGTCGCCATACACGTTTTTCTCGATTAAGCCCAATTCTTCCAGTTTCTGCAGGTGCCTATGCGCAACGCTTGTGCTGCTCAGACTTGCGCCTCTTGTCACGTCCCTTGTGCCGACTGGCTTGTTTGCGTGGACGATGTACGCGTAGACGTTTAATGTGTTGCCTTCGAGTGCTTCGTTAGCCAAGTTTGTCGCAACCTAAGTGATTCTATCTACTGGAATCGGCAAGGTTCCTTCTGCATAGGTTCCATATACAAATCCGCTGCCTGTTTTTGTTAGCGTTATATGCTGTAGGATTTCGTGGCTTGCTGGTGTGGTGATGGTGACATTGCCGTTGACTGTGACTGTGCATACTTTGCTTACATCAATGTATAAGGTTTGGGCATTTCTGAGTTCAGTGACTGCTTGCGGTACATCATTGTCGTCGGTGCTGAATATGTAGTCGCTAACAAATCCCAACGTGAAGCCACTGGTCCACACTTCGGCATTCCTACCTTGGCCACCGTTGCAAGCAGGCCCTTTATAGGTCAAACCGTTAGCGAAGCCGATTGTGCCATCCCCTGAGAGATAAGTAATGTCTTCTGCTTTTTTGGATTCAAGGATGTAGTAGCCCATGTCAACGATTGGTCCTTCGTCAGATGAAACCGCGAACTGGTAATATTCAATCTGTGCATCGGCATCCTTTAGAGCATTAGGCGTCAAAGTGAAGTTTACGACTGCTTGAATCATGGCACCGTTAAATGTCATTGTATTATTTCCGCCGTTTTTGTTAGGGTTGCAGTAGGCATAAGTGACGTTGACGTTAAACCATGGTTCTACTGCTGCTGCTTGAACAACCTGCGCTGACATCAAATATTCTAGTGGCAATATTGTTGCCATTCCAATTGCTATGGCGAAGACGCTTAAGGCAATTAGTTTTTTCTCGATCATTGTTTTTTCACCGCTCACAATACATGTCAGATTAGTCTAATAATTCTCCCCGAAGAACAAAAACGTTCTCCAAAAGAACAGGATGCAGCACACAGCTTGAGAATACGATTCGAAGAACATAAAGGCAAGTTGCGGAGTAATTGTGAATTAATGGCTGATGTGGGAACATGGCTAGCGTCAACAGCAACAACTCCAACGATAGCAAGCCCTTCGTTGTTCTTCGCGAAGTGTCAAAAAACTACTTCAACTTCCGCGCGTTAGACAACATTTCTCTTGAAATCAACGAAGGAGAAATCTTTGGCTACATCGGGCCAAACGGCGCGGGAAAAACCACCACCATGAAAATCCTGGTTGGGCTAATCAGTGATTTCCAAGGCGAAGTGCTCATAGGCGGCTGCAGAATACCCAAACAAAAAGAGGAAATACACAAGCTGTTGGGTTATCTTCCTCAAAATGTTGCGTTCCAAGAATGGAGAACCGTGAACCACGCGTTAACGACTTTTGGAAGGCTTTCTGGTCTTACGGCAAAGCAGGTTGAAAGTCGCATCCCTGAAGTGTTGAATTTGGTTTCTTTGTCTGATGTTCGGCACAAAAAGATTTCTCAGCTGTC
>Ga0214474_1000813_pt1 | contig 14900 bp, 14 predicted proteins | sample RVTome_2_FD_187335 | JGI IMG/M metagenome (GOLD analysis project Ga0214474, IMG submission 187335) | Soil microbial communities from uranium-contaminated site in the Upper Colorado River Basin, Wyoming, United States - RVT95D214 HiSeq ...
TTCACTGCATCGGTCACTAGGGACTCCTCTTCGAAACGTACCTCCCGCTTGGCCGGATGCACGTTTATGTCAACAAGCGCGCCATCCATCATGACCCGAACGATGCCCATCGGATACCTATCCTTCATCAGCCTCGAGCCATAAGCTCCCACGACAGCCGACACGAGTCTTGGGCTGTGGACTGGCCGATCGTTCACGAACATCTTGAGATCCGTGGGCGATGCGCGGGTATGTTCAAGCCTGCTGAGGAAGACTTCAACCCTAATATCCGTGGCATCCGCAGAACCGAAAAGCATCTTGTCTGCTATCTTCGACCCGAAGGCGATCGCCAGAGAGCCCTTCATGCCCTCTGCGGAAACATGGACGACTTCGGTTTGCCCGTCGGAACGGAACGAGAATGATATTCCTGGCCTGCAGAGCAGGTAGCTCTCGACGACCTCCTTGCAGTGCGCATTCTCCACATTTGCAGACTTCAAATGCTTTCTGCGGGCAGGGAGATTGGTGAACAGGTCCTCGACCGCGACCTCCGTCCCAGGGGGACAGCCGGCAGCCGATGTGGAGAGCACTCTTCCGGAGTCGACCACGACCATCGTACCCTCGACAGCGCCATGTTCCCTGGTCCTCAAAGTCACTCTGGAAACAGCGGCGATGGACGACAGTGCCTCCCCTCTGAATCCATAGGACAACAGGTCGTCGAGGTCGTGGATGTCCGTGATCTTGCTTGTTGCGTGTCGCTCAAACGCCTTCACCGCGTCCTCGCGGGACATCCCGATGCCGTCGTCCCTCACAGATATCAGCCTCTTGCCCCCCTCCGATATCGAGACGGATACCGAGGTCGCCTCAGCGTCAAGCGCGTTCTCGATGAGTTCTTTGACTGCTGACGCTGGCCTCTCGATGACCTCGCCAGCGGCGATGCTGTTGATAGTCTGTTCGTCCAGCGCGTGGATCCTACTTGGCACTCTTGCCCCCCAACCTCTTCTTGAGCTCGTTCAATTTCAGATACGCTTCCATCGGGGTCATCTTGGCGACATTCAACTTCTTCAGCTCCTCCTCGATGCCTTCCTCCTTCTCGGGAGTCAGCAGGAGCGCCTGCTTGTGAGTCTTCTTCCCTGCTTTGACCTCGAGCACATTCTCCTCCTCGATGCGAGTGAGAACCTGCTCCGCCCTGTCGATCACTTCGTGCGGCACTCCGGCGAGCTTCGCGACCTGTATGCCGTAGCTCTTGTTCGCCTTGCCAGGGACGACCTTCCGGAGGAACACCACTTCCGAGCCCTCCTCCTTGACGGCCATCGCATAGTTCTTCACGCCCTCTAGTGACTCGGAGAGCTCGGTCAGCTGATGATAGTGCGTGGCGAAAAGCGATTTCGCGCCCACCTTCGAGTGATCGTACAGGTACTCCGATACGGCCCACGCGATGGCCAGGCCGTCGAAGGTGCTAGTCCCGCGGCCCACTTCGTCGAGCAGGATCAAGCTCTTCCTAGTCGCACTGTTCAGAATGTTGGCGAGCTCCGTCATTTCCACCATGAAGGTTGACTGGCCCCTGGACAAGTCGTCGAAGGCGCCCACCCTCGTGAATATCCTGTCCACTAGACCTAGAGATACCTCTCTCGCGGGCACGAAGGATCCTGCCTGCGTCATGATGACTATGTCTGCGATCTGCCGGAGATAAGTCGATTTCCCAGCCATGTTGGGGCCAGTTAAGATTACCAAGCGGTTCAGGTTGGTGTCGAGGTAGACATCGTTCGGCACGAAGTCGCCCCGCAGGGCGCGCTCGACGACGGGATGCCGGCCGTCCTTGATGACCATGGTATCGGAATCGTTCACAACCGGACGGCAGTAGCGATAAGCGACTGCTACCTCGGCGAACGAATTCAGGACGTCTATGGCTGCCATCGCGCGTGCGACCCTTCTGATCTCCTCTGCGCGTACCGCGACCTCCGCACGCACCTTCAGGAATGCCTCATGCTCGAGGCTGTTTGACCTCTCCTGAGCGGTCAGGATCAGTCTCTCCTTCTCCTTGAGCGCAGGCGTGACGAACCGCTCACCGCTCGTGATGGTCTGCTTCCGCTCGTACTCCGGAGGCACTTGCTTCATGAAGGACTTGGAGACCTCGATGTAGTAGCCGAAGACATTATTGAAGCCCACCTTCAATCCCTTGATTCCCGTGCGCTTTCTTTCAGATTCCTCGAGTCCCGCAATCCAAGTTTGCCCTTCCCTCGAGGAATTCCTGAGCCCGTCCAGAGCAGCGTCGAATCCGTCCCTGATCAGACCTCCTTCCTTGATTGCGACCGGCGGATCGTCCACAATTGCCTTACCGATTAGCTCCCCGAGCGCGCTTGTGTCCGTGAGCTCCGATGACAGGCTGACCATCATCCCTGCCTTCATGTTGCCGAGGACCGCTCTCAGCTCGGGCACGGCGTCCAGACATGACTTGATGGCGACGAGGTCGCGAGCGTTCGCGCTCCCGTAGACCGCGCGACTCACTAACCTCTCAAGATCACGCACCTGCTGCAGGGCGTCACGAATGTCATTCCGCAGGACTGTTCCAGATACCAGCTCTTCCACGGCATCGTGTCTGCTCTCGATCGCTTGGATGTCCGTCAGAGGTTCGGTCAGCCATTTCCTGAGCATGCGCGCGCCCATCGGGGTTTGCGTGCGGTCAAGGATAGATGCGAGTGTCCCATCCGAACCACCATCCCTGACGTTCCTCATGATCTCCAGATTCCTGAGAGTGGTCTGGTCGAGCACGAGCTTGTCCGAGACCGATGAGAATCTTGGCGGTGACAAGAAGTCCAGGCTGCGCTTCTGAGTCGTCTCAAGGTACCTGAGGATCGCGCCAGCGCTGGTGATGGCAAGGGGCCTGTCCGCAAACCCTAGTCCGTCCAGCGACTGGACCTTGAAATGCCTCCGGATCAGGGACTCGGATGCCTCCCGGAAGAATGCGAGGTCGTCCAACGGTGTCATCGCGGCCCCCGAGAACGAAAACTCGTCCACCAGTTTTCGGTCGTTAAAGGTCCGCGAATGGAGCACTTCTTTGGGAGCCCTTTGGGCGAACTCTGCCAGGACCTTGAGCTCTGCGTCCGCGCCTTCGACTTCCGTCACCACGAACTCGCCTGTAGATATATCGACGAAGGACAGGCCAAAGGCCCCCTCGCCCTTCGAAATCGCCATGAGATAGTTGTTGGCCTTGCTTTCAAGGACCGAGCTCTCCAGGATCGTCCCCGGGGTCACGATCCTTACGACATCCCGCTCCACGAGTCCCTTGGCGTGCTTGGGGTCCTCCAGCTGCTCGGCTATTGCGACCTTGTACCCCTTGCTGACAAGCTTCGGTAGATAAGAGTCAAGCGCGTGCCAGGGAACTCCACAGAGCGGGATACGCTCCTTCTTGCCTCTGTCACGGGATGTGAGGGTTATCTCAAGTTCCTTGGACCCGATTATGGCGTCCTCTCCGAACATCTCGTAGAAGTCGCCCATGCGATAGAGAAGGATGCAATCCCTGTAGCTCTCCTTGATGCGGAAGTACTGCTCCATCATCGGCGTGGCTGCTCTTCCCACTGCCCTGCTCCCCTGGGTGGAAAAGGAAAAGGTTTCGTATTTCTAGTTATGCTCGGGCCTGTCGAACGACGCGTGCGGCCACAATTTGATAAACACAAAGTGCGCTCCGGCCAGAGGAAGGGAGAGATCAGACCTGTCGACAGAACCCGAACTTCTGCTATACACGGACGGAGCATCGAGGGGCAACCCGGGGCCAGCGGCGATCGGATACGCGATATTCGATTCCGGTGGCATCCTCATCGAGAAGGACGCAAAGACCATCGGAAGGCACACAAACAACGAGGCCGAGTACGAAGCCATCCTATGGGGGACCGAGAAGCTGAGGGAAAGAGGCTGCGGGATAGTCAGGGTGTTCTCTGACAGTGAGCTGGTCGTCCGACAGACGAGTGGGGCGTATGATGTCAACAGCGATAATCTGAGGGTCTACGCCCAGAAGGTCGCGCAGAACAAGAAGCTCTTTTCATCGTTCCAGGTTATGCATGCTCCCCGTGAGAATCCGAGAATCGCACTCGTGGACGCGCTGGTCAACGCTGTGCTGGACAAGGAAGAGGATAGACGACGGTAGACACTTGAAACCCCCGCGTTGGCCGAGTCAAAACCTTTTAGAGGAGAGGGGCATTGCCCCGCCGAAGGAAGTGGTTCGAATGGACTGCGAGAACATGCCAAAGTGCACCTTTCTGAGCACGCCTGCCCCGAACAAGGAGGTGGAGCTGGCTACAGCAGGCTTCATCAGGTTGTACTGCAAAGGTGGCATGAGAGAGAGATGCGTGCGTAGAACCGTTGCACGGTCGCTGGGAGACCCAGCAAGGGTGCCCGCCAACATGATGCCCAACGGTCTGCCCATTTCAGGGACTGATGACTCGAAATGGCCTTCGGAAGTCAGAATCCTCGCAGTCCGGAGATTCAGGATCTGATTTTGCCAAGAAGTAGCCCCGGGAGGATTCGAACCTCCGTCGCAAGATCTCTCCTTGCGAGAGCAATCCAGAGTCTCGCATGATTGACCGCTACACTACGGGGCTTTTGTGGCGGATGTCGCTATTCCGCTCTATCTATATAAGAAATTAGAATGGGCCGGGGCACCGCGCTTCGGACTCACTTCCTGATACCGTCGATGGCCTTGACCATCTGGCCGAACACCGCATCTATCCCGCCCGAACCGTCGATGTCCACGAGCTTACCCTTCTTCCTGTAATAATCCACGAGCGGAGCCGTCTGTTCCTTGTACACGTTAAGTCTTCTCCGGACGGTCTCTTCCTTGTCGTCGTCCCGCTGAACGAGCGCGCCGCCGCACTTGTCACACGCGCCCGCCTTCTTAGGCGGGTTGAACTTCACATGGTAGACAGAGCTGTCCGTGGGACATATCCTCCGGCCGACCGCGCGCTCTACCAGAAGCTCGAAATCGACGACGATGTTGAGCACGAGGTCAACGTCCGTCATCTTCTCGAGCTCCTTAGCCTGACCCATTGTCCTCGGGAACCCGTCCAGCAAGTATCCGTTTCTGCAATCAGGCTGTGAAACTCTCTCGCTGATCATCTGCACGACAAGGTCGTCCGGCCCTAGCCTGCCAGCGTCGAGAACAGACTTCATTTTGAGACCTAGCGGAGTCTGTTTCCGGACGTGCTCTCTCAACAGGTCGCCGGTCGCAATCTGAGGAATTCCGTACTTCTTCGATAGCTTCTGAGCCTGGGTGCCCTTGCCGGCGCTTGGCGGGCCGAATATGACCAACTTCATCGTACGACCGACCGATGCATCCTTGACAAGGTACTTATTCGTTGCCGACGCACCTGTCGAGAACGCACGAAGTTGACTTAGCCTGTCAGTGGAAAGTGATTTATCTGGCAGGGGGTATTCGCTCAGAGGGTCAACAATGAAGAAAGCAGTGTTGGAAGAGCTGGAGAAGATCGTAGGCAAGGAGAACATGTCAGCGAAGACCGCTGATCTCTACGTCTATGGCTTCGACGCCTCCATACACCACAAAGACCCGGATGTCGTGGTCAGACCCGCGAACACGCAACAGGTATCTGATATAGTCAAGCTCGCGAACCGCACGCGCACGCCCGTGGTCCCTAGAGGCGCGGGCACGGCGATGTGCGGGCACACTGTCCCCCTGAAGGGCGGGATGATAATGGACCTCACCCGCATGAACAAGATCAAAGAAGTGCGGGTCGAGGACCTATACTGCGTCGTTGAGCCCGGAGTGATCTATGACAAGCTCAACGCAGTCCTCGGCAAGAAGGGGTTCTGGTTCCCAACGACGCCAGGGAGCGGCGAGGCCTGCACGATAGGCGGAATGGTTGTCACAAATGCCTCCGGTATGAGAGCCATCAAGTACGGAGCGACCAGAGACTATGTGCTGGGGCTTGAGGTCGTGATGCCCACCGGGGACATAATCCACACGGGCACGAGGACCCTGAAGAACTCCTCCGGATACCAGATTGACAGGCTCATGGTAGGCAGCGAGGGGACCCTGGGCGTCGTCACCGAGATCACACTCAAGCTGGCCTTCAAGCCGAAGGCCTCCGCGATGACACTGGCAGCGTTCAGCTCTCTGTACGATGCAGGGAAGTGCGTGTCCAACATCATCGCACGGCCCCTGATGCCTTCGGCAATCGAGCTCATGGACTCTGTCTGCATCAAAGCTGTGAACAAGTGCATGAACGTAGGGCTCCCGGACGTGTCTGCGATTTGCATGATAGAAGTAGATGGCCACCCGGCCGCAGTCGAGGAGGAGCTAAAGATTGTCGAGGAGATTGCGAAGCAGAGCGGCGCGACCTACACAGAGGCTTCCAGGGACAAGAAGAGGATAGACTACTGGACCTATGCGAGGAAGGCGATCATGCCATCCCTCAGCAGATATGGCGAGAAGTTCGTCTCCGTCGCGTTAGCGGACGACATGTCCGTTCCTATCTCCAAGGTTCCAGATGCAGTCGTGGCATTCCAGAAGATCGCGGAGGAGAACGGCGTTGTCATAGGAACATATGGCCACGCCGCGGACGGCAACCTGCACACAAAGATGCTCGTCGAGCCCAACTCCCAGGATTCGTGGAAGCGCGGGGAGAAAGCAGTCGGCCAGATTTTCGACAAGGTGCTCGAGCTCGGTGGAACGGTCACGGGAGAGCACGGAGTCTCCATCACCAAGGCCCCATACATGAAGAAGGAGCGAGCCGATTCGTTGGAGACGATGAAGAGAATCAAGAAGGCGCTCGACCCTAAGAACATCATGAACCCGGGGAAGATGTTCGATTGGGACGGGAGCATCATACAGCACCTCAGATATCCCGCGTTTCTGGAACAGGAACCTGGACAATCCTCTCAGCCAACGGAGTGCGAGCCGAAGGCGTGTAGCAAGTAGTCAGGTCCGGCGGATAAGTTATTTACAGCCATTAGACATAGCATCGGCCCGTGAACCAGCACAGGCGCCACGCCGCGCGCATCATGCACTGGTGCGATACCTGCAATGTCCCGCTAACAGGCTGGACCTGCGGGAGGTGTGGGCGCAGCGGAAGGGCGATCGAGCTCTCACATCCAGGTGATGTGAGGCTTTCCCTCGGGGGAACTAAGAAAAGGATTCGGTATCTGTTCCTGAGACAGTTCGGCGCGCAGCAGTTGATACCTGACATATTCGTCCTCAACAAGAGCTCGGGAGAGGACAGGGCCGAGGAGATCATCGTCGATGGAAGGAAAATTGCGCTCCTCAACTTCGATCTCCAGAAGCAGGACTACAGACTCACGCTCCGAGTGGACGGCGCGCGCATGCTCGCGCGGGAGAACCCGAAGAAGCTGATAAGACTGAAGAAGGCGGAGGGGCACCTGAAGGGCAATTATCTTCCAAAGGATGCAATAGCATCCTACGACCCCGGAATCAGAGCAGGAGACGAGGTCGTGGTGGAGATGGGGAAGTTCATCGGGTGCGGCTCTGCCAAAGTCAACGCCTCTGAGTTGCGGACCTCGGACAAAGGGGTAAGGATCAGAGACTTCACTCAGTTGGGAATCCTTCACCATGGAAAGCGGGCGTACAAGAGAGACCTGATAAAGGCCAACTTCCCGCACATGGCCGCCAGGAAAGCCAAGGCGGAGCACGAGCTGAGACAGGTCATCGCGGGCTCGAAAAGACCGATCACGGTCTCATTCAGCGGAGGAAAGGATAGCCTAGTCATTCTGGATCTTGTGTCCTCGGTCACGAAAGACTTCACGGTCATCTACATCGACACGGGCCTTGAGCACCCGGAGACGCGCACTTATGTGGACAAGCTCGTGTCGGACAGAGGCCTGAAGCTGTTAACAGCTTCAGCGGGAGACGCATTCGACGAGAACTTCCCATCGTTCGGCCCGCCAGCGAAGGACTTCCGTTGGTGCTGCAAGGTCTGCAAGCTCGCCCCTGCCTCGGAGATCATAGATGAGCATTTTCCCCAGGGTACTCTGACGGTCGAGGGGAACCGCAGGCTCGAGTCATTCTCGCGAGGGCGGATCGAGCTGGTCGACGAGAACCCCTTCGTACCCGGACAAACCATAGTGAACCCCATCAGAGACTGGACGGCTCTTGATGTCTGGCTTCACATCATCTGGAGAGACCTCCCATACAATCCGCTCTACGACGAGGACATCGAACGCGTAGGATGTTGGATGTGCCCCTCGTCGCTGGAGAGCGAGTACATGGACATATCGCGACTGAGTCCGGACCTGTCGAAAGCTTGGGAGCACAAACTCGATTCGTGGGCCGTAAAGAACGAACTCCCGAAGGAGTTCGTGAAGTACGGTTTCTGGAGGTGGAAGGAGCTCCCACCGAAGATGAAAACCCTCGCGGAACAGCTGAAGATTCAGGTGAAGCCGAGGAGGGCGGACACGATAGCCATTCACGTGATCAAAGGCGTGAGCCCGTGCGCGGCTGGTGGATACTCTGTCGAGGCGGTCCTCGAGACCCCGCGGGCAGAGGGGTTGGGACGGGTAGCCGAGCTTCTGAAGACGGTGGGGGACGTAAAGCTCGTCGACGAGTTCGGAGTCGCGATGGTTCGATCAGACAAAGCAAACGCCAAGGCGTTTGCCGGCGGACAGATCGCATCTGTTGGGAAGACCCCAAGGGATGCCGCGGAATTCTTCGACAAGGTCGCACGCGCAGTCCTGAGAGCAGACCTTTGCACCAGATGCGGGATATGCGCCAGGACTTGTCCTTCCGAGGCGATCACTCTGACCCTCACGGACGGGATACAGGTCGATGAGACGAGATGCAACATGTGCGGCAAGTGCGCTGAGAGTTGCGTCGTGGCGCACTACTTCGACAAGTTGGCCGGAGAAATCTCGGCGAAGGAATCTAGTCCGAAAAAGGCCAGCTAAGAATCCTACTTGTCCTCTTCCTTCAACGATCTAGCGACTCTGAGAGTCTCATCCCTCATCAGCCTCAGGCCCTTCTTGCTCTCCTTGACGACTGTCTTCACGACCGGGGCTGCCCCCTTCACGACCTTGTCTGTAACCTCGACACCCTTCTCTAGGACATTGCCGGTGGCTCTAGCTACCCTGTCGACGTTCTTGTTGACGACGCTCTGACTCGGACCCGCACCGCAGTGCGGACAGGCCTTGGCGTTGCCGATAGCCCTACCACATCTGGCGCACTTTGCCATGTTCCATCGACTCCTCACCTGACCAAAGGCGTCGAAGCGCTATAAACCTGCTACCCCATATTTTAAATCCGCAACCGGATTACCAGCGTTCTAGAATGGTCGACTACCTGCAGTTGGCGAGCGCAGCGGCGGGGTTCGCACCCGCGATGCTGTTGCTGTACTATACTCTTAAGAACTACACGTTCCCACGAGTTGAGAAGCCGTTCTTCGATGACCGCAAACTGTTCGCATTCCTCGCATTGGGCGTGGTTCTCGGCATGGTCATCTTCGCGTTCGAGAGCTGGGGCGAGACGGTGGCGGGCGTGGAGACGGTCCTCGCCCTCGTGGTCGGATTCGCCGTCATGGAAGAACTCATGAAGCTCGTCATACTCAACTTCCCGAGGTTCCAGAAGAAGATTGACACTGCCTTCTACGCGCTCGCTCTCGGGCTCGGGATCGGATCGACTGTGACATTCGCGAACGTCTACATCTTCTTGCTGGACCTCGAATCCATTGGCCCGCTCGAGGCAGCGATCGTGGTGTTCTTGGGAGTTCTTTTCGTGCTCATGCACGGATCGACAACGACCATGATCGGCGTAGGCGTCGCCAGGGGTGACGTCAAAGGATACTTCCCCGAGGCGCTGCTGATCCACGTGATGTTCGGCCTCCTATACGAGTCGTTCTTCGCAGTAGAGATAATCCCGCCCCCGGCCAATGTGTTCGGGCTCGGCGGCGCTACCGCGATTGTCGTGTACGCCTATTCGAAGATACACAAGACTTCCCTTCCCGTCCTGATAAAAGATGCCAAGAGACTAGCGACGAAGAAATGAGCCTGCCTCTGGTCACACGGCTCTGAACTTGCCCTCGCCTGTCTCATAGATCAGATTGAGCCGCTGCAGCTTCGACACCATTGCTTCGGCGGAACCCTTACCTATGGATTGCAGCACCTTTCCAAGATCCTCCTCTGTGAACTCGCCCTTGAGGTCGGTCAGCCCCTTGGCAATCGCCACCATCTTGTCCACTGGGTCCCTCGCCTGCTCCGAACGCTCAGCGATGACGGAATATGGCTCCTTCTTCCGTGACCTCTTCTCGGACGGGATCTGCCCTCCGCCCCGGATTGCTGCGTTCGCCGCCGCGACGGACTTCGCGAGTTCCATTGGGGAATCCGTCTGGAACCGAAGCTTCATCCTCCTAAGCTTGATCTCCCTTCCGCACTGGCATGTGGTGGTCTTCTTAGTCGTCTGGACCCCCTTCGCCATGCCGCACTTGGGACAGACTATGATTCCATATTTCATCCCCACACCCCCGAACGAACACCGACGCGATTAGAAAGCGCGCATCTCCTTCTCCAACATCTTCAGATCCTGCTCAGACATCGTCATGGGGCTGATCGACAAGACCAGGATCGAATCCGTCACCGCAACCTTGTCGTTGATGTGCTGTATCAGCTTCAACACCTTCGGGAATCCGTTCTGTGAGACCAGGTACTCGAGGCCCAAGAACAACACCATACAGCCTTTGTTGTCCGTGATGAATGTCTTGATATCGGAGTAGAGGAGAGCTAGGTTCGATGGGTCCCTGGAGAATGTCTTCTCCTGATCCATAGAGAGCCACAGGAATGGCACTGAACCGATCTCGTGCCTTTCCTTGACCTTCTCTGGATACTCTCTTGTCACGCAGAGACAAGGCACTGCGTGCTTGACCGAATCAATGAATATGTCGAAGGCCTGGTCTGGTATCTCCTCCTTTATCAGGTAGGAGTAGCCGCCCTCGAGGTTGTATTTCCTCAGCGATTCTGTCTCTTGGAGCCTGTTGGGCTTCAGGACGTCCAGCACCTCGTACGCCTGCATCACGCACGCTATGTAGCCGCCGCTCGCACACTCGACTTCGTCGACCTCGAATCTCTTTCCAGTGAGCTGCGAGATTATTCCTGAGAGGTAGCCTCGTGCGAAGTCGCACGTATTCCCCTCCTTCGCCTCCACGGACTCCTCCATGTTTACAACTATCTCGCTCTCTTCCATTGATTCGACCTTGAGTCTGCTGAGACCGGCCTCCATCCAGACAGGTTCGATGACGGATTTGACCTCCTGAAGGTCGTTGCAGGAGAGGCCGAAATTCTCGACGAGCGCCTTCCCGCACCTCTGACCATAGCGATAGAGCATCAGCCTCGCCCGCTGGTCGCCCTCGACGATTTCGAGCTCCTCGCGTAGGTGCGCGAGAGCGATGCCTGGCATGACGAAGAATGGCAGCTGGTGCATCACTTGGCCCCCAGCATCATCCTTCCCATTTCGGAGAACGCGCGCTCCACGTTCGTACCAGTCTTCGCACTCGTCTCAAGCGCCAGACATCCTACTGACCCGCCGAAGGCTTGGAGCTCCTCGAGGCTGAACTTCCTCTCGAGGTCCATCTTATTGCCTAGAACAATCACCGGTTGCTCTCCAACCACTGCCTTGAAGCTCCCGATCCAGTTCCTCAAGTTGCTCATGGTCTCGGGGCGCGTGAAGTCGCAAACCGCGAATGCGCCGACGGCGCCACGGTAATAAGCGGCGTGAAGAGACTCGAGCATTCTCTGACCCAGGATGTCCCAGATCATGAGATCGATTTCACTCTCATCGACCCTTATCACCTTCTTAGAAACCTTCGTGCCGAATGACATGATATACTTGTCATCGAAGACATCGAACACGAACCTCCTCACGAGGCTGGTCTTCCCGACGGCGCCGTCGCCTAGAAGGCACAGCTTGAGGATGTACTTCTCGGAGGGCATCAGAAACCGAATGTCAATGATTCCAGCAATATATAACGATTCAGACCGGTGAATCACACCTGAGAATGGGAAGGAGTCAGTCAAATCATCCTGTGAGACTCCTGCCATCTGCAGGTAAATCCTATATGTATGCAAGTGCTTACTTGCATCGATGACGCCTAAGTCACAAGCGTCCTCCTCGACCAGGGAGCGCATTCTCGACGCAGCGCTGGAAGCCTTCGCAGTCAACGGATTCAATGGGGCAACGACGAAGGATATCGCGAGAAGGGCGAAGGTGAACGAGGTGACGGTGTTCAGGTTGTTCAAGTCGAAGAGGGCACTATTTGCCGCAGTCGTGTCTGAGAGGTCGCCCTTCGTACAGATAAAGGGAACCGTGGAGATCGAGCCGAGATCCACAATCGATGAGATGCTCCAAAGCAACGTCCGGATAGTGCTCAGGACGCTGAGGCAGAACAAGGAGCAGTACCTCGTCATGATGAGCGATGCCTGGAGACAACCGAAAACGAGGACACTAGCGTACGAGGCGTCAATCAAGCGAGGGATAGGCTTCCTCGCGAGCGTGTTGTCCAAGCTTATGGACGCGGGCAAGATCAGGAGAGCGGACCCGGAGATCGTCGCGAGGACCTGGATGGGCGCTGTTCAATTCTACTTCCTCACCACAGACATGCTAGGCGATGGAGTTCCAAAGCCCGAGGAAGAGGACAGGATGATAAGGGGTATGGTCTCGACATTCCTCGATGGGATGAGACCGGGCCAAGGAGGCGGGCAATCATGAGCGACGAGGCTGTTGTTGGCAAGAGTATGCGTAAGGAGTATGGCAAGCTAGTGGCGGTGGATGACCTCGATCTCAAGGTCCAGAAGGGGCTGCTCTATGGGCTGATCGGCCCCAACGGTTCGGGGAAGACCACCACGATCAAAATGCTTGTCGGGCTGTTGTCGTTCTCCAATGGAGAAGCGCTCCTGCTCGGGGAGAAGGTCCCGATCAAGGAGAAGCGGTCGCTCATAGGCTACATGCCTCAGGAGATGGCCATATACACAGAGATAACGGTCCACGAGAATCTCGAGCTGTTCGCCGACCTGTACTCGATGGACGAGGCATCCTTCAAGGCGCGAGAGAAAGAGCTGTTGTCGATGATCGACCTGACCGACCGGAAGGACAGCGTTGTTTCGCAGCTCAGCGGGGGCATGAAGCACAGGACATCGCTCGCGTGCGCGCTCATTCACGACCCAGAGCTTCTATTCCTGGACGAGCCCACCGTCGGGGTGGACCCAGAGCTGAGGGTGGGATTCTGGAAGTACTTCGCAGATCTCAAGGTCCGCGGGAAGACCGTTCTGCTGACGACCCACTACATGGACGAAGCCGTGCGGTGCGATGTCGTAGGAATGATGAGGTCCGGGAAGATGATCGCCGAAGGACCTCCTAGGACCCTCATGCAGGAGACTGGCACGAGTGACCTCGAGTCCGCGTTCCTCGAATACTCCAGGAGGGACACGCGATGAAGGCCCAGAGAGTTCTTGCAATAGCGAAGAAAAACCTGCGATCTCTCAGGCACGACAGGAGGACAATCGCGTTCATCGTGATGGTCCCTCTGCTCATGATCAGCCTCTTTGGCTACACGTTCGGAGGAGAGGTCAGCGACGTCTCCGTGTACATCGTGAACATGGACAGTAGCCCCGCGAATCAGTCCATGGCGGCCTCGATAATCGCAGACTTGCAGTCCCGCAGCACCCTCGACGTGAAGAACATAGTAGGCCCCGAGGACGCGACCATCGCGTCCGTGTCGCAGGCAAGGCAGAAGGTCTTGGATGCGGACATCTGGGCAGCGCTCGTGTTCGGTGAGAACTTCACTCAGGACGCAGCCGCCGCGCTCGCCTCACTCAGAAGCGGGAGCCAGGTGACGCCAGCCACTCTCCAAGTCTATATCGACGGGACCAATCCGAACATAGTGCAGGCGGTCACGAACGACATCCAGGTCTCGGTGCAGAAAGTCCTGATCCTGCCGCCCAATCTCCTCGTCCCGCCAATAGTGATGTCCCCGCAGCTCGAGTACGGAGCCGGGGCCGAATTCATAGACTTCTTCGCGCCCGGAGTGATGGGGCTGGCAGCCATGATGGTCACCTTCATGCTCTCGATCCTCTCCTTTGTGCACGAGAGAGGCGCTTCGACGCTCGACAGGCTGCTCGCGACCCCCGTCACCGAGGGCGAGGTGATCGCAGGGTATGCGCTCGCGTTCGGCGTCGTAGGGCTTGCGCAATCGGTCGTCATCCTGACGGCCGCAGTGCTCCTGTTCGACATCCAGATTGCTGGGAACGCTCTCCTCGTGCTGCTCCTCATATTCCTTCTCGGTGTGGGGAACCAAGGTCTGGGCTTCTTGCTGTCGTCGGTCGCGAAGAACGAGTTCCAGGCAGTCCAACTAATACCCCTCATACTGTTCCCGTCGATATTGCTCGCAGGTGTGTTCTGGCCGCTCGAGGCGGTGCCAAGCTTCCTTCAACCAGTTTCGTACGTCTTGCCTTTGACGTACGCCGTAGAGGGATGCAGGTCCGTCATGATACGGGGATGGGGAGCGGGCGATGTGGCGCTGCAGATCACAGTGCTGCTGGTCTTCGCAGTGGTGATGTTGCTCCTCAGCACCTTCGGGCTCAAGAGGAGGAGGTGAGGAAGATGGTCGGCATCAAGCCACGGGTTGTTTTCGTCAGCGAGGGACATGAGATCACGCACAGGCAGATGGAGGCCTTGGCCGCGGTCCACGCCAAGGGCAGCATGCAGAAAGCTGCCGCGTCACTCGACCTATCGACGCCTGTTCTCCACAAGTACGTCAGGGAGATCGAGGAGAAGGCCGCGGAGTCGCTCGTCTCGTCGACGAGCAAGGGGAGCAAGCTGACCGCTGCGGGGCTCGAGTTGCTCGGTCGCTTCAGGGCGTATGAGCTGAGGCTAGAGGACCAGTCTGCGCTGAGAGTCGCAGGCACGGTCGGCACGGAAA
>Ga0214474_1000814_pt1 | contig 14889 bp, 8 predicted proteins | sample RVTome_2_FD_187335 | JGI IMG/M metagenome (GOLD analysis project Ga0214474, IMG submission 187335) | Soil microbial communities from uranium-contaminated site in the Upper Colorado River Basin, Wyoming, United States - RVT95D214 HiSeq ...
CACAATGACATCGTAATCGAATTTCATAGAGATTTTATCTCAATGCAAAATAGAAAAAATGGTATCAATTTAACTGGTTTAAATCACATTAAAAAAATCCCTCCCAGCCTCCCTTTGCCAAAGGGAGGAGTCCCGCATTTCGCAGGGTTCCCCCTTTTGACAAAGGGGGATGAAGGGGGATTAGATAGATTTTTCAAACCGTTAAGGTGTTATAAAAAACAAAATATTTTTAAAATGGATAAGTCGGCTATGTCAATATGCTGCCTAATAGAATTGCTTCATCTCATAAATCAGTCCACTGGGAATTGCCGCCTCCCCGCATCGGGCTGACTTTACCTCTACATCTTCCAGCTCACTTTGGTGCCGCTGAACTTCAGCGACGAGTTCAAGAATCTCTTCGCGGATCAATCTTCTTCCTCTCTTTGGTTATCACGGCCCATGCAGTACTTGATGTCATAATTTATGATGAAACCTAATTCCTCAAATAATAAAATTGGAACCCGTCCCCAATTAGTCCCTAACCTTATTTTAAGGCACAAAAGAGCTCTATCTAAGCTGGATGATATCGCTCTACTCTATGCTCTTCTGGAACATGATCAAGGAAACGTGAACGCTGGATATCAGGCGGCTTCCCTTTCTTATAAGGGCTCCTAAAAATCAGACTGCCTGATCTTTTCCGAGCATGAAACAGATGAAGTTCCTCGATCGCTCTAGTCATAGATACGAACATGAGTCGGCTCTGTTCAACAAACTCTTTCTCGTTGGATTCAGGCCTCGGCAGAATACCATCCTCTAAACCAATAACGCAAACAACTTTTGCCTCCAAACCTTTTGCGCCCTGGAGGGTCATCAACTGAACATCTGGCCCCTGACCGAAACTAGCCCATTCACCTAAAGCTTCAACCCAAGTGTCCACCTCGTCCAAGAAAGATTGAGTCTGTTTCCATGGGGCAAGTGTGTTGATTACCTGGGCAACGAAACTAGCTGGATCCTTAGTCTTGTTGTAGAGAGAAATAAGGTCTGAAAATGCAGAGAATATCAACGAATACATCACATCATTCTCTTTTTCCAATTCAAGACTCTCCCATAGACTGGACGCTGTTCTTTCTATTGTATGTTTCCAGAGGGAACTAATCTTTTTTAGGATACTCTTTCGTTCCCCCTTTTTCTCTGGTTTCCTTGTTTTTTTGGAAGGAATTCCAGTTGTAGGATTTTCGATGAACTCCTCCAAGATTTCCCGGAAAGCCAAGCTGTCATGACTGTTCCTCAACCATTTGGATAATATAGATATCAAGGGGAGACCTTCTCCAGGAAGTGGCATGGGGGCAGTGAATTTGATTCCTGCATTTCTCAACTCTCCCGCCACTGCCGAGGCAAAACGCCTATGCGGAAACAATATTAGGACGTCAAGAGAGGGTAAAGCTCTTTCAACGATAGATCTCACTATTATAGCCTCTTTTTCATCGCTTGGCGTATTGTGAATTTGAATCTTTGGCCCTTCTTCTACCTGATACTCTAAAACATCCTTCGGCAACCTTTGTGAATCGAAGTCTTTTACAATTGATATCGAACCCTCAAGGATGTGCTTATGACAGCGGAAAGACTTTCTTGCATGTTCGACTCTCGCTTCCTTGCCAAAATCTTCTTTAAACCTTCTGATGAATTCAGGTGACCCTCCTCTCCATGAATAAATACTCTGGTCATCATCACCGACGACAAAAAGGCCATCTCTTTGCCCTTGCGATAACAATGAAATGAGGTCAAATTGAGCCGCATTGATATCTTGATATTCATCCACCAATAGATGTTTACATTGGGCTTGATATTTCGCCAAGATGTCTGAGTTCTCCCTTAATAGTTTGCATGCTAATAATATTTGCTCATCATAGTCAATGGCAGAGCAACTGCGAAGGAGTTGCAGATACGCATTGCAAATATGGCATTTTTTTTCATCTGAATATTGGCAGGCGCCAAACTGTCGGCATTGGGCAGTCTCTTTACCATCGTCTCTATCATAGCCGGCTAACTGCGCAGCATCGCCAACGAGAATGTTCCGAAGTTTATCGCCTGTTACTACGCTGATAATCTCTTTTAGCCCAATATCAGAGGCGTTTTCTCTCACTATCTTGTATCCTAAGCTATGCATAGTCCTAATAAACATGGGTTGTTTATTGTACGGAAGGAAGAGATCGGGCTTAGTGATATCTGAGATTTTGTCGCGCATGTTTTTTGCGGCAGTTGCCGTGAAAGTGATTACAGTAATATTTTCAGGTGGGACATTTGCTTCCTCGACCAAAAATTTTATTCGTTTTCCTAAACTAGAAGTTTTGCCTGTTCCTGGCCCCGCTAGAAGCAAAAGTGGACCTGGAAGCTTATGAAGCTCTTCGTTCACTAAAACCTATCCTTTTCTTGTTAGAGCCTACACAATGGATGTGGGCTCTGGGGTCGAATCCTCATCCTCAACTAATTTGCACTCTTGCTTTCCCAAAGAATTAATCTTAAAAATAAAGGATTAAAGTTTACCGCCATTTCCCGCACATTAAATCTTTTATTAGCCGCACGGCCTTGTACCTCTGCAATATGGAAATCGTGAGCAGCCGAAGAACTTCCCCCGCCTACCAGTACGTGGAACCATCGGGCTTCGACACCTCGGACATAAAATACTGGAGGTGCTTTCCGTAACCTGCCTTTTTGTGTTCTTGGTATCCTTCATGCTCTTGCAAGCTCTGCATATTCTTCCTATGCCCGAAATTAGACTTCCGTCCTTGAAATCTTCGAGCTTCTTGATTTGCTTGCACTTAGGACACTCCTTCATCTCTCCATCCAAAAGCCCACCGATTGTTTCATGAATGTTATGCACTATTTCATGATTGTCCTTCTTTGGCTTCACCAGTGAAGCAATTCGTTTGTCGAGGGTTTGAATTGGGTCTTCTCCGACATTGAAACGATTTATTCTCATAAATCTGTATCCGTAGCTTTCGAGAACTTTCTCCCGATAAATGTCTTCATCAGAGTAATATTTCCAGTAGTTGAGCTCGTTGATCCCGTCTATGCTCTTGAAGTGCTCATGGAAACCGTCATATTCGATAATTATCTTATGGTGCTCCCCCAGTTCATCGGAATATATGAGCAGAAAGTCGACTTTATACTCTGGGTGGTTATATCTCTTGTCGAGCTGTTTCAGATATTTTCCCAGTTCGAACTGTGGGAAGAATTCAATTGCCTGCTTGTTCTTATTCCAGAATTTGGTTTGGTAAAACCAGTGAAGGACATAAGCTTCCATGGGCGAATGCAAATCGACCATCGTGACGAGTTTTTCCTGTTTTGCCTCCTGAAGTGCCTGAAGATAATGCCTAAGCGCCTCACCGATTGAGCCAGTGTATTGATCTATAGGTTTACTGAGTACAAAATGCATGCACTCCCGTGCGCGGCTTAGACCAACATTAAGTCTTTGCGCCTTGATCTTGCCATCTTCTTCGATATCTATGCTGTTTAGGTCTTTTATGAAGACACCCCATAGCCTGTCTTCTGTATCGCTAGCCACCATCGAATAGTAGATAATATCCCTCTCTTCGCCCTGGCAAGTGTCAAAAGTCATAATCTTAAGGCGCATTTCGTCGAAAAAATAATCTTTGTCAGGCAAAGTGCTAATTTTCTCCATGAGAAGCTTCTGCTGGTTCGTATGGGGGGTAATTATCCCCAAAGTTTTTTTGCAGTTGTTGGCCTTAAACCCTTGAAGCTCTTTGATGATAAAGTCGATCTCGAGGGAATTAGTATTCTGGATGGCCTCCATCATTCCGTCATGTTTAATGAAAGAGAACCTCAAAACCTCGTCAATCGGCTTACCCCTAATCTTCATAACTTGGAGCGTATTCTGATAGAAATATTTGTTTGAATAGGAGATTATTTCCTTATATCCTCTGAAGTATTTCATCAATTGAGTGCTGTAATTGCTGATGTATTCGAAGAAGTCAAGAATCGATGTCTTGATATTAAATTTCTCAAGCCGCACGAGCTTATCTGCCGAGCTTGAGATGCTCTTCTTGAACAAACCTCGAAGCCTATTAAGATACTCGGTATTCGTATCCGATCTGGCTTGCGCCGCCTTCACGTTGCTGAACTGTTTTCTGTCACCGAGAATTAAGACTTTCTTCGCCCTTAGAAGAGCAGGAAATGCCTGCGCTATACTGACCTGTGAGGCTTCGTCGACAATCAGCAGATCGAATATTTCGGGCTCAAGCGGTATGTACTCTGCATAGTCTCTAATTCCAGCGAGAATGCAGGGGAACGCTTCTTTTAGTTTTTGAAATTTATCCTGAGGGAACCTCTCTTTCTTCTTGATGACCTCTCTAAGGGCTACAGCATCCGCTCTGTTGCCTTCAAAGAAATCGATCACTCTTCCATCCATGAGGTATGTCATTTGTACTGTAACAAGCTCTTCGATGGACTTCTGCCGATTAGCGTAGTTCACTACAGGAAGATCGCAGAATTGCTTTTTTGTCTTCTGTTTTAGGCTTATATACCGCAGAAGCCTATCGAACTCTATTTCTCCCATACGCGTCAGCCCATTATCAAGAAAGGTATCGAATGATGTCGGATTAAAGCCAATCCTATTAAATGTCTTTTCGTAACAGGAGACTCGCTCCTTAAGATACTGGAGGTCATCTAAGACTTGCACAAGGGTGTCGAGGGCAGTCCGGATGTGTGCATCCTTTACAATTGAGTAGATTATGCGAGAAAAATCGAAACCAGCCGGGCAAGCAACCTTAATTTGCTTTTTCAGGATGGTTGATGAGAAATAGAAGATTTCTTGTATCTCCTTGATCTCTCTTAAACATTTCCTCGGTTCTTCGAATCGACAGAATGGGAAAGCAACCCTGAAGCTATTGTTGAGTTGCTGAATTTTGCTGCGCTTGAACAGTGAAGCGAATAAACCAGAAACCTTCTCATATTCGATGACGTACGATGATAAACTGTTTAAGGTTGCGTCAGAAAATGCCTCGAATTTTGTGACGATTCCGATTCGAGAACCATACCTTTCTCCGAGAAACTTGATAATATCCGAAATTTCTTTAGCTAATTCAGAAGTCTGAAGAAGGCCATTTAGGTCTTTCAGTGTACTACGATCGAGCCCCAGCAGCCACAGAAGTCTTCTCATCTCACCAGTGTTCAGAATCTCTTTCACGCTCATGAAGATTTTCCGGAATTCTTCAAGTTCATGTGCAGAATCTGAATTGTTCAGAACTTCTGCAAAATCTATGGGCTGATTCTGACCTTCGTAATTCCACTCAAGTGTGATTACTTCATAGACCTCGCGCAGATCGATGTTACCGCAGCGGGCAATCTCGTTTTCAAGTTCGTCTCTAAGTGTATTCGAAAGCTTCCCAATGTTGCTCTCAATCTCCCCATAATCTTTCTTGACCGCCCTATAATTAAGCTTAATGTTGCTCATAGCAGCATTAGACAGGATCTGGCTGTAAGTGCTTCCCGTCTTGCCGAGGCGAAGGATAGGATTCTGGAAATTCTTGTCGCGTCTCACCCTATTCATAGCCTCGGTTATCTTGTCCTCGACAACATCGAGGGCCTCTTTTTTGTCCGACAGAATCAGGACATTTTGGTTGTCCATGATCGCATTGAAGGCTATTGCCGTGATGGTATGGCTTTTACCGGTGCCGGGCGGTCCTTCAACAGTTATATATTTGCAACCCGTCTTCTTCACCGCTGAGACGATTTGGAGTTGTTCACTGTTCAACGGAATTGGGCTTCTGAAGACGAGCTTCTCTGGAACATCCTTGTTATCCCACTCATCTTCTATCTCTCCCGTGAACCTTTCGGGATTCTTATGAATGAAATCCTCGATCAACTTATTGAAGGCTTCTGCAAGAACGCTGTTCCCCTGGGCAAGCAGTTGCAGAATCATCTCATAGTCATTTACGAGCGCCTCATCTGCTTTATCGAAGAGGGCGAAATAACAGGAGTTCGTGATCCTCGTAAACAGCCCTTTGGCTACCTGAGTGGTAGCTTGGTTGACATCAATCCTGATATCGAGCTCGAAGAAATCTGTCAGTTCGTCAAGTAGCGGTTGTAGTGCATTTCTGAGATTGTTGCCATGCTCAGCGAGATAAATAATCCGCTCGCTAACGGTCTTGAGACTGCCGAATTTCCCTCTTTGTTCGTTGTATTGTTGAGCGATGTACTCAAGGGCCTTCTTATTTATGTAAAGTTGTGAATCGAATTCAAAAGTAAAAGCGTTTTCGAACTTCTCAACGGTAAAGGGGATATAGAAGATAGGATATTTAGCCTTGTTGTACATGATATCGCAGAAATAAAGATAAAATTCCTGTTTATCGAGAATAGCCTTGTTTCTGGACATCTCGTAGACTTCGTTGTATACGTCAAACACCTGGAAGCTTTCGAAGAAGGAGGTGACCGCACCTTTCACTTCGTCGGTCTGTATGACAAGACTGAGATTATCTCTTGCCTCGACATCTTCCCCTGCTATGGCGTGCTTAAGCGTTTCTGATATCGTGTTTTCAATGAGCTGAACGAGAACCGCTGTGAGCTCCTCCTCCATTAGGTAGGCGATATTTTCATCACCGAGACTGAGTGTTTCTAGAGGCTGTTCGAGCTTCTGGACGAAGGGGACAATAAGATGTTCTTTCAGGATACCTGAGGTCTTATCAATCGCATAGTTCATCGCCTGTTCGTAATCCTTTGGAAAGAGAGCCACAGCCTCCTCCACCTTCTCGGCGACCTTGTCTATGACCTCTGAAAGCTGCTCTTCGTTTATCTTCTCAACCTGGATTTTTATAACATCAACCAGATTTCTGGGAATGTCTGCTCGATAAACTCCTTTCTGAAGAGAGCTGAACTTGTTCCTTTCGAAATTCCTTATAATCAACTCCCAGAGCAGGCGATTGAATGAGGGGTACTTGTTCAGGTTAAGACCAACGAGAAGGTTGTCCTGGCTGTGGAGTTGAATGCTTCTTTTGGGCAGGCGTCTCTTGTGGAAGTCGGTTTCAAGGAAGTCCATGAAATACATGGCGACTTCCTTGATGAAAAGGAGAGTAGCACTTTGATTATTAGCTTTACTCATCGCAATACGGTTCAAGAATTTTCGGCTCTGCAATAACTAATGTTAGCCTTCAACCTACAAATCCCCAGTCCAAGAGAAGTGCGAAGCACTATTGTGTACTTTTCTGGACACGTTCTTTAATTCTTTCACTTATTTTTCCCTTCTCAAACCTCATCGACCCTCGCCTTTCAATTGTTCTGGAGTCACCTACCAACATCCCGCAAAGTGCTTAGCGCATAGAGCAGAGCGTAAATCGCTAGGCGTAAGAGGTGAGTTCACTTTGGCCCTTCCTTGCCCCAATTGATCCTAAGAATTCCATTCCTGACACAGTTCCCGAGAAAGGCTCATTGCCTTTTCTACTTTTTAGATCTTTTTGAGGATTTGTAGGGTACGCGCGGTTCTTCCACTAAGAAACCTATCCGTTTCTTTGGTGGTTCGGGCTCTGGTGGCGGACTTAGTAATCGCTTGATTTGCCGCAACATCTCGTTGATTGCAGCCTCGTGAATATCAAGTCTTGCGGTCAATTCTTTTTCCAACTCCGTAAGTTTGCTTGCAAGACCCCGTTGCTCAACCAACATCTGCCGCATACGAATGAACGCACGCACCACAAACACACTCATCTGAATGGCCCGCTTGCTGCGGAGAACATTAGCCGCCATAATGGCCCCGTGTTCAGTAAAAACATATGGCCGATAGCGCCTTCCACCGTGGGAACCGGTCGCAAATTGCGACTGGATACCTTCACAACTTGAGGTCGCAAATTGCGACCTCAAGTTTGTAACCTCCTGATCTGTAAGAACAAATGCAAAGTCAGGAGGAAACCGATCTGTGTTGCGTCGGACCTGTTCGTTAAGTCTCTTGGTAGGCACTCCATAAATGCGGGCAAGATCCGCATCTAAGATCACCTTCTGGCCACGAACGGTCATGATCATGTGCTCAATCGCCTGTGCCTCGTATCTTTCCGTTTTCTCTGTCATAAAATCTCCCTTAAAAAGTACCCCACACAGAAATCAGAGCGATAAGTGACTTCAAGAGTTTGCTCCAAAGCGGAAAGAAGTTGTTGTTCGATGTTATCAAATATACGAGGCATTCAATCTGCCTCCAGATTAACCCTTTTCCCATCGAAAAGGAGGGAACTTAAAAATCCCCCCAATCAAAGGGAGAAGGTATATTGTAAATCGCTGTTATTATATTCCCATATTTAAATCAAGACAATGAGAAAGATTTTAAGAAAATGACAAGAGGGATGACAGTAAAATATCCTGTATTTATTTTATAATTTCCGCAACGTATTCGGCGATGGCAGGGGCAGCGGTCAACCCTGGGGATTCAATTCCTAAGAGATGGACTCTCCCCTTCTCTTGCTTCTTTATCACAAAATCTGTCTGCAACTCACCCTGATAATAAATTTTAGGGCGATTGCCTGAGTAGCCCGGATAGATTCTACGGATATTGAAGTCAGGGATCATGGCGAGGGCTCCTGTCTCAAATTCTTCTCGAGGTGTCTTAACTTCATAGTCCTCTTTATCGGAGACCTGAATAGCCGAAGGCCCGATCAGGGTTTCTTCTCCAAGTGTTCGGGTCAGATGGATTCCCAAGGAGTGAGGGGAATCTGGAACAGGATAGACTAAACCCCTGATCACCTCCTCGGTCGTATTATAATAATCACCCTTGTAAGGAATGATCTCATATCCTTCCAGACCACACATCTTTGCAATACGGTCACTATAGAGTCCTGCTGCATTGATGATTGTCTCAGCTTCCATTTCACCTCGAGTCGTTGTCAAAATGTTATGATCTTCAATGGACAGAGCCTCGCACTGCTTCACGATGGTCACTCCCAATTCTTTAAGGATTCTTTCCATCCTCCTCATATAGACAGCCATGTCAAGAATCCCTGTCTCAGGAGAGTGGAGAGCACCAAAACACTTCACTCGGGGCTCATTCTTTCGAACCTCGGCCTCATTGATCAGCCTCAGATTTTCTACACCATTGTCCTCGCCTCGTTTTTTTAAATCTTCCAGGGCCTTCCATTCCGAAGCCACCAGAGCGACAATGATCTTACCGCACCGCCAATGAGGAATGTCGTAGTTCCTCAGAAATTCATAGGTCAAATGGCGGCCTCGAACACATAATCTGGCCTTAAGGGATCCTTGGGGGTAATAAATTCCTCCATGAATCACACCACTGTTTCGTGTGCTCGTGTGTTCACCCAAAGCCTTTTCCTTTTCTAAGAGAAAAACCTCCTTCCCCTCTTTTGCTAAGCGATAAGCGATATGACATCCCACAATGCCACCACCGATGACAACAACTTCCACGGATGATTCCTCCTCGGAAATGAATTAGATAGAAATTTATATCATATTCATTAACATCATTTAAATTAATTTTTTTGACTAATAAAACGAGGCTGATGATTTTCTCTCATTTGAAAATAGCTTTCTGTTCGGTATAATAGATTGAAATGAAAGAGACCATCTGCCTCGTTAGCCTGGGATGTCCTAAGAACTTAATCGATTCCGAAGTAATCCTTGGCCTTCTTTCAAAAGAAGGCTATCTTCTGACCACCGATCCTTTGAGGGCTGAAATTCTCATCGTCAACACCTGCTCCTTTATTGAGGAGGCGACAAAGGAGGCCATTGAAACGATTCTTCAACTCTCCCGTTTTAAGAAAGAAGGTCGCTGTCGTCTTCTCATTGTTTCTGGATGTCTCCCTCAACGATATGGAAAAGCTTTAGAGAGGGAATTACCAGAGGCGGATCTTTTTGTTGGCACTGGAGCATTTCAAAAACTTCCCGAACTCATAGCACAGAAACCAAAGAGAAGGAGTTATCTCTCCAAACCCGCTTTTCTCTACAATGAAAAAACGCCTCGAATTCTCTCCACCCCTCCTTTCATCGCCTACTTAAAGATTGCAGAGGGTTGTTCTAATTCCTGCACTTTTTGCACCGTTCCGAAGATCAGAGGAACTTATCGAAGCAGGAAACTTCGATCCATCCTCGAAGAGGCTGATAAGCTTGCGGATCGGGGAGTTCAGGAACTCATCCTGATCGCTCAGGATACCACGGCTTATGGAAGAGATCTTGGGGATGGAACCAATTTGGAAAAACTCCTGAAATCCCTGGTCAAAGTAGAAGGGCTCCGTTGGATTCGAATCCTCTATTCCTATCCCAAGGAGGATAATTTCACGGATGGGCTTCTTGAACTCATGGCTCAAGAAGAGAAGATCTGCCCTTATCTTGATCTTCCTATTCAGCACATTGATGATGAAATTCTTAGGCGGATGGGGCGAAGAACAAGGGGCAGTGAAATTCGAAATCTCTTACAAAAGGTCAGGACTTTTCTACCAGATATCAGCTTACGCTCTTCTTTCATCGTGGGATTCCCGGGAGAAAAGGAGAGTCAATTCAAAAGACTCCTGAACTTCGTGGAGGAGATCCAGTTCGATCACCTCGGTGCCTTTAAATACTCTTCAGAAGAAGGAACACCTGCCTCCCGACTTCCTCGTCCCGTCTCAGAACGTATAAAAGAGGAGCGTCTAAGAACCTTGATGGAGATTCAGAAAAAAATCTCTTTAAAAAAATATCAAGCACTGGTAGGCCAAAAGAAGATGGTTCTTGTAGAAGGGCCAGAACGTGAAAGGGGAGTCTTGCGAGGAAGACTTCAAACCCAAGCTCCCGAGATCGATGGTTCCATCTTCTTAAACGGGAAAGCTTCTCCTGGGGATTGGGTGGAGGCCCGAATGACCCAAGCCCTTCCTTACGACCTATTTGCCCAAATTGAAAAGGTCTTCTCCTGATCCCCCGAAATCGCCTTTTTGCTTGACGGTGATAGTAAAATGGGTTAATTTGAGGAGTCAAAATTTTTCTTAAATCTCAATGAAATAAATATCATAGAAAGGGTTACTACTCGGGATGTAAGCAATGGATGAAGCGAGCGAATTGATCCAACAGAGGATTCGAAAATTGGAGGTCTTGAGAAAGGAAGGGGTCGATCCTTACCCAAATAACTTTAAGGTGACCCATACCTCCAAAGATCTTCATGAGACCTTCGATCCCCTCTTGGATGAGGAATTGAAATCTATAGAAGAAACCTTCTCGCTCGCAGGTCGGATCATGGCGATCCGTGACTTTGGGAAAGCCAGTTTTATCCAAATTCAAGATCGAAAGGGAAGGATCCAGGCTTATATACAAAGGGATATCGTTGGCGACACCGCCTTTCAACTCTTTAAAACATTTGATATCGGAGATTTCATTGGATTGGAGGGTAGACCCTTTCGAACAAAGACTCGTGAACTAACTCTCCAGGTCCAGCACTTTCGGCTTCTGGTAAAATCCCTTCGGCCCCTTCCTGAGAAATGGCATGGTCTCACCGATATCGAAGCCCGTTATCGACAACGTTATTTAGACCTCATTGCAAATCCCAAGGTCAAAGATTTTTTTCTCACACGCATCAAGGCGATTCAAAAGATTCGAGATTTTTTTACCCAACGGGATTTCATTGAGGTAGAGACCCCCATGCTTCACCCCATTCCTGGAGGCGCAACGGCCAAACCTTTCAAGACCCATCACAATGCGCTCGATATGGAACTCTATATGCGAGTCGCCCCTGAACTCTTCCTGAAACGACTGGTGATCGGAGGGCTTGAGAGAGTCTTTGAGATCAATCGCTGTTTTCGAAACGAAGGGATCTCTACTCAACATAATCCTGAATTTACCATGCTCGAGTTCTATCAGAGTTATGCCACTTATGAAGATATGATGAAGATGACCGAAGAACTTCTCTGCTCTATGGTCAAAGAAACTCATGGTCAACCCCATCTGACGCATCAAGGAAAGGATCTCGATTTTACTCCCCCCTGGAGAAAGATTGGTTTCAACGAATCTCTTTTGGAATATGGAGGGCTTGATCCGGCTGCCCTGAAAGACCCGTCCAAAGCGATCGAGGTGTCCAAGGGGCTCGGCCTTGAATTGAAAAAGGGAGCCTCCCATGGAAGGATCCTGGCCGATCTCTTCAAAGAAATGGTTGAACCCCATCTTCTTCAACCTACCTTTGTGACTCACTACCCCACAGAGGTCTCGCCTCTCTCTCGTCGGAACGGGAAGGATCCTGAGGTGGTGGACCGTTTTGAGCTCTTCATCGCAGGCCGCGAGATCGCAAACGGTTTCTCCGAACTGAACGATCCCATCGATCAACGGGAACGTTTTGTCCAACAGTTGAAAGAAAGAAGTGACGAAACCGATGCGGCTCTCACCCTCGACGAGGATTTCCTTCGGGCTCTCGAATTTGGCATGCCCCCCACAGCCGGTGAAGGGATTGGAATTGATCGTTGGGTCATGCTCCTCGCCGATGCGCCTTCCATCCGAGATGTCATCTTCTTCCCTTTACTTCGAATGGAGAAATAATGAGGTATGAGTGGTTCATCGGCTTGAGATATCTCAAAGCCAAACGGAAACAGACCTTCATCTCCATCATCACGATCATCTCCATCGTCGGGGTCATGGTGGGAGTGTTGGCCTTGATCGTTGTCTTGGCCGTGATGAGTGGTTTTGAAAAGACCCTGAAGGAAAAGATCTTGGGCACTCAAGCCCATCTCGTCCTCCTCAAGGCCAGTCAAGAAGGCATGGATCATTATGAGGAAGCGTTAAAGAAGGTTCAGGAGGTAAAGGGGGTAGTCTCCGCCGCTCCATTTATCTTCAACCAGGTGATGCTCTCTTCCGAATCCAATGTCTCGGGTGGGGTGATCAAAGGCATTGATCCGGATCGAGAGGGAAAAGTAACCGAATTGGCCCGCAATATGAAGGCTGGTCGCCTCCAGGACTTGAAGAAAGTTGGAGGAAGTGATCTTCCAGGCATCATCCTCGGAGCGGAATTAGCCAAGAGTCTTGGTGTTTCGCTTAACGATGCGATCCAAGTGATCTCTCCTCTCGGTACCATCACCCCCATGGGAATGATGCCTAAGATGAAGCGGTTTCGTGTGGAGGGGATTTTTTATTCGGGTATGTATGAGTTCGACTCTACGTTCGCCTATATCTCTATTGAAAGCGCGCAGAGATTTTTCAATATGGATTCCCGTGTGACAGGCCTCGAAATCAAAACCGACGATATCTACAAAGTGAAAAAGATTGGGAAAGAAATCCGTCAAAAGCTTGGATTTCCCTTCTGGACGAAGGACTGGATGGAGATGAATAGAAATCTCTTCTCTGCCCTGAAGCTGGAGAAGATCATTATGTTTATTATTCTTGTTCTTATTGTGCTGGTCGCCGCTTTCAATATCATCTCCACACTCATTATGGTAGTGATGGAGAAGAGTAAAGATATCGCCATTCTCAAATCAATGGGGGCCCCCTCCAAGGGGATCTTGAGAATCTTTGTCATCGAAGGAGGCGTCATTGGAGTTGTAGGAACAGTCCTGGGAACAATCGTTGGTCTGGGTATGGCTTTTAATTTGGATAAGTTAGTTGAATTCTTGGAAAACCTTTTTGGTTTTAAAATCCTTTCGCCCGAGATATATTATATTGAAAAATTCCCCTCCCAGGTCAATCCGATGGATGTTGCACTGATCATCATCACCGCCATTCTCATCAGCCTCCTGGCAACCCTCTATCCCGCCTGGAGGGCATCCAAATTCGACCCGGCTGAGGCATTGCGATATGAATAAGGAGAAACTGTCTTATAAGAAAAAGGCTCAGCAAGCTCTCTCCCGGGGGGAATGGAGGAGGGCACTTGAATATTTTCAAAATCATTGTGCCCAGGAACCAAAGGATCTTCGATCCCAGCTGAAGATGGCCGAATTGCTTGAACGTTTGGGTCAAAAGAAAGAGGCTGTCCAAATGTATCGAAAGGTGGCTGAGGCCTATACCCAAGATGGCTTCTTGCTTCAAGCCATCTCCATCAATAAAATAATCTTAAGGATTGATCCATCTTCTCAGGATGTCAATGATCAATTGGCACAACTCTATGCAGAAAAAGCCAGGGAGATGAAACCCCTTCGTCCTTTCCCACACATCCCTCTCTTCTCTGAGCTCAATGAACAGGAGCTCCAATCCATGCTCATCCATATCCAAAGCAAAACCTTTTCGAAGGAAGCTTTTATCTGCCGAGAGGGGGAGGTAGGGGATTCCCTTTTTGTCATCAGCCGGGGAGAAGTGGCGATTACCAAACGAACGTCAATGGGGAGGGAGGTTCTGGTCCGCAGCCTTAGAGAAGGAGATTTCTTTGGGGAGTTTGGTTTTTTCATAGACCAGAAAAGGCATGCGACGGTCAAGGCGATGACAGAATGCGAGGTCCTGGAGATCTCCAGAAATGAACTCAATGCGATGACCAAGATCCATCCCAGACTGAATGAAGTAATCCAAAACCTTTTTAAGGAACGAATTTTAGACAATTTCCTTGCCCTTTCCCCATTGTTTTCCTCCCTCACCTCCAAGGAGAGAATAGAGGTCATGAAACGGTTCCATCTTCAAAGGGTTCCTGAAGGAACCATCATCTTCAAAGGTGGGGACCCTCCCACTTTCCTCTATATGGTGAGAAGAGGAGAGGTAGAAATTTATACTCAAAACCGTCATGGGAGAAAAGTGTTAATCGCACTCTTAGAAAGTGGAAATTTTTTTGGTGAGATCGGGCCGTTCTTTGATAAACCTCGAATGGCGAATGCGAGAGCCACCCGTGCTACCGAATTGTTGGAAATGACAAAGGAAGATCTTAACGCTTGCCTTCTCAAATTCCCTAACCTTCAGACAAGACTCAAAGAGATTTCTCAGAAGCGCCTTCATCGGATAAAAGAACTCCTGTCCCAAGAGGCGATTCAAAAG
>Ga0214474_1000815_pt1 | contig 14849 bp, 16 predicted proteins | sample RVTome_2_FD_187335 | JGI IMG/M metagenome (GOLD analysis project Ga0214474, IMG submission 187335) | Soil microbial communities from uranium-contaminated site in the Upper Colorado River Basin, Wyoming, United States - RVT95D214 HiSeq ...
AAACAGGGAGGCGGTTGGAAGGAATTGGCAACATCTTGAATTGGCCTATGAATGGTTAAAGATCAGAGAAAAAACTATGCCATTGATTCTTAAACGACGAATTTGGTGGGAACCTGTTGACGAAGCTACCAGCTACGTGGTGTATGTAAGCAAGGATAGAACGATTTTTGAGCCTACTCAATTCTTGCGGGAGGCAACTCAAGGAATAATCTCCAAGGAAGTCACTGGAAAAATTGAGTTGATCATCCCAGATGAGTGGCCTGAGTTCCCCATGGAACCAGGGACTTACCATATCGGGGTTACTGTTCGAGACTGTGCGGGTAATGAAAGTGATCCTCTCTTGTTGGTAGGACAATTCAAATTTTTTGCCCCGCCTGCACCAGTGAGAGGCGGGATCGAGATTTGTTAGTTGAAATAATTCATCACACGGACGATACAATCGTTGAAGAGCAAAGGCAGGGTTCAAAAAGAGGAGGGCCACAACCCCAGCCTAATCCCTGCACCGCCACTAATTTCTCGTGATTCCAAATAATGCCGCTGACTCTATTCCTCCAAAGTGAAGTTAAGTTTTAAATCGATCTCAAAGTTGGGTGGATGGGCTGGAAATAAAAATTCTAAAGCCTTTTTCTGAAGAGGGCGAAGAAGTGTTCTTTGATTTTTTCCGGAAAAGGCCTTTTGCACCAGGTCTCTTTATCTATTTTGACAGAGTTTTTCAGGTCCTCTTCAAAAATTTCCGTCATCTTTGAGGCAAAAGAAAAATCCAAAATTCCAATATTCCCTTCATCGTTATACTTTAGAGATTGGTAATCGAGGTTGGTGGAGCCAATAATGCTCCAGCATTGGTCAAACAGATACGTCTTTGCATGAAGCATCTCTCCCAGGTAAGTGTAGATTTCAATCCCGCTTTTTAAGAGTCTTGAAAAAAAAGCTCTTCCTGCGTAGGAGGCAGCGGGAACATCGCTTTTACCCGGTACGAGGAGCCTCACCTTCACCCCACGCCTTACCGCTGCTTCGAGCTTTTCGATCAGCCTACGGCTCGGTGTGAAATAAGCGGTAGTTAGAAGAATACTCGTTCGGGCATGGTCAATGCTGTAGCGAAGAAGGTTCCTCATTCTTTTTCTTCCCTTCCCGGAATAAACGAAAATGGGGAGTGCAGGAACGGCGTCTCTCGGCATTCTATTTCGTGCCCCTTCATCGGTCCCCTGAAAAAAGATCTTTTCTCCACCCCAGGTAATCCAGCTTTTTTTGAACGTATCGAATAATTCATTGACGACGGGACCCTCCACCAGAATTCCCGTATCACGCCACCCCCTGCTTCGCCTCCGCAGGTGAAAGCCACTGTACTCATTGGCAATGTTGAGCCCACCGGCAAAGGCCTTTTTTGAATCGATTACAATGAGCTTTCTGTGATCCCGGTGGACATAATGAAGGGGTGCTGTCCATTTAAAAGGATGCGAAGCCCTGATCTTAATGCCCACCAGGCTCATATCTTTCCAAAAACTTCTTGGGGTTCCGAAGGATCCAAAGTGGTCGTACAAAATATAGACCTTCACTCCTTTACGGCTCCTCTGTTTTAGCAGTTTGGATAAGGTAATCCCGGTTTCGTCATTCTTGAATATATAAAATTGAAGACAGATGAATTTCTCAGCGTTTTTGACAGCATCAAAAATGGTTTGGAAGGAGTCTTTCCTCTTCCATAACAACCGGACACTGGTGGCGAAAGAGAATTTTTGTTTGAAGATTCTTTCAATGGATCGGGTGGTAAACCGGTTTTCCATACCCATGCAGCCTTAGCCTAAATTCTATACGAATCCCAGCAATTTGGGAAGCAGTAGTTACAAAAGTGTAATGGACAACTTTTGTCCACACCCTGAAATATTGTTCAATTAATTTTTTCGATGACAAGAAAAGTCCCTGAAATCTTAGGGAAAAAAATCATTCGCCTCATGGCACATTAAATGCAATTCAAACCTACTTAACGCTTGAGTAAACCCCGTTAGAAATTCCAGCGGGGCTTTATACCCCGCCGCAACTACTTAGAATGTAATCCCGTTATAGCGGGACTGCGGGGCATCGGGGACTATTTCTAACGGGGTAAAAGGGAAATAAGGAGCAGGAAATGGTTATTTGCCCGCAATGTAGCATCGAACATGGCGAGGGGGAAGAATTCTGCGAAAATTGTGGAAAGTTTCTTTTGGCCATAGAAAATCCCCCTTCCGAAGAGGAGAGAGCAAACGCGAAACTCTATTGCCCTAAATGTCAAGTCCTTTATAGGAAAGGAAACTATTGCAGGAGATGTGGTTCTCTATTAATGCAGGGAACCCCATTTAAAGAGACAGACGATCAACGATTGGAAAAAAAATCGACTAAAAGATATTCCAAAGAATGGCTGCGGCTATTGAAAGAAGAGAAAGCATTAGAATCTCGTATGAGGAAATTGGAAGCCCAGCACGAAAAAATCTCCAGTGATGTCCTCAACCTTCTATCCCTTCGTTATCAGGAGCGGTTGGAGTCCCTGTCGCCCCTACATCAAGAAATTGAAACGGAGCTTGAATCGATTAAAAAAAGGGCGTTGGAAAAAATGGATTTCCTGGAAAATGAGCTGAAACCCATTCAAAAAAGGCTTGAGGAATTTCAATCTCTTTATAAGTTAGGTGCGGTCACAAAGCCAGATTTTGCCAGAGAGAAGAAGGGATTGAGAAAAGAAATAAAATTGAGGAAGAAAAGCTTAAAAAAATATCGGCAAATCCTTTCTCTCTTGCCCGCTAAGATGGGAGGACGTACCGTTTCCCCTGTATTAACTGGGGATCTCCTTCGGCCATTACCTTTGCTGACAGTGGGTATCATCATCCCTCTGATGGTTGCAGGAGGCTACTTCCTCTGGCCACAACACACGGAGTCTGGCACACTGGTTTTAAAAGAAATCTTTGTTTCCCCTTCCACCCCATCCTCTTTAAACAATTCACCTGCTGCGATGGAAGACAAAGATGCGGAAAAGATAGGGTCCCTTTTTGAAAATATTAGACTGGCAAACCTTCAGAAGAATATCGATCTCTTTATGTCCTGTTTCTCTTGCGATTTCAACGGCACGGAAGGAAAGCGGCTGGATACACTCAAGGTGTGGGAAAATTACAATTATCTTGATCTTTCTTATGACTTGAAGAAACAGACGATAACCGGTGATACTGCCAATGTCAGGTTAGAGTGGCTTGTCAGGACTTCCCAGAAAAAGGGCGGGCGACAGAAGGATGGAAGAACCGTTCTGGACATTACCTTAAAGAGAGAAGACGCCCATTGGAAGATCATAGATATCAAACCTGTCAGTTAAGTTTTGAAATGGTACAGGGGGCCAGATATGTTTTGCACAAATTGTGGTATGTCCAATGAGAACGATGCCAGGTTCTGTGTCAATTGTGCTGAATCGCTAATCGACGTCCAAATAGAGGAAATACGTTCATACACCAGAGTGTTAAAGAATACGTCAGTCCTTAGGAAAGTTAACTTTCTCCAGGCCCTTTTTGATTTTTCATTTAGTCAATTTATCAGCCCAAGAATCATAAAGTTTCTTTATAGTTTATCGATGATACTTGCCGGTCTGATGGCCCTCTTTCTTATCATCATAGGGTTTAAGACCTCCATATGGTTCGGAATTTTTGCGCTCCTGATCGGGGCGCCCCTATTATTCCTTTTAATGGTGATTTCCAATAGGGTCGTTTTGGAATTGATCCTTGTCATTCACCGTTTGGCTGACTGCATGGAGAACATAAGGCTGGTCGACATGGAAGAAAGGCCAGAATCAAGAGATGGCATCCAATGGAATGTATGAACTGAATTTTATCCTTCCCCATCAAGAATATTTATTTCTAATCCATTTATAGCACTTAAAATTTGACTAAAAAGTAACTAAAGGATCAAGAATTCCGGCTTCCCTGAAACAAGAGCAACAAAAGGGCTAAAATTCAAAACCCAATTTGGACAAGGGTAATTGTTCTATGTCATTTATTTAGTCAGTCTTGCTTGCAAGATTACTTCCCGAACAAGAGTGGATTAAACTTAGTGTCATAATCAAATACATCCACCCCTTCTTTCTTTTTGAGAAAATTCACCACGATGTAAGTGAGGGGAGTCACAGCGGCTTCATAGGCCGATTTCACAAGCCACTGGGTTAAAATGGCTAAGAAAAGCGCCGCCCCGGGTATCGTCCCCACAAATGCAAGGGTCATAAACACTAAGGAATCCAACCCCTCTCCTACCAGCGTTGAGCCAATGGTACGGGTCCATAACCAGCGTCCTTTTGTAGCCATTTTCATTTTCGCCAAAACAAATGAGTTGGCAAATTCTCCCATAAGGTACGCAAGGAAGGAGGCTGCGAGTAACCGGGGCGTGTAACCCAAGATACGCTCATAGGCTTTCTGTCCGTCCCAAAACGAAGCGGGGGGAAGCACTTGTCCAACCCATAGGACAACGACAACGATAAAGTTACAGAAGAAACCCAACCATATTACCCTTCTTGCCTGACGGTAACCGTAAACCTCAGTCAATACATCGCCAAAAATATAACTAATCGGAAAGATGATGGTTCCCGCAGGCAGCACGAACCCGAATACTTCTGCTAATTTTACCGCTGCGATGTTAGCCGTTATCAAGCAGCTGATGAAAATCGCCACAATGAATACAAACCATATTGAATAGTTGGCCTTTCCATCGAAGGTGGACTGATCTTGTAACATCCTATTCCCCGCGGGTAATTGCTAAGTTCGTATCTCTTGTGGTTCTTACGATATGCTATTTTATTCTCTGGTGGATTCAGTGATCGTTTGAATCACGTAACACCGTTCTTCTCTCAACAGGAAACTCCAAGGAAATAAAAAGTTTTGTTTCTTTCTTATCGCCCTGTAATTTCATCACTCCCCGATTTTTATGAACCATCTCCTTGACCAATCTCAATATCAGGTCCAGGCTATCCTTTTCTTGAACGGCCTCAGTTTCCCTTCCCATCTCAAAAGGCTCCACCGGTCTCCTAAAACCTGTAAAAAAAAGGGTGGTCTCCACATAGGGCTCATCTTTTCTGAACAAGGTTTTTTTCGGATGTTGCTCCTGAAGAACGAAGGATTGGGTCAAAAACCCAAGGGTCTCATGGGAAGGCATCAAGGTCACCGCATATTGAAGAATCGAATTTAGAATAAATCTCAACTGCTTATCGGGGACGATGATTTCGGGAAGATCCTTTTCAAGTTTTTTGATTAATTTTACTCCCTTTTCTTCCAGTTGAACCCGGTGTTTCTTTAATACCTCCTCGATGAGATTGTTCACGGTGTTCGTTTTTTTAATCGTGGAGGTGACCTGGAAGTAATTGAGAAGACCATTCACCAACAGATCGGTCTTGTGGATATCTTGGGCAATCATCCGGTAAAGAAATCTACCAAATTCCTGATCGCTAAATCTATCCTGAGAAAGTTCTGTTAGCTTTTTGATGGAGTCCAGAGTGCTCTTTGTGTAACGAATCCACCCGACGAATAAGGCCCGTTCCTCTAAAGACTCTCGATCCCGCCCTTCGACGGGGCTGGTGAAGCAAGGAATTTGAACAGGCCGGAGGACAAAAAAGGGTCGCTTTGGTTTCCAACCTCATCTCTGGAAGTAATTCCGATATAGTAAGTTCCCGGTTCCGCAGGAAACTCCGGCCAGTCATCCGGAATGATTAGCTCGGTCCTCCCGTTAAGGGCTTTTGAGATGATTCCAGGAGTCGCCTCCCACGAGAAGTGATTGGGATCAAAGTCCCTCCGGTCCTGGCTTACATATACCACATAGCTTGTTGCTTCGGGAACAGGTTCCCACCAAATCCGTCGTTTGCGAATAAAAGCCATAATCCTCCCCCTTTCTGATTTCAACCAAAGTTTTTGCACAAACTACATTCCCCTCCTTGGAACTTGCTCCGTTATTATATTGAGTTTTAAAAAAAATACAAGTAAAAATATACATCCCTTTCACCGCAGCCATCGAAAGGGCTGTACCTTAAACCATCCTGGTTCTTATCTTCGATCTGCTGTCTGCCGCAAACCTAAGTGGCCACAAGCGACAGGTGCCATCTTTATTTATATCCCCTAATGTTGTAGAATTGTAGTTATTATTGAAGGCTTCTTGCTCCCCACACGGTGAACCCCGTTAGAAATTCCAGTCCCGCTATAGCGGGGCTCGAAACCGAGCGGGGCATCATTTCTAACGGGGTGAAGGGCTGGAAGAATGTTTGATGGAGAGTCTGGAAATTGAAACGTTAAATGGCGGGGTAACCTAAATGGGACTTCTTAAGCTGTTGACCCAAGATCCTTTGACTTTTGCTCTTGTTGCCATTCCCCTTCTTTTTTCCATTATCATCCATGAGGTAGCCCACGGCTGGGTGGCTTACAGGATGGGCGACCCGACCGCCAAATATTCAGGCCGGTTGACCTTTAACCCACTTAGCCACCTCGATCCTATCGGGACCCTCATGCTCTTTCTGGCAGGTTTTGGATGGGCCAAACCGGTCCCGGTCAACTTCAACAACCTCTCGGACAAGCGGAAAGGTGTCATTCTCGTCTCTTCAGCCGGAATCCTCGCAAATATCCTCTTCGCCTTCGTCGCTCAATTGGTTATCCGACTTTTTTCCGCATCTTCCTCGGGAATTGCCATCATCCTCGTCTACAAAGTGTGTTTTATTGTAAGTCACATCAACATCACACTCGCTGCTCTTAATTTGATTCCCGTCCCCCCTCTGGATGGCTCAAAGATACTGATGGGAATCCTATGGGAAAAAACCCCTTATTTCCTCACCCGCCTGGAACCTTACGGATTTTTTATCATCATCGGTTTCCTTTTTCTGGGCATCTTGGACCCACTCATCGGATTCTTCGGGTGGGTCATCGGGACGCTAATCGGAATTATAATTCCCTGAAGAGGTGGGAGGTAACGGGGTTCACTTCACCGGCTTGCCGTTTCGAACTTTCCCATTCTTTTTCTTGGCTACTACGGGAGGTTTTATTTCTTCATCCTTTGAAAGGGGAATAGAAAGGATCGTGCTTTTTGAAATCCGGCTCGTTTTGGTCAGATGGTTTATTTCAAGCAAGGGCTCAAGATCCACCCGATACAAGTTAGCGATCCCTTTCAGTGTCTCCCCTTTCTTGACAAGATGGGTCTTGAATTCAAATTTCTCAAAGGGCTGGAGGATTTCGAAGGTAACCAGAAACAGATCCTTCTTATTGGAGGGAATTTTGATTTCATAATCGGTTCCATTGGGAGGCGTAACCCCTCGTCGAAGTTCGGGGTTGAGATCCTTGATTTCCTCAAGAGAGGTCCCGCAGGCTTTGGCAACGAGGGAGAGACTTGTCAACTCTGGAACCATCACCTTTTCATACCGGAGAGGCTCCTGGTATTCGACGTCGGCGAATCCATATTTTTCCGGATCTTTGGCGACGAGCGCTGCGGCAATCATCAGCGGAACATAATTTTTGGTCTCCCGTTTTAGATACTTTACTTCCGTCAACTTCCAAAAGTCCTCTGTCCGGTAACGCTTCATCGCTTTGACGATCTTGTATTCCCCTGCATTGTAACCCGCCGCGGCAAGGTACCAGCAGGCGAATGTCTCATAGAGGTCCTTCAAGTATTTAGCTGCGGCAATCGTGGATTTCTCGGGATCCCTTCGTTCATCGACCCACCAATTCACCCTTAAACCATATCTTTTCCCTGTCAGGTAGATGAATTGCCAAGGGCCCACGGCCTTGCTCCTGGAATAAGCATAAGGATCGAACCCGCTCTCGATGAACGCCATGTAGACCAGATCTTCTGGAAGGCCATGCTCCTTCAATAGCTTCCTCATGACGGGGATATATCTCCCGGACCTGGAGAGCCAGGTAATAAATCTGTCCCGCCTGGTCGTCTGAAAATAATGGATGAACTCCTCCACTTTCTCATTGATGATGATAGGAATATCGAAATCAGGCTCTTTTTTAAGCTGCTCCCCAGCAAGGGTCTCTATATTCAAATTCTCCCCTTCCTGAAAGTGGAAAGGTTCTAATTCCAGCCGATTGGAAATCTGTTCTTCTTTTGTCAAATAGGACTGGGAATTATTTTGGGCTGTCACACTCGACAGCCACGTCAAGGAGAGAAAAAAGACGATTGGAATCAAATAGATCTTCTGGATCAAAAGAAACCTCCCTATCCCATAGAATGCAATTTAAATGGGTTAAAAATGCATTTTTTGTGCCATCCTGATTTTTTATAACTTATTGACTTTAAAAACATTTTTTCTTTCAACAACACTTGCCATGGTCGATAATTGACCGAAATTGGCAGGAATTGACAATTTGTGCTATTTGGGGCGAAATGGGTTTGGATTTTAATAATATAAATTGAGAACTAAGAATCAGTGAGGGCATAGAAATGCTGTTGGTTGCAAATGTTATTCCGGCCGCAAGTCCAACCACTGCGTGGGAAATGACCGAAGGCAAATGAGGCTCCGTCTAAATATTTTCTTTATGCTTTCCCTAAATCTTTTCCTGTTATTTTCCAAAGAATTTCCTCTATTTCAGAAGATAGCTTAGGCATCCCCTCCCCCTTCTCTGTTTTAATCCGAACATCATACATAGTCTCAAGTTGGGGCAGGAGATTCTTCAGTTCCGGTGTTCGTTCCACTTTCTGGCTGATGAGACTTCGCTGCTCAAGAGCCCTCTCAAAGTCTTTCTTGTCAACGGGAATGTTATAGAGTAAATTCAAAATCTCCATCAGCCTAACCTTTCCGACATAATCCTCCTCTAAAACAAAATATTGGGGCAAAGAGACGATCAACCATATCGTCTCAATGCCAACCTCTGGGGCCTTTTGGGTAATCAAAATGGTAATGGTTGTCGGACCTTGATAATGACTCGGCAGGGCTCCGGATTTCCTTAAATCCTGCTCCGCTTCTATCCCGATGGCTCCCCCATTGACAATCAGAGGCCTGGTATGAGGAACCACATCATACATACTCCCTAAAAGAATATATTTCTTCACTTTGAGAGCTTTGAGAAGTTTCAAAACGGAATCGACGTAAACTTCGGATTGAGCATGAGGTTCAAGAAGGTGAAGGAAGAGGAGGTCATTTCCTCCTTCTCTCTTGGCGTAGTGAAGAGTCACGTTGGGAATGGATACTCGGCGAACACCCTCTTCCAGATAGAGAGTCGGGCGGTATCGGGTAAAATCGAAAAATTGACCCGGTTTAGCGAGCCTGGCCAATTCCTCAGCCCCCCATTGGGATTCCAATTCGCTCAGGACCAACGTCCCAACATTATTCACATCTATCCAGGGCCGAAGGATGGCAAAGACGTAGGGGTCGTTCAATTCCGGTATAGGTTCTTTCACCTCAAAAGCGCCCATTCTCACTTTTTATCCCTCCAGCAACAATGCTTTATACAAACTATTATAAAAGAATTTTGTCGTCTCTGAAAGTAAACCCCGTTAGAAAGTCTTCTACTCTCTAACGGAAAGGCTCACACCGGGCATTAAACCCCATGTTCGCTGAAAAAGGAATAGTTCTCATCCCCACTGCTCGCCCCGTTTAGAGATGAACCTCTAACGGGGCAAGCAGTGGGGTTTTCTAACGGGGTAAATAGGTAATGCCTTGAACGTTTTTAATGGTTGGATGATTCTTTTCAAAAAATACTTTATATTCTTCAAGAGAATGGAATGGACCGTGAACCCCAACAAGTGTTTTATAAGGCGTTCCGTAATCCATAATATAAAGTTTACCCTCCTTCATAAAAGAACAGACGTAATGATTTGCTCCTTGTCGGATTAGGAGAACGGCTATCTTAGCTTTATAGGATGGATCGATCCGGTTAAGAGTCTCCTTGGCAAAGATTGCCGCATCAATGTAGATTCCAGATTTAAGCTTGAAAGTTTCCTCTGGAGCTCTCGGAGGAGGCAATGTTCTTTCAAATCTTTTAAACCTCTCCATATCAAAAGAAAAATCCTTTTCCATCCATGTCTCTAAATCTTTATGGGATTTCCATCGAGAGACTGTTTCATCATAGGATCTTATGAAAATAATCCCACAGGCAAAGAGGAATAGAAACAAAATGGATATACATTTAATTTTAAATCTTATTATTTTTATCTGATCCGTTTGAGAGTCCATTCCATGTCTCCCGATTTTCAAAAACTTGTTTCCCTGTGAGTTTCACAATTTGCGTCAATCAGAGAAATAAAAAACCCTATCCTTTTTAACTGAAATGCAGCGAAAGATCAACCATCAGGCCCTTTTACTCTCTTCAGAGAAGACAAACTATAATGCCCCAGTTATCCGTGGCAGTGATTCGGTAGGGGTGCTGAGAAAGCTTTATAGCGGAAACCTCTTGCGCAATCTGCCTGTGATGGAAGTTCCTGAAAGGCCCCCTTTTCCGGAATGACGATGATGGCCCATAAAATCTTAACGATCCGCTTGATAAAGCTTTAGAAGCAATCCTGCCGAATCATTGAGGTCGGGGATCAACCTCTCACACCCGCAACTGAGGCATTACGGTAAACCGGTAAAAAAGATTGATTTTTTCCATTAGAGTGATTAAATTAAAAAATCTTCTATCAAACCTCCAGGAGGAGAACATGTCGTCTCATGAAAATCTAATTAAAATTTTTGAATATGCCCTTCAGCAGGAGGAAACAGGAAAATCCTTCTTTCAAAACTCGCTTCAGAGGATGGGAATGGGAGCGGCCATCAGCGCCTTTAAGCGATTGATCCAAGAAGAAGAGCATCACATTCTTTTTATCAAAAAAATTCTGGAGGGTCTGAAACTGGGGAACACAATTGAAATCTCCTTAGAAAGAGAGGTAATCTTGGAGCCAACCCATTATTTTGATGAGCGAGCCAAATCAGAATTCCTTCAACAATGTTTAGAGGGCTCGATGGTGCCAGAGGTAACGATTTTCAATACGGCCTGGTTGATTGAGAAAGACCTGAGTGAATTCTACGAGAAAATGTCAAAACAAACAGAAGGGAAACCCAAGGAAGCATTCCAAATGCTCTCAGCTTGGGAAAAAGAGCATGAACAGTTTTTCCGGGAGTTTCGTGATAAATTCTCTGAAACCTATTCTAAAATGCCCTGGGGAGGTTAATTTCCTTTAGCAATGGAACAGAACAACATTGTTTCGAAATTATCTCATCTGGGACAGATGTTGACCGGCGATGGCAGTTATCTCTTCATCACGCGCATTGCCCGAATGTTCGGCTACGGATTCCTCTCCATTGTGCTGGTGCTCTATCTCGAGCAAGTAGGACTGAACCAGGTACAAATCGGCCTTCTCCTGACCTTGACCTTGATTGGTGATGCAATCATTTCTTTATGGATTACAACGAACGCTGATCGCATTGGCAGGCGGCGAATGCTAATCATTGGGGCTTTCCTAATGGTTCTTGCTGGCATTTTATTTGCCATCACACGTAACTTTGTGTTCCTTTTGGTTGCAGCCACCATTGGGGTCATCAGCCCAAGTGGTTATGAAGTCGGCCCGTTTTTGTCTATCGAGCAAGCGGTGTTATCGCAGATTGTCCCAGACGAAAAACGGACCAGTATCTTTGCCTGGTATAACCTTGTGGGTTCATTTGCAACGGCGCTGGGTGCCTTGGGCGGTGGAAGTCTGGTTCAGGCCCTGATGGATTCGGGTGTGTCTCCCCTGGGAAGCTATCGGGCGATTGTGATTGGCTATGCAATAATAGGAGCACTGCTTGGTGGGTTATTCACTCGTCTTTCTTCTTCAGTAGAGATTAAGACAGGTGATGATCCATCCGATTCTACCTCTGCGTTTAAAACTCGTTTGGGTCTGCATCGTTCACGGGGGGTAGTACTTAAGCTCTCTGCTTTGTTCTCTATTGATGCCTTCGCAGGTGGCTTTGTCTTGCAAAGTATCGTGGCCTACTGGTTTCACGTGCGATTTAACGTGCAGCCAGCTATTCTGGGAAGCATTTTCTTCGGAGCCAATATTCTTGCTGGCCTCTCGGCCCTTAGTGCCTCCTGGGTTGCATCTAAGATCGGCTTAATCAGAACCATGGTATTCACTCACATCCCCTCAAATATCTTATTGATATTGGTACCGCTCATGCCGAACTTGCCTTTAGCCATTGCTGTTCTATTGATGCGTTTCAGCATCTCGCAGATGGATGTTCCCACACGGCAATCCTACACCATGGCGGTGGTTGCACCGGATGAGCGCTCTGCTGCCGCTGGCATCACGGGCATCGCCCGGACTACGGGCGCCTCTCTCTCGCCTGTTATTACCGGACCTTTGCTCGCCAATGCAGCACTTTTGAGCCTTCCCTTCTTCATATCTGGCGGCCTTAAAATCATTTATGACTTGTTGTTATATCGCAGCTTTAAAGCTATCAAACCTCCCGAAGAAAAATAATACAGCCGTTCCGAATCCTTTGTCAGGAGTGGCTCTGATTTAAAAAACCTACCTAAAATATTTCTTCCTGAAATCGAGTTTCAATCTGTTTCCTTTTGAATACAACATTTCGCATCGAAATCAATAAAAACGAACGGGAGAAGTTTTTCTCTTCCAATAGAAGCAATTCAGGATTTTTGTGAAAATGCCTTCCACTTTTGTTTTTTGCTCAAATTTAGGATTTTTGGAAATGTTCCGATTTATCATGAATTTATAGCACTTGATATGATTTGGCATGAAAATTGCTCTTTATAAGTGTGGAGAAATATATAAGAACCTGCATAAGCTTGAATCTTTCCTGAGAAGGAGGCGGAAAGCGGTGGGTTTCATTAAGGTGATGATAGCCGAGTTGTCGAACAATGAACCAACGGTAAGCTCGGCTTTTTTATTAGACACCTATTCCTCTTTGCTTAGACATTAAATCGAATGCTAAGTCTGACGAGGGAAAGGCAGGGTCATGAAATTCGTCATCGGGAGGTCCTTATGAAACGCTGTGTTCTCCTTATCGTCATTGCAATAGCTGTCTTGTTGTTGGCCCAAGTCGTCACACTGAAGGCATATGCTCTCGAAGTTGGTACAACATCCATGCACTGGCAAATAATGGACTCATTCACGGGGATTAGCTTTGGGGATTCCTTCGGAGCGCTTCCGGTGCCAGGATTACAAGGACATGGTGACTATGAAAAGGAAATCTTCATTCCGGCCACCAAGACCACTTTGGTCACAAAAACACATATATCAGTTGACTCCGGTTTAGGACCGGGGATTCCGAATGTTGGCGGATTCAGTATGATGGCGGACGCCTACCAATTAGGAGGATTTCCAACCTCAGCGTGGATGGCGCCGGCGGGCGCGTCGGGATCTGGAGGCGCTTCCTATTATTTCACCCCTTTGAATGTCAAAGGGGTTCCGAGTGTAGGAATTAAGGACTGGGTTCTTCCAATCTATTTCGAGGCAAAAGGGGAGGTCACAATTGAAGGTTCATCCGGAGCGGGGGGAGCTGGGTCGGCAACCGCTTATCTCTCTGTAGCCGGGTCCGTACCGATTCATTGGAACGCGGCAGTAATAGGCCTCGGAAGTGACAGCTTCTATGAGAGCACTACCATAAATGCAAAACAAGATGTTATTTATTATGTAAATCTTAGCGCGGACGGAACGCTAGTAGCAGCTGGTGGTGGAAATGGAAGTCCCGAGCATCCTGCAACGTCCAGTAACGGGACAATTAAAGTAGCCGTTGACCCAATTATCAGATTCGACCAAGTGGCTTTCGATGCCATGTATGGCCCGAATTCCTTTCCTTTGGAAGAATATTTCCGGATCGAATTCAGCCCCAATGTCCCGGCTCAGCAACCTGTCCCCGAACCCGCCACCATGCTCCTTCTGGGTTCTGGGTTGATTGGACTCACAGGATACGGAAGGAAGAAGTTCTTTAAAAAATAAATGGAATATTTGATTTGAGGGGGGAATAGGAAGGTTCATTAAAGGCTCACTATTAAATAGGAAAGGAGGGGACAACGGCGATGAAAAGAGGATGGATTTTATTAGTTTTGGTTGCGGTCGTGGGGTTTTCAGGGCCGGCAAACGCCGACCTAAGCGTGATCGGCACGGCGACCTATGGCGGTAGCGACTACAAACTCATCTATGAAGACGATCAGGGTCTGATTTGGTTGGACTATAGCAAAGGGCGTAATATTTGGAACAACCAGGTGCCTTGGGCCGCTGGATTGAATGTAGCGGGCGTATTGACTTACAACTTGAATCCGGGGAAAAGCGTTTCTTGGGGTGGAGACTGGCGGTTGCCCAAAACCATAGATGACATATCTGGTGGATGGGGTTATGACGGCACAACCAATTCGGGCTATAACATAACGACCAGTGAGATGGGGCACCTTTATTACGAGTCCCTGGGGAACTTGGGGTATTGGTCTATCGATGGAAACCAGCCTCAGCCCGGCTGGGGCCTACTAAACACAGTACCCTTCGATAACTTGCTGGCCTACGCCTACTGGTCGGGTACGGCGATTTCTTCCCGTCCGGAGTACGCGTGGAACTTCCTCTTCCTCGATGGCTACCAGTACGGCAGCCTTTTTATCAACGACTACAATGCGATGGCGGTTCGCCCCGGACAAGTCTCCGCCGCTGCCGTTCCCGAACCCGCCACCATGCTCCTTCTGGGTTCTGGATTAATTGGGCTGGCAGGATATGGAAGGAAGAAATTGTTTAAGAAGTAAATCCTATATACAATTTGCGGAGGGAAAAGGCAGGGTCAATTTGGCGAGCCGATCACTTAACGTGTTGAAGAAAAGTGAAAAAGGACTGCTGACTGAATATCAGCGGTCCTTTTTCTGGGGAAGATATCTTCCCCAGCAGGCATAGTGAACCATTGCAGTCAGTTTTGCTGCTGA
>Ga0214474_1000816_pt1 | contig 14843 bp, 12 predicted proteins | sample RVTome_2_FD_187335 | JGI IMG/M metagenome (GOLD analysis project Ga0214474, IMG submission 187335) | Soil microbial communities from uranium-contaminated site in the Upper Colorado River Basin, Wyoming, United States - RVT95D214 HiSeq ...
CCTTTTCCACCAGATTCCGCCAATATTGAAGAGCTGATCCTCCATTCGCTCCACACTTCAATAAAATCTTCTGTTCCGTTTCAAACCCAGGCACCAATTACTCAAAAGTTTGCTTCTTTTTCACGTCGCCCCTCTATTCTCCTCAACGACGGCAGAATGACCTGCCCTACCGCTTCCTCTCTGGTCTTCTTCTCAGTCTTCGTTATCGGCTGATAATAGGTCTTTACCATGTAATCCTTTATTCTTTCGTGGTATCATACGTCCATCCTGTGTTATATAATAAATGTTTCCTCTCCTACTCACGTATCTCCAGGTAGGCCGAAATAAATTGTCGCGCTCCAACCTCACCAGGCTTAGATTCCAGCTCCTAGCTTTTCCCCGGAGTTTATACCAGATGATTTTCTTGGCATCATCTATTTCTATCGGTAGTGCACTTGTAGCGACAGTAGTCCACGACATCGCCTTAAATCTTCCATCGCCAGTTATCGCCATCATAGACCTTATCTTGGGATAGAGCGACTTCTCAAAAGTTGGGACTAGCCAATAGTGTTCCTTTTTGTCCTTAACCATAAATCTCTTTTGTATCCTAATTCTGCCTTTGGATACAGCAAACCCTTCATTAAGAGGATGAGCGTAGTCAAAGAGAGACATACCCGCAATTGTTATATCATTTCTAAGTATTTTTTCACGAGCCTCCCCTACATCTCGGCTGCCAGTACAAAAGCGAGATTCATACCGATAGAGTTTCAAATTAAAGTTGATTTCAAGCGGAGGTTCAACCACAACAACATACTTGCCTTCATACATATCCTCATTAGGGGTATTTAAAGGTAAAAGATAAATATTTTTGAAGTCATCGGCAGAGATATAAACATTCGCACCTAGATAGCTCGGGTTAATAGAAAAATCTCTGATCCAGAATGCCTTGACGGTGTAATCCCCTTGTCCTTGAGGATCAACGTCGGTCTGGATGCCTCTTACCATCGTCCAGCTGTCATAACTCCCATAGGCAGGGAAAAAGGCAGGAATATACTGAGGGCCAACTCGTGAAACGGAATAGCTCATCCATGAGCAGATGGCTGCAATTGCATCCGATTGTCCACTGAAGACTAGAGCTCCAAAATTATAAAAAGGGTGTTGATTCACATTTAGACACGATTTTAGCCCAACAGGATCTACGTAATCTGTATTACGATTCTCTGGCAGATTATATGACCTAGCCACATTGTAAAGTTCTTCTTGTGTGGGTATAGCATACCCAGTTCCCTGTTGGGTATACCGTAGCTGAGTCTCAATTGCGGCTGCTGCCTTAGTGTTCGAACTTTCAGCGGCAATATCATCATGTATATCGCAATTGATGATAAAGTTATTTTCAATGGCTGTCGTGCCTTCAGCGATTATATTATTGGAGCCATCCCACGCTTCAACAATGGGAGTAAATGTACCATTTAAATTTTTGTTGAATGCGAATATATATGCTTGTCTAAAGCGGATATTGCGAATCTTTGTGCTTCCGAAAGATTCAAAAAGCTGATAAGTCAGTTCGTCAAAGGGCGGGCCTTCCCAGTAGGTAGCCGTATCGCTAACGCCAACTAAAACTAACGAATTATCAGACAAGTTGGATAGAAAGTTCCGCATAGAGATTTCGTTTGGCCCACCACCCGGCACTGAATACTCATAGGTGTCAAAATTCTTTGCATCTATAATCGTCAAACTTTGACCATCAATGACTAAAATATTCATACCTCGTGCCCTTGGATCATCCTTATCTGTGATAGGTCTCCAATAGGGTTGATCATCGAGATAGAATTTTGTGAAAGATGAAAGGGATGTTGACTGATTTGTTGAGGACCAGACTTTCAACCTAACATTTCCCCCAATATTGAGATAGTTTCTTAAAGGATAAATCCTGGATAGTGTTTGATAAGATTCCTTGGGATTTCTTTCGAGGTCAACGACGCCCATCCATTCTTCACTGCGGTAGCCGTCAACGACATCGGGATCCGCGATACCGGCTATATCATGAGTTGAAGGAGATCCCATTTTCCACCACTCATCATTAAATTCATATATACCACCGCCAATTAGCGCACTACTTGTGTTAAATGTGGCAAAATAATCTCTGATTGTTCTCCAGATGAGTCCATTATACCTTGCCTGATAGGACTGGTTTTCCTTGCTATTCACAGAATCATAGGAATCAGTTCCGAATTCGGCAATGAATAGAGGTTTCGAAAACCCGGCAGCAGCCCACTCTCTTGCCAATTGAACATATTTTGCTGGTTCTTGATACATATTAATTCCGTAGACATCAACGCTTGGGCAAGAACTGACAATATGCTGATAATAGCTAAATGGCTCCCACCCCATATCAGGATCTTCATCCCAGTAGTAAACAATGCTTGAGGCGATAGGGGCGGGCTCCAGCCCCGCTTCTTGGTATGCTTCTTTGATCCATCTTGCAGCCTGCTCTGTTGCAGTTATAGCAGCCTCCAAGGCGTCCGGGTCTGAAAATGTATCGTAATAGAGTTTGCCAAGCTCACTCCATAGGTTCCATTCGTTGCCCAGAGACCACATCAAGACCGCAGGATGGTTTCTAAAATACCTCACGACATTTTTTACGTAGCCTTCATTCAGCACGTTGTGATCCCACACGGCTGTAAGAATAACCATTATGCCATTCTTATACATCTCATCAAGTATAGCAGTGTTAATATACGTTCCGGGTGGCAGACCAGGGCTACGATCCACCACATCAAAGACTCTTATTGTGTTGGCATTCATCTTTTTAATAACAGGAATGTCTACAGCGTAATTCTCCATGAACTTGTAAGACTCGCTATCTCCTAATTGGCAGGGCGACCAATTAAGAAGTTTTATAGTATATGGAAGCTCTTTATCGAGACTTCCATCGGGTAGCCGTTTGGCAACGAGAAGCCTATTCCCTGAAATTCTGACATTGGACTTTTCGCCAAACGCGTTGGAAGTTGTCAAAATAACTGTTAATAAAAAAGTTAACAAAATAGATAGTGTTTTCATTTTAAATCCTCCGGATCTTCTTCTATTCACCTATATACATTTTCTCATGGACCGCAAGAAAGGAGGGGGGGGCAGCCCTTGTCATTGGACAAAACTCAAAATTTATGAAGAAACCTCAATCTATTTTTATCCGTTCACCTTTTCCACCAAATTCCACTGACATCGAAGACTCGACTCTGCATTCGCTCCGCACTTCAATAAAATCTTCTGGCAAGTTTCAAAACCAGGCACTAATTATGAGACAGTAAGACAAAGTCAAGAATAAAGATTCGACCCCATCCTACATGCGAACCTTTAGCCCCTTGAAATCTTCTAATTTTTGAATAGGCCGTTTATTATTCAACAAAGCATTAAATTCAGAGGGAAAAAATGCAAGTCCAAGAAATCCATATTTTTCTCCTCCCTTTAACAAATTTTTTCCGAAAGTTCCCGAGAGGAGCCCCTGCGCATGGTCTATATCCCGAAACAGAAAGGGAAGAGTTACTGTTTTCATTGGCTTCTCAACATTGCTTACCACATTTACATTTAAAGTGGCCATTTCAATCTTACCTGTAATCACACCATTTAATAATTCTAAGGACCCTCCCAGTTGACTGTTGGGAAATACATCAAGTATTAAGTTACCTTGGGATTTTTCCGCAATCATCTTGGTTAGTCTTTCGTGAGCAACCGCCCACGGATGGTCCGCCGTCACAGTTAATCCGACTTTGAAAGTGATCGCGCCTTCGGCTTGATTAACCAAATTGAAGAGGAGAAAAACGACAATCAGCAAATAATAATTTAATTTTCTTGAATGGGGTCTCATAATTGTAAATAAGTTTAGTGTTGTAGGCCGGCTCATTCACTAACCTCCTTTTAACTTTGGTAGACCTCCCCTCCTTTGTCTTTGAGGTGGGTGTAGGGGACATCTCTCTCAGTCTCCTTAAAGAACAACTAAACTCACACGGTTTTTCTTAGAATCCCCCACCACCCTTCAGGAACTTCTCCAGAAAACAACGTGTCCGTGTCCGTCTCCCGTGTCCGTAAGCCGTAATATTTTTAAATGTGACGTAACCATAATGAAGCATTTCCTGATCAGGCGGCCTTTTTCATTCCTTGCTTTTTGTAAGACCCGTTTCTCTCCTTCTTGCTTTTCGGTGCAATATGAACGGAAACTTCTCCTCCTGCTGCCCTCACTAATCGAACCATGGAATCCACAGTAAAGTTGACATTCCCCCGAAGCGCTTTGGTAATGTAAGCCGGGCTAACACCGAGACGTCGAGCGAGGTCACTCCGGCTAACCCCATTGGCTTCCATAATCTTATGAAGTCCCTCGGTAAAATCGAGAATCAGGGAGGCTACCCAATAGGTATCCCGACCCTTTGCCTCATCAATAAGTTCCTTAAAAGATTTTTTCTTCATCAGATCCTCTCTTCCTCACAGATTCTAATTTCTCCTCGCTTCTTATCCGTAAAATATTCATTCATCACCTGAAGGGCATGTTCTATTTCACTTCTGGGAGTTTTCCGGCCTTTCTTCACGAAACCGCTCGTGCAAATAATCAGTCTCCCTTCGTCGTAGAACCAGAGAACCCTCAACCTTCCTTGAATGAATTCAAATAGTTTTCCCTTAATCTGATGGGAAATCTCTGTGTTTCGCGGAGGTCCTTCGATTGCCACTCTGCCTAAAAGAGCCAGCATCCGATCGGAGTCTTTTTGAAGGGTCTGACCAAGCCCTTCAAGAAAATCGAGCAGCTCGCAGCGCTCCCTGCTTTTCGCTACAGCGTAAACAGTATAGAAACCCTTTGAAACGAGCAACAAATCCATTTTAACCTATAGGTTAAATAAGTCAAGTATATTTTTTGGCTCTTTTTCTATCAAAGATGACAACAAGCCTTGAAATATAAATCAACTAATTCACGAACAACTCTATTTGTTTAGCGTTCACCTTTTCCAACAGATTACTTAGAAAATAGCTTTCAAATCCCCCCTGCCCCCATTTGCTAAAGGGGGAGCGACTCGAGAAACACCTGTTGATTGTTGAGACCTGTCTTTTAGCCCTTTTTCTTTATCCATGTTTCCAAGCTCTCTTTGGATGTTAAAATTTGACGCTCCCCATCCTCTTCCTTCAGGATCACCCAGTCATCGTTAATAACCACTTTCGTTACGACGTAGACCTTCTTGCCGCCCGGTTTAATAAATCGATCGCCTTTTTTAGCCTCCTCCACCATGGGACTTCGATTACAAGGTTACCCGTAACGTTAGACTTTTGATCTTTCTTAAGGGGATAATGAAATCAAATCCATTTTCTTAGCGTTCGCCTTTTCCAGCAAATCGCCCAGAAAACAGAAACAAATAGCACGAATGAGTCGGAACGATTGTCGTACCGACACAGCGAATGACACAAATAGGTTTTATTCGTAAAATTCGTTATCATTCGTAATTCGTTTAATCTCTCTTGAAATTAATTCTTAGTAATCATTTTCCTATTTCGTGGGTAAGAGAATAAAATCCTTATCCTTGTAATTCCTAATTCTCCGACAGACCTCATATCCTTCACGGTCGCCGTCATCGTTCGTGTTTCCCTCAATCGTTTGGAAAACATCGTCCTCAGCCGAGAAAACAATTCCGGTGTGCACCCAGTCCGTTGGAGTGCGCCGGTCCAGGAAAAACGAGCCCGGGGCAATGGCGTTTTTCTCCTTCGCTTCGGATTCCTTCAAAAAAAGCCCCCGCTCTTTTGCGCTGAAAGCAAGCGAGTCGCACGAAAACGAGGTCTGGATGGGAGGGGATACATTGAGGCTTTTACAGGCCTGCTTTAAGATGAAGGAGACAAATCCTGCACACCAAGGCCAGTCACTGCCCTCATTCCCCTGCATGTAGAGACGAACCCAAGGCCCTTTGTTCTGTCCGCCGACTTCCCGGGGATGTTGCTTCAGATGCTGTTTTGCGTGGGCGACTACCATTTCACCCAGCCCTTTTTTGCCCGGAGAGATTTCCTTCAGCGCCTCTGTCATTGGCAACACCAACTTTCCGAAAGTCTTTTTCCCGACAACACCGTCTACCTCCAGTTTCTTTTCTTTCTGAAATTGACGCACTGCGGCGTCCGTCGCATCGCCAAACTCCCCGTCGATAACGATATGATAACCATGAAGGCAAAGCCATTCCTGAATCAGTCTAACTTTTTTACCTTTCATTCCCTTCTTGTAGTCTTTGTCAAGATCGAGATCGCTCATCATCTGCACCTCCCCTCTTTCACTATGTGCCGTTCAAAAAATCAACGGTGCCATACAGCAACAACAAGGTATGATTCCCGTTTCTTCTCAATAGAATACAATGTCTTCAACAGACATTAGGGCTGTCGAAATGGCCTCTTCCCCCTTGATAGGGTCGATATCCGCAAGCCTGCCAAAATCAATTCCTGTCTTTGCTTCAAGTGATTTTATTGAAACCTGATATGTCTTGAATTCTCCATAAACGAATTCTTCATTTTTTAAGTAGTCCTCTTGTGAAACAGTATAGCCCGTGGCGCACAATTTCCCCGTCCCGTCGTGTATAAAGGTTATTATTTTAAAGAATTCGACGGGAATCTTTACACCGAATTTTATCGGGTCGTCGTTATGAAAGATAGGTCCCGTTATCACCGTGATTTTCATATCATCCTGCCGGGCATTTTCCAACGCATAATCCTCAAGGGCTAACCAAACCGGGGCGTTGAACGGTTGCATTTGCGGTACTGCGTTAGTCACGTGAAAAGTGTCCGCACACGCAGACCTGGCCATTTTCAAATCTCCCCATATCGGGTCTTCTTTTCGGGTCATGTGTCCTCTTGAAAATTTGGGGGGATTTCCATAACACTCCTTTATAATCTGCACATCTGCGGGTACCCGCGAATCCCTTTTCCAGATCACTCTTGCCACTCCGCGTTTGCTTTGCTGGCCGTCAATATTGCAGATGCTGAAAGAGCACATCCTTCTCAGCTTGTTCATCACAACGCTGAAATGGTGATATTTCAGCTCGGATGTCGGTTTGCCATCGATATTAAAAGTGAGCGCGTTTTCCTTGTTTTTCACTACGGCGGGTAGAGGCACTTTAAAGCGGGCCCCCAAAAAAGTCTCCTCATAACCCTCCCTGTCGTCGTAACTTTCAGGTGGAGCTTCCAAAGACGGTTCACCTGTTTCTTCATCGTCTTCCTTTTTGACGGGCGCTGATCTGATATAGACCTTTGTTTTGATCTTTCTTAGATACTTAATGATCTCTGCACTTTTGACTGCGTAGTTCTCCTTCTTAACCTCTCCCATAAAATGCAGTCCAACCGCACAGCCGGTTTGATTATCCAGGACAACCGACCCTGAATTGCCGCCGAGGGTTGTGCAGTCGTGGAAAAAATACCAGGCATTTTCGACATATTCCATTATTTCGCCCGGCGAGCACCTCTTCACCCCATAGATGTCATTAAAGACATTAGATGCCGCAGTGCGACTTATGATTGCGTCAGGATCATAGGCAGGGTATCCTATCACTGAAACATATTGATCCTTCTGAAGAGTAGTATCGCTGAGAGGGATTGGCTGAGGAGTCTTGGAATGCTTCCCTATTTTCAGAAATGCAATATCAGGTTGAGTTTTAACATCATCCGCTATAAATAGAACTTTTTCAATCGGGATTTCAAATTGCGGAGTAGCCATATCCTTCCCGATGTATTCTTCCTTGAAATCGATAAATGCCTCGACGGTTTCTCCCAGGGCATTCTTGACAAACGTTATGGTGTTACCTTTCTTGTTTGCCATCAACTTTGCAACGTGCCTGTTTGTAACGATAACGTCGTCACCAATCATCCAGCCCGTTCCTCCGAAGGGTCGTCCAATCTTCCGAAATTCAATCCTTCCTACTGAAGCAACTCTACTTTCTAATTTGCCAATGTAGGGTAGGAGCCTCCTTCGCACTTCTGCCGAGTCAGGAGTTTCAATTTTGTTGTACTTTATTAATAACGCAGGCCTTAAATGCAGGTTTATCATTGCCTCCGCCTTGGGCATCTCGTTCGAAGGGCCAATCATAGCTTTCATGAGTTCAGAAGGCTTTACTCCATTTCTTCTTGCTATCGGTAGATTCATGCCGCTTTCGACTAGTTCCTTAACCTCTTCCCTAAAAGCCGCATCCTTTTTTAGAATCTCTCTGAAGTTGTTCATGGTAGGTCCTCCTTTAAGATACATCCTCCCACTAATGAAAAGGTAACAAAGCGTGAGGTGCTTCTATTTTCCAAGTTTCGGGGTCTGGGACTCCATTCATTTGAAAAGCTATCACGATATTTTGTGTTCTCAAGATAAATTGTGAGTCCCAATCGGATCAAGTCTATTTCCTTAGCGGCCACCTTTTCCACCAAATTCCGCTGACCTTGAAGCCGGTATCCTGCGTTTGCTCCATGCTTAAATAAAATCTTCTGTCAATTTTCAAGGCCAGGCACCATTTGCTGGCACTCTTTACTTGAGAAACCAAAACTACTCTAAGGCCGTCAATATCACAGGGTGACACCGTACGCTTCAGTGAATGCCACCTGAGCGTACTCTAAGGACGCATAGCCGTATCCCTTATCCCCCCACGTCATTCCCCAGCTGTTCCGGACAATAAATCGGTCCTTGGTATACCCCACAAGGGCAACAGCATGTCCTCCATAAACGGTATCGGGTTTGTAGACATCTAAATTTCCGTGGGTTGCACCAGCGTTGTCCCACGTAGCGTCCACACCTAGCCTCGTTAGAATGGGGCCTTTTGTTGCGAGCCACATACGCCAATTACCCAGATTTGTGCCGAGGTTAAAATAGCTGGCGATTTTGAGTTGGGCGGCCAGGGCGTAAAAGGTTTGTGCTTCTCCGGAATACAATTCTCCGGAAGCAAAAGGAAGAACCGAATCGGGGACAACCCCGAATTTCCGCGCGATGTCGAGGGCTGACTTGAGGCTCGTACCCTCTGTCTCGATGAAGGTAGTCGGTTGGGAAATAAATTGATCTGTTTCTTTGGAAGCCATCCAGATGAACCTTGGAGACAGCAACCGATCCTTTGGCAACCAATTCGCTTTGACGAAATGCCATCGAAGGACGGAGTCCGCCGTAGCCCAACCCACGCAGGCCCCCGTGCTCTCCTGGTTTCCAATCTTCCACCAATTCTCGCGTAAATCTTTTGATGGAGGAATGGCAGGCCTGGCAGCCATGAGTTTGGCCCCAACAGCATTTTCAATCCGCCAGTCCCTTTCAGTTTCTCGAGATGGATTACAGTTCAAGATCCTTTTTACGGCCTTCTTTTTCTTAGGCATATGAACCTCCTCTTTTTTAGATCCATGAATCGCTTGTTTTCCTAAATAGAAAGCTAAACCTCAAGAGTTAATTACACGCCTTTTCGCAATTGTTAAAGCTAATCCATTTGTTACAGTATTACCCTCCTTTCTTAGCGTGACTGTTCCCACGAAATGGCAGCGGGGGTCAAGTCTATTTCTTACCATTCACCTTCTCCACCGAATTCCATAGAAAACAACGTTTCCGTGTCCCTGCCTACCGGCAGGCAGGCGTGCCGCGTGTCCGTAAACCGCAATATTTTTCTTAGGGTAACGAAACCTCATGAAACATTCCACTAATATTGAAGACCTAATCTCTTATTTACCCACTTCATTAACATCTTCTGTCAACCATTTCTTAGATGGAAGCCTTTCCTAAAAAGGAAGGGCTTCCATCTTTAAAGTAACTCATCGGATTAGAATTTTTCTTCCCATCTTTAGGCTACCCAAATCGATAGAACAGATAGCCCTTTGAGGGCGTTGATTAGTCTCCGGGAACCGATGGCAGAATATTCTTGTAAAGCTTGCCAAGCTGGTCGACGTACATTATGCGTTCTCCCACCATGACTTTCCAGAAAGGATATACTCGTATATGCGTGATGTCGGAAGGCCTAAACATCATGGTTGCTTTGACATTTTTCAGCTCTTCTTGCTTCAGCCTCATAGCTCGGGCGACGATGCGGATCGCTTCTTGCTGTGGAAGATAGCTGACGGCCTGCCCAAAAGCTCCGATTTCTTCGAAATCGCCCGAATAAGCATTGACAATGACGGCAACTCTCGCCAGCATGAGACCGCATTCGGCCTTCTCATACTCAAACCCGAAAGGAATAAGGTAATAGTATGGAACTTTCTTCTCCTTTTCCATTCCGAACCTTATTTCTTCCCTCACAAGCATGGGCTCAAGATTCCGCAAATCTCTCTTTTGCAGAATCGTATAGGGGTGCCTCTTGCCCAGTCCTAATTTCTCAATCCATCTTTTCGCGGAGATCACAGCCGCTTCGGGTGATATTATTTTTTCGCCTGTCCTTTCCACCACTTTGACCCTGACTGTCCCTCTCGCGACCGGCGGTTCTATGACGGCAGCATAACGATTGTTCCAAGTCCCTGCGTATTGAACTGCGCCGTTCCAGTCTGTGCCGTACCAAACTGCTGCCGTCTTGGTGATGTCCGTTCCCACATTATGGGGCTCCGGATCATAGATTCTGATATCTTGCAGAACTGGGGTACTCCCCGCTAGCGGTGCGACATCTGATGTAAACCCTACAATGACAACCCAGTGTCCACCTTGGTTGATGAGGGTTGCCACGGGGTAATTATTCCTATTCATCCAAAACAAGACGTCAAACATAACCGTGTCCCGAGTGGCATTGGCATGAACGGACCATGTTCCTCCAGGGGGCGGGTTGAAAGATATCATCGTTGCGCGCAGCCCGATGGGGTCCGTACACCAATTTTGGGCGACATCCGTCGGGTCTGTGCTGTTATTCGCCTGAATGGCATTCCAGATACTCAACTGGGTGAAAAGCTGCCTGTCCACAGCGTTAGGATATCCATTCATGATCATCTGGCCGCTCGCTGCGCCACACCAGCAGCACGATTGCTGCCCATAAAGAGTTACATTGTTATGCAAGTCAACTTGATGTTGAGAGATTGCAGGAAGGGTGATGAAAACCACAAACATTAAAGCCAGCAATATTCTCACAAAAAGCTTTTTGGCCATTTTTCCCTCCTTTTGGACCCGAATTTTTCTGCACAATTCCCCCTCTGTCGTCTCAAGTGCACCATGAACTCTTTGCCTTCCGTTTCCACCTCCTTTCAAAAATGCGATGCAGTTCATCCTTTTAGTGTTCACCTTTTCCACCAAATTCCGCCAACAAAATAGGTGCCTATTCAAAACACCAACATTAAAAACTTGACCTTGGATTGTTCATTCCAGGGCAACTGGAAAACTCAATTCTTCAAACCCGTCATATTATATGTAGTCAAAAAGTTTGACCCGTTCTCCCAGGCCAATATCATCCCGCCATTTCAACAACTCGAGTTTATTGGCATCATCCTTCAATATCTGCACGAATATTGATTCATGTTCCTCATGAAGTAACCTCTCGGTTGGGTCGCTGCTGAAAATCTTTGTCCAGGTACCGGAATTTGAATACTCTTCTTTTCCAGCAGGGTTCAAGAGGTGTAGATCAACCTCATGGGTGTGGCCAAACACGACATATCTCACGCCAAGTTGTTTCTGAATCATCGAGGCCTTTTTCTCATAAATATCCTCGGTTTTATACGTAAAGAACTTTATAATGTTCCCAAGCTTACCCATGTTATAAATAAAGCTTGGAACCCAATGGCGTCTTATAGTTTTCAGCTTCTCTATCTCTATTCCAAATCGCTTGGCCTCACTTTCGATCTCCCCCTCATTTTTCTGAGATAAAAAGGTGATCTCCTCTGTCCCGAATTTCTTGATCTTGCCCAATATCTTTAAGAAATGGCCGAGATGTGTTAACACACTCCAGGAAAACAGAAGTTTAAGGAAATATTTCTTTAAATAACTCGACATGGGCTTGATATTGTCTGCGAACGGATCGATCTGTTCAACCTTGTTAAAGAAATATCGAACGAAAAATGATCCGCTGGGAAGCATTAGCTCCTCGCTGTTCGGGAGATATGGAAACAGAAAATAGTCAAACGAATTGATACCATCATACTGGTTACCGTGCTCAACCCAGATCAAATTAGGCTCATAATAGAACCAGGGGCAGAACTCTATTTGACTCGAAACCACTTCTTCTTTTCTGCCAACTTCGTCAGGGAGATACTCCTTCATCTCTTCCCGGAATGCCATCTGAACCTGAGGAACGGTCCATTCGATGTCGTGATTGCCTGTCATAATCGCGCACTTGTTCCCAGCGCAGATAAACCTGCCCAGCCCCTCAAAAAAAACCCAGTGACCGTTCATCATGACCTTCATTTTCCAGATCGTCTTGTCAGGATGTGTGCCAAGGCCATATACTTTTTCACTTCTCCTCAACTCAAACTGGGCACTCCCTGCCGGCCTTATAATTTGAAGGAAATCAACCATGTCGCCAGCGATGATCAAACGCCATCTCTTACCCCTGCGCTGAGATTCAGACTCAAGATAACCGAGGAATCGGTCAAACTCCTCGTCGAAGAAAAAGTCCTCATTCAGATTAAACCTCTTTGTAACCGGATCACGTCCTCCACTGAGATGCAAATCGCTTATGATGACAAGATTAAATTCATCTGAACGAAACATAATATCCTCATAGATTCTGCTGATTACTCCGACCTGAAATATGAATCAGCTAATATTTGACATTGGATTCACCCTTCCCAAGGCATCGTCCTAAGGATCTCAGTCTATTTTCTTGCCGGCCACCTTTTTCAATAGATTACATGGAAAATAACTTTCCAATCCCCCCCCTTAGCAAAGGGGGGAGACGGGATTCGTGGGTGACGAAGCTGCCATTGAACAACTCGACAACATAAGAGACCTGATTCTCTATTCGCCCACATCACTAATATCTTCTGTCAAATTTCAAGGCCCAGGCACCATTTATCCGGACCCGTGGTTCAGAACCCTTTGACCACTTTTTTGGCGATGGCCACAGCGTCGTCGAGGAGTCCGATGATCTTCACAACGTTCTGCGCCACATGGATCTGTTTCTTGATTTCAGCGACAGCAGCCTCCAGCTTGGTGTTTATCTTCGCAAGGCCCTTGATGGCACGTTCGGCATTACCGAGCCACTCATCCATCATCTGGCCGATGAGGATATCGATCTCCGCTGAAAGGCGGGTATTTTCCTGCCAAACTTTGTCCGCCTCATCGGGTTTCGCCTGAAGACGGAGGTTGATTTCGGCGATCTGTCCCTGTCGGTGTTCAGCCATCAGAGAGTCTATCACTTTTTCCTTCTCTGTCTGTTCGAATGCCATCTTTTCCCACCTCCACGGGAGGCGACTTTTTTTAGCCGCCCTTGCTCAACTCATCGTGCAATCGGTTGAGGTCGCGGGCCTTCTCCAGGAGTTCGAGAATCATTGGAAGCCCACGTTTAGGATCAACCAGCCCTGCCGCAAGCTCTTGGTGGGCTGCTGGCAACGCCGCATAAGACTGATGAAGCGTCCGCAACACGGAGATTTCTTTGATAAACTTTTCGTCAAGTTCGATGAGTTCTCTGAGTGTCGTCTGCTTTCCCGAGTCCGACTTTTTAGGATTCGCAATCAGGGCAGCAAGTTTCGCACTGCTATGATTGTACTCGTTGCGCAATGCCATAGCTGTGATGCGCACGGCAGATGCGCCCAGCTCAGCCGCCTCTTGAATCGCAGGCTGATTGCTATCCAGCGCTTTCAAAAGCGATGAGCGCTGCTTGTTCTTCAGGTATGCCTGGAACGCTGCAGTGCTTAGCGTAGAGAAAATGGCAATCTCCTTGTTAGAGGGCGCTGAGACGCCAAAGGCTCGGACCGAAGTCTTCAGATTGGCGTTCAAGTCCCTTGCGAGCTGCTCGAATTGCTCAGAACTGACGAGGTCGGGAGAAGCAAGCTGTCCTAAGAGGCCAGCATAGCCAACGAGCACTGAGTTGAGCCGGTGAACGCCATCCCTAAACTGCGCCACCTTGAGAAAGAGAGGCGGGTCTGGACTGGCCCAGCCAAACGGATCTCCGGCAGGCTGCGTGAGCAAAAGCCCCTCAACTTTGGCGACATTGCCAGCAACTGCCTCAGCAATGTATCGGTCGCACGTCCGCTCGTGGACAAGGCTGAGCGAAGCATCTGCCCCATCGCGAACCCGCTGGAGCGAGGTAGTGAGCGCAGTGAAGGGAGCCGGCGAGATGCTTGCGCAACCAGCGACTCCAAGGACCGTAGCTACGACTGCAAGGAATAAGAGAGGCCGATGCATGATCGGATCGAATTTTGAGGTGTTTGATGTCATCATGCGTGTCTCCTCCAGTCCATCACATCGCCATTATCAGGTTTACATCTTCTACTTACTTTACCCCGTTAGAAAGCCCCGCTGCTCGCAGCGGGGATGATGCTTGTTCCTTTTTAAGCGAACCCCATTAGAGATTTATCTCCAAACGGGGCGAACACGGGGTTTAATGCCTCCTGTGAGTTTTCCCGTTAGAAAGTAGAAAACTTTCTGACGGGGTTTGCTATGTTTTCTCCGTGTCCTTTGTCTTCTCTGCCTTCTGCTCTAATTTCTTCAAGACTTTATCGAACATGCTTCTCAGGATCTTATCTGCGGCAAATGCTGATGCAACGGCAAGGACGCCATAAACAGTCACTGGGACCACATCTTCATTTGGCATCAAATATTCCTTCTATTGTTGCAAATTGAACCCACCTCTATTTCTTACGCCCCCATTTTACACCGTTGATCGAATAACGCATGGATTCAGCTTATCTTTTAAATTCGGGACGTTCTTCCGCAGGAAAGCTTTTCTGTATACCCTGCCAATCTTCAGGAAGCTGTTGTTTGCTTTTAAAAATAA
>Ga0214474_1000817_pt1 | contig 14828 bp, 12 predicted proteins | sample RVTome_2_FD_187335 | JGI IMG/M metagenome (GOLD analysis project Ga0214474, IMG submission 187335) | Soil microbial communities from uranium-contaminated site in the Upper Colorado River Basin, Wyoming, United States - RVT95D214 HiSeq ...
CTTCCTGACTCGAGGGTGCGATGCAATGTGTGCCAGTGGCGTTGTGTTATCGGGCCGGGCAAGTTCGGTGTCTGCCGGGTGCGCCGAAACGACGGCGGCGTGCTTAATGTACTTAACTACGCTCAGGTCTCCTCGGTAGCCGTTGACCCTATTGAGAAAAAACCTCTGTTCCACTTTTTCCCGGGAAGCATGGCTTTATCTTTGGGCACCTGGGGATGTAACTTCCATTGTAAACATTGCCAGAACTGGCAGATTTCCTGCATCGAGAAGCCAGTGGAGATGACGGATGAATCACACCGCATACCACCGGAGGGGGCTGTCAGGCTGGCAAAGCAGCGTAATTGTGGCGGTATCACCTGGACATATAACGAGCCGAGCATCTGGTTCGAGTACACATTAGATTCGGCAAAACTGGCTAAAAAGGAAGGTCTTTATACGGGTTATGTGACCAACGGCTATCTAACGCCTGAGGCTCTGGATGTTATCGGGCCTTATCTCGATGCCTGGCGGGTTGATATTAAGGGCTTTAGCGATAAATTATATCGAGACCTGGCAAAAATACCCCGGTGGAGTGGTATTCTAGGGGTGGCTAAACAGGCGCAGCAGAAGTGGGGTATGCACGTGGAGGTGATAACCAACATAGTCCCGACGATGAATGACGATGATGAGCAGTTAAATGGCATCGCCACATGGATGCGTGATGAGCTGGGTGAGCTAACGCCGTGGCACGTGACCCGCTTCTATCCTAACCATAACCTGAGGCATTTGCCGTCGACTCCAATAGAAACTCTGGAGAAGGCTTATGATATCGGCAAGAAGGCGGGATTACGTTTTGTCTATCTGGGCAATGTTCCCGGTCACGGTGCGGAAAATACTGTCTGTTACTCTTGCGGCAGGATAGTGGTTCAGAGGTTTGGCTACGATGTTCATTTGATAGGTGTCACCGGTTCCAAATGTAAGTTCTGCGGAGCTGAGCTTAATATCAAGGCGGCCGGCTGGTCTCGCCAGGTTTCAGCTTCGGCAGAAGGGGTATCATGATAAGGAATTCAGTTGTTGCCGGACAGTTTTACCCGGGCTCATCGGAGGGGCTCAAGAGGATGATTGAAACTATGGTGGATGATAGGGCGGAGAAAGTTGAGGCAATCGGGCTGGTTTCGCCTCATGCCGGGTATATCTACTCCGGCGTGGTAGCCGGGGCAGTCATATCCAGGGTCAAATTCAAGGATACCTTTGTCATACTTGGTCCCAATCATACGGGGAGGGGAAAAGCTTTCAGTATAATGACGAAAGGGGCGTGGGAAACACCTTTGGGTGAGGTAAAAATCGACTCGGAGCTTGGGAAGCGGATTTTAGATTCCTCAAGCTATCTGGAAGAAGACTATACGGCGCATCAATACGAGCACTCGCTCGAGGTCCAGGTGCCTTTTTTGCAGTATTTTAAGCCAGATGTTAGGATAGTGCCCATAGTCCTGGCTCATACCAACGGCGCCACTTATAAGAAAATCGGAATGGAATTAGCCGGTGCGATTAGGGAGTCGAAGAAGGGAGCTTTAATACTGGCTAGCAGCGATATGACCCATTACGAGCCTCATGAAACCGCCCGGAAGAAAGATAGACAGGCTATTGATGCCATACTGGATTTGGATGAAGACGAGTTGTTGAGGCGGGTTGACGAGTTCGACATATCGATGTGCGGCTATGCGCCGGTAGTTAGCCTTATCTCTGCAGCTAAGGAATTGGGGGCTAAAAAGGCGGAACTGGTCAAGTATCAGACGAGCGGTGACACTTCCGGGGACTATAGCAGTGTTGTAGGCTATGCTGGGATACTAGTAAAATAAGGACAGTCGAAGAAGAGCGTGGTGATATGGCAAAGCAGCGTAACCAGATGGCGGAGTTGGCACGGAAGGCAGTAGAAAAATATATCCGCTATGGCAAGGTTTTCAGGCCAAGGAAGCTTACTGCCGAAATGAAGTCGAAGGCCGGTGTTTTTGTGTCTATCAGGAAACACGGCGAATTGAGGGGTTGCATTGGCACTTTTCTGCCAACGAGCGCCAACGTAGCAGGGGAAATAGTAGCCAATGCCATAAGTTCAGCTACGCATGACCCCCGGTTTATTCCGGTCGGGCCTTCTGAACTGGATGACCTTGAATACAGCGTGGATGTTCTTACCGGGCCGGAGCCGGTGCGAAACGTCGACCAGCTTGACCCGAGGAAGTATGGCGTAATCGTGGAATGCGGTTTCAGGCGCGGGCTGTTGCTGCCTGACCTCGAAGGTGTGGACACTGCTGAGGAGCAAATCAGAATTTGCCGGGCTAAGGCTGGCATATCAGCCGGAGAGCCGATAAGATTGTATCGCTTTCAGGTAAAAAGATTTAATTGACATAATGGCAAATATCTGCTAGTTTTTGGGCGAGGAGAAAAAGTAGTATGAGATTGATGGTTATCGGTGTTGGCGATTGCGGCTGCAGGCTGGCTCGTGAGTTTGCCGAGTTGAATAAGATGGCAAGGAGTGAGTGGCACGGCAACATAATCACCTGTGCCTATGCTGTAAATAATGACCAAAAACTTTTGGGTGAATTGACTAAATCCGGGTGGGACTGGCTGAAATCCGTGCCGATTCGTGGGCCTCTTGCTGGTGAATCAACCGAAGCTGGCGCCAGGCTAATGCTTCATGAAGGCGAGCGAGTGATGTTAGCTATGAGGCTTGGGGCCTTTGTCAATACGGATGCCTTTCTGTTTATCGCCGGTACTGCTGGCAGCCTTGGTTCTGGGGGAGTTCCTGTAATGATACAGATGCTCAAGGAGCGCCATATGGATAAGCGGGTCTATGCGCTTCTCGTTTTGCCTTTTGACTCTGAGCTAGATAAACCGCAGAGCGTTCACAATACCGCTTTATGTCTGAAGTCTATCGATAAGTTGGCTGATGCCGTGATTTTGGTGGATAATGGGGGTTTGGGGATGCTGGGGAATATAACACCACCCCAGAAGATGGGTAGCTTGAATAAAGAGTTAGTCTTGCCGTTCTATGACCTTCTCTGCTCGGGCGAGATGAGTGGTCCAAAGTATGTTGCCGGCAAAGTGCTCGATGCTGGTGATATAGCGCAAACTCTTATTGGTTGGACGGCGATAGGTGTGGGTAAGGTAAAAATGTCATCATCAAGGCTCCCGTGGAAAAGATTGCCAGGCTTCGAGGAGAAAAGCTCAGAAACGTTAAAAGCTATTGAAGCGATGAATCTGGCTTTGATGCGATTGTCGGTTGACTGCAAATTGGAGGATGCCGGCAAAGCCCTGTATATTCTTTCGGCACCAGCTGGAAAAGCCAACGTCGATATGATTAAGGACTTAGGTAATCGCTTGCGAGAGCTGGCGCCACATTCTGAAATAAGGGATGGTAGTTTCCCCGGAGATAAAAATTTCACCAAAGTCACTGTAATAATATCAGAATTGATTTACGTGGACAGGATCAGGAACTATTACGACAGGGCAGCCAGAATGGCTAAGGTGGCGGCGGGCGAGGAAAAGACGGATTAGAATGACCCTTTTCGACCTGGATGGGCTGGAAGCGAAGGGTAAAGAAGTTCCTGTGTCGGATGATGAGCACTTTCAAGATATGCCCCTGGCAGCCAGAATGCGACCGCGTAGCTTTGCTGAGTTCGTGGGGCAGGAGCACCTGGTGGGCGAGGGGCGGGTGCTGAGGAAATGCTTCGATTCAGACCAGTTACCTTCGATGCTTTTTTGGGGGCCACCGGGCAGCGGCAAGACGACTTTGGCATATGTTATCGCCAGCGTTACCAAGTCACATTTCAGCCCGCTGAGTGCTGTCAGCGCTGGTGTAGCTGATTTAAGGCGTATTGTAGAAGAGGCAAGGCGCAGACGTAAGCTTTCAGGGCAGCGAACCGTCCTGTTTATCGATGAAATTCATCGATTCAATAAGACTCAGCAGGACGCCGTATTACCATACGTGGAAAACGGTGTGGTGATTCTAATCGGTGCAACCACGGAAAATCCTTCATTTGAGGTTATCTCAGCGTTGCTCTCCAGATGCCGGGTGTTTACCCTGAATTCACTAACTGATGAAGAGGTTCGTCTTATTGCCGAACGAGCTATTAGAGATGAGAACAGAGGGCTGGGCAAGTTGAAGGTAGAGCTTCCTGAAGACGCTCTGGAGCATCTTGTCGTTATGTCTAACGGCGATGCTCGAGTGGCGCTCAATGCTTTGGAGATGGCAACGCAAGCCACTGCGCCAGATGCTGATGGATATCGGCGGCTCAGCCTTAAGACCATTGAAGAGGCGCTGCAGCATCGGGCTTTGCTTTATGACAAGAGCGGTGACCAGCATTATGACCTGATATCGGCGCTCCATAAGTCGCTGCGCGGTTCTGACCCGGATGCAGCCTTATACTGGCTGGGAAGAATGCTTGAGGCGGGTGAAGACCCTCTTTATATTGCCCGGCGACTGGTGCGCTTTGCTTCTGAAGACGTGGGCATGGCTGACCCTAGAGCCTTGATGGTAGCTGTGGCTGCGCAGCAGGCAGCCCACTTTATAGGCATGCCTGAAGGCAACCTGGCTCTGGCTGAGGCGGTAACCTATCTGGCTACAGCGCCCAAAAGTAATTCCCTGTACGAAGCCTACTCCAAGGTGCAGCAAGATGTCGAGCGAAGTCGTAATGAGCCAGTGCCGCTTCACCTGCGTAATCCGGTCACCAAATTGATGCGCCAGCTTGGACATGGAAAGGGTTACAAATATGCCCACGATTACCCGGACCATTTCGTTGAACAGCAGAACCTGCCGAGCCTGCTTAAGGGAAAGCGCTACTACTCACCCAGTGACCAGGGCTATGAAAAGGAAGTACGTTCCAGGCTTAAGGCCTGGTGGGAAAATAAGCGGGGGAAGAAAGACTGAGACAGAACGCCGTATCTTTTCCTTGTGGCAAGCTTACGCTTGAAGGTCTTTGTTATTTCCCTGACGGCGATGGAATTTTCCCCGCAGTAGTGCTGTGTCATCCTCATCCACTTTATGGCGGCTCGATGAATAACAACGTTATTATGGCGGTAAGTTCTGCCTTGGTTGAGAAGTCGATAGCTGCTTTTATGTTCAACTTCAGGGGTGTGGGTAGCAGCCAGGGTAACTATGGTGATGGCATTGCTGAACAAGAGGATGTGGCAGCAGCCATAAGCTGGCTCATTTCACAGCCAGCGGTGGATGGCGATAGAGTTGGGCTGCTGGGCTACTCTTTTGGCGCCACCGTAGCTTTGCCTGTTGCCTGTACTGACGAGAGGGTCAAGGCGTTAGCGCTCATTTCAATGCCTCCCGGGTCATCACAGATATCTCAATTGAAGAGCTGCCCCAAGCCAAAGCTCATAGCCTGCGGTACTGATGATTTTGTGGTGCCGCTTGACCAGGCAAAGTTGATGAACCAAGAGGCGGCTGAACCGAAGCAATTTGAGCTTATAGATGGAGCTGACCATTTCTGGTTGGGATATGAGACAGTGCTTGCGGGGAAGGTAGTTGCCTTATTCAAAGGCAAATTCTAGTCCTAGCTTATTTTCTGCGCTGGATTTCTGATATGCGCTCTTTGGCTGCCGCGATCAGCTCCGGGTCTTCTGATAGCTCTATAGCCTTGTTTAAGTCGGCAATAGCCAAATCGGCCTGTCCAGTGTTGAAATAGACGATTCCCCGATTGTAATAAGCCAGAGTGTAATCAGGTTCGAGCTCGATTGCCTTATTGTAGTCAGCGATTGCCTTATCCAATTGACCGGTGTTGATATAGGTATATGCCCGGTTGCTATACGCCGCAAGGTAACCAGGTTCGAGCTCGATTGCCTTGCTGAGGTCGGAGATAGCCAGCTCCCATTTCCCCTGTGAATTATAAACTGAGCCTCGATTGTAATATGCCACAGCCAGCTCCGGGTCCAGTTCGATAGCTTTGTCCAGGTCGGCTAAAGCTAAATCCCCCTGTCCCGTTGCCCGGTAAATGTAGCCGCGGCTAATATAAGCTTCGGCTAGTGCCTGGTCAAAAATAGCAAGAGCCGGCTCCAGCTCCGTGGCTTTGCTGAAATTGGCGATAGCCGCATCCCATTGCTCCTGTTCTTCGCAGACCAGGCCCCGGTTGTAATAAGCCCAGGCATAGTCAGGCTTTAGCTCGATAGCCTTGTCCAGGTCGGCAATAGCCGCATCGAATTGCCCGATGTTAGTATAGGCAGAACCGCGGTCGTTGTAGGCCAGGGGATTGGTTGGGTCAGACTCGATTGCCTTGCTCAAGTCCGCTATGCCCATATCCCAGTTGCCCTGGCCATTGTGGACCAGCCCTCGATTGTAATATGCCTCGATCAGCTCAGGGTCTAGCTCAATAGCCTTGTTTAAATCAGCAAGTGCCTCTTCAGCTTGTCCCTTGCTGGCGTAAGTCCAGCCCCGGTTGCTATATGCCACAGCCAGTTCCGGGTCCAGTTCGATAGCCTTGTTTAAGTCGGCAATAGCCATGTCCCACTGCTGTTGAGCATGATAAATGGAGGCCCGGTGACTATATGCCTCAATTAATTCAGGGTCCAGTTCTAGCGCCTTGCTAAAATCACTGAGAGCCGGGGGCCAATCTTCTCTGGCGGCATAAGCCTCCCCTCGTTTACTGTAGGCTAGAGCCAGATTCGGATTGGACTCGATTGCCTTGCCGTACTCGCTGATGGCTTCAGCCCACTGCGCCTGACTCGAATAGATGTCTCCCTGCTCAAGATGCTTTTGTGCCGGGTCAGCACATGCCAGCAACGATAGCATGATGCCGATTAACATGATAACTAAAAGCCTGTGTTTCATAGCGTCGCTAAGTATAACATACCCGCCAATTTTACCCAAAGCCTGCGAATTGCACCGAATATGCCCCCCACGATGTTGCGGAAACCTTGGGTAGATTGGAGCATCGGCTCCAATCATGCCTGGAGCGGATGCTCTAGGCTACCCGTTATTAACCGGAGCCTGCAGGATGCCCGGAAGCCATCCCGCCCGACACTCTCGGATTAAATGCCAAAGCGACAGGTTTGACTTGTTTGAATAGAACATTAGTGCTAATATAACATAGATTATGGCGAAATTATTAAAGATAGCTTTAGACGAGCAGAGGTATGACCTGGCTGCCTATGTTCTCGTCTATGGGCTTATCAGGGCAAAGCAAAATGAAAAGAAAAGAAACCGCAAAGGGCAGAAAGCCGGACTTCTACAGCAAGGCACTCGATGAAGCCGAAAAACTGGAACTCGAGGAAGCCAGAGGTATAGAAGGCATCGATGAGGAAATTGCTATACTCCGCGTCAAGCTCAGGGAGCTTATATTGGCGAAGCCGGAGAGACTTGACCTTCATCTGAAAGTAGCTACAGCCATCGCCCGGCTTGTCACCACTCGCTACAACATCACCAGGGAGCAGAAGAAGTCTCTCAGGGAGGCGGTCACCAGAGTCCTCACCGAGATCGCAGTCCCGCTGGGTATAAAATCACTGATAAGATGAAGCTCAGACCGTACCAGCAAGAAGTAGCCAGGCATATCGTGGAAAGCATTGAAGGCAATCTCGGCCTGACCTTCTCTGTGGAAATCGCCCGCCAGGGTGGTAAAAACGAGCTTTCCGCCCACCTGGAAGTCTTGCTGCTGACCATGTTCATGGCTGCCGGCGGCAGCTCCATCAAGTGTTCCCCCACGTTTAAGCCGCAGACAATCATATCTATGAGCCGGTTGAAAGAAAGGTTGGACGACTTTGGCTTCGGTGGCATCTGGTTTACCGAGGCTGGCTATATGCTCAAGCTGGGCAACGCCAGGCAGATATTCCTGTCCGCTGATGGGGCTAGCTCAGTTGTCGGTCATACTGCTGACATTCTTCTGGAGATAGACGAGTCCCAGGATGTAGCCAGAGATAAGTACACCAAGGAATTCAGGCCGATGGCATCAGCTTCAAATGCAACCACTGTACACTATGGCACAACCTGGGACGATGCTACGTTGCTGGAAGAGGTCAAGCAGACAAACCTGGAATTGGAGAAGAAGGATGGTATCAAGCGCCATTTCCGATACGATTGGCAGGAGGTAGCCAGGTATAATCTTAGTTACAGAGCCTTTGTCGAGTCTGAGCGGGAGCGCCTGGGTGAAAACCACCCGCTGTTCAGGACTCAATATGCCCTATTGCCGATTCGGGGCGGCGGCGGCTTCTTGACGGGCCAGCAAATTGCCCAGCTCCGGGGTGACCATTCCAGGATTAGCCAGCCTGATAAATGCAGGGTCTATGTAGCCGGCATAGATTTTGCCGGCGAGTCCGAGCAGCTCGAGGACGAGATTCTAATCCGTTCAGGCAGAGATGCCACTGTAATAACCGTTGCGGAGGTAATACCTGGTGCTACTGATATAGTGGCTAAGGAGCCCGGAATACATGTGGTGGAGCACTATAGCTGGGTAGGCAAGAAGCACTCCGAGCTTTATCCTCAGATGCTGGATATACTTAAAAGTGTCTGGAATTGCAGTCGAATTGTCACTGATGCCACGGGTATCGGGGAGCCCGTCACCAGCTTTTTACATAAGTCGTTGGGCAGCAAAGTTATTCCCTTTAAGTTTACCCAGAAAACGAAATCAGAAGCGGGTTTTGATTTATTGGCTGCCATTAACTCGGGCAGGCTCAAGCTTTATAAACAGGACGGCTCTGCAGATTACAGTGAGCTGATGCTTGAGTTAGAGAAAGCCAAGAGCATCTACAGACCTAACCAGACCCTGAACTTCTTTGTCGAAGCCGGAGACGGTCATGATGATTACCTGGTGAGTCTGGCTCTGGTGGTTCAGGCGGCAAAAAAATTAGTGCCACGAAAGGCTAGAGGGCTATCATCCAGTTGATGGCGACCGTGCAAAGTGAGAATAACAAGAGGCGAGGTTTATAAGCCTCGCCTCTGTATTTATTGCGAACAACTACGCTTCGAAGCGGTTAAATCAGGCTAGGCAAGCTCTTGGCAGCCTCCTCCATGTCACGGAGCCTGCCTGTGGTTTCCTTTATCCGTTCCTTCTGAGTCTGAGCAAAGGCTGTAGCCCTATCATAGTAGTCTCTTATTTTCTGGACGAAGGCTAGCTGGGAAAGTATTACAGTTACATCTACACTTGTTCCACCCCTGGGGAAGTCTCCGGCTCTAATTACGGCGTTTTCTGCCAGCTCTCTGAGGTAGTCGCCCAGACCTTTAGCTATATCCATAGTCATATCTTTGCCCGGTGCTGACAGAAGATATAAAGCTCTGCCGGCATCTTCAGGACTGCAGCCGATAGAAAGCTCGCTAAAGGCAGCGTCCATTGCCTGCATAGCTCTAAGAGTCTCATCACCCTTCTCTTTGAAGTTGGTTTTATTAAGTTCCCAGGGGAAGCGGAAGGCATGTGGTATTTTGGTGCTGCCAACGCCTATTGCTGTCCAGCCATCTATCGATTGCATGATGTCGCCGGCATCCAGCACTTTAGCGCCGACGTATTTAAACTTGGTTACCTCGCCGGCACACATCATATCGTAGAAGGGCTCGGCGATCGTTGAGTTTATTCTGTCCAGGTTCATTGACAGGCTGGCGTCCTTTCTGACATAGCGTTGATTGTCTGCCAGAAATATGCCGTCAGCCACTGAATGTATTGACTTTAGACAAGTTGCGGTATTGTAAACGCTTCTCAGTTCAGCCATCTCTTCATGCTCGAAGGGAAGAACAACCAGGGCATAGACCGGCTTGCCTATGTAGCGCTCTTTAAGCATTTGGGCGATTATGGATATGGCGCCGGAGCCGGTGCCACCAGCCGCCCCGCAGACAAGCAGGAAGGCGTGGGTCTGGTAGAAATTGGATGCTGTTCTCACTGCATCCACTACCTTATCACCGTCTTCTCTGGCCAATTCAGCGCCCATCTCGTTTACCTTGCCCACACCGTGTCCCCAGGTCTTGCGCCCACCGATTAGAATGCGGTGCATAAAATCGGCGCCGATGTGAGTTAAGCCAGTGAGGTCAGTCTGGTCTGTGTTTACAGCAAAGGTTCCTGTGACTATATCGATGCCCCACTGCGATCGTGCTCGCTTATTTAATCGGACAAACTGGTCAGCGACTCGGGAGCCACATTGCCCTAGTCCGATAACCAATAGTCTCATGATACCTCCTTAATTTCCGTTAACATATTGGTTAACTTTTTTCCATATTAAGCTATAAGTCACCTATTGTCAAGTTTGCGTCTTTATTTCCATTCGTCCTTACGACTTACGGATACCAAGCGCCAGATGATGATGATTACGACTGCGGCGACTACTATAATGACTAATATTAGCCACCAGTTCAAACCACCGACCTTGAAGAGTTGACCGTTTGTCCATTCGCTCTGATTGTCAGCGCCATCTACAGCTTTGACTCTCCAATAGTAGTTCCCCTTTGTCAGCCCTTCGCTATCAGCCAGTGCGTACTCGGACGCAGTCAACCCCTCTTTTCGAATTATCGTACCGGCGAAATTAGCGCTGGGGCTTATTTCGAGTATGTAGTATACTCCGCTGGGATCTTCGACATCTGCCCACTTGAAGGCGATGGTGGTTGTACTGAGAAAGCCGAACTCACTGCCGGCTTCCGGAGATACCGGACTTGGTACCGGTGGTGGTGTTGATTCCACGTTTACGCTCGCGGAGAATACGGAGGCCGTAGCGTCAGTGACAGTTACAGTATGGTCGCCAGCCCTGCTTTTCGGAATTTTGAAGCTGGTTGTGAAGTTACCTTTAGCATCTGTAGCTGCGCCGGTAGACACTTGAACCCCATCGTAGCTAATAGTTATAACCTGATTTGCTGCAAAACCCTCGCCGTGAACGGTTATATCAGAGCCTATAGCGCCTGAAGTAGGATTCAGCTCTATTTTCGGTGAGATGATTACAATAGCGTCCACAATATCGCTGGATCTAGTTATCTCTCCGGAAGCATCTATAGTGTGTTCTCCCTTGCTACATGGGGGTACCTCTAATCTATCTGACCATGAGCCTTTGGTATCGGCGACTATGTCGCTGATATTCAGAGACCCATCAAAGGTGACCCTGATGCCGCCTTCATTGGCTTCGAAGCCGACACCGCTGACCCAGAGGCCGTCGCCGACATAAATGGCGCCACCAAGATAACCGGAGACAGGTTCAAGCTTTATTCCCGGAGACACGGAGAAGCTAGCTGCGACTAAATCAGCTTCGTTGGTAATCGCCCCATAGGCTCTTATCTCGTGGCCACCTTTAGAAGACGCTGGGACGGAGAAACTGGATTGCCATGAGCCACCTGCATCAGCCGCTATGCCAATTTTTACTGTTCCACCATCGTAAATTACTTTGATGTTTGTTTCCCCGCTGGCAAAGCCGCTGCCATAAACGCCCACCACCGTGGCTACCCATCCATACGAAGGGTTGACGTCTATTGTTGGGATTATTGTGAAGACCTTGTCTTCGACTTCAGAGGCTGGTGTGGTGCCTGTAGTGTCGATAATATGTTGCCCCCGGCTGCTCTTTGGGACTTTGAATGCGCTTTGCCAGCTTCCTTTATTGCTGGCTACAATCCCGGTTTCCACCGGGCTACTATCATATAATACTTGGATATTTGACTCGTTGGCGTTGAAACCCCTGCCGGTGGCGGTCAGGTTTGAGCCTACGGAACCCTGGTCAATGCTAAGACTGATAGATGGAATGACGGTAAATTCAGTGGTGAAGAACTCACCGGCTATCTTCAGGGTTACCTTATGCTTTCCTCTGACAGCTTCTGGAACGATGAAGGCTATCGTGGCCATCCCCTGCTTGACTTCACCCTGGCCTATAAGCTGGTCAGTTTCGCCCCAGTAAAGCTGGTAATTGCCCATTCCGTAGCCAGTCACAGACGGAATGGTCACGTTTGTGCCAACGATTCCTTGTGCTGTGTTAAGCGAAAGGGAGTTGGCATAGGCTGGCACCGGTATCAGGCATACAGCAAGCGATAGAAGGACGAGTGCTGTAGCCGTAGTTCCTGCTTTCATCGCTTCCTCCGGGCAGTTTTGCCTGTTATCATAACACGAAATAGGTGAAAGTCAATATAGTCAGTCTCTTTTATATCCACACACAATTGGTCGACTGAGACTTTGGGCAGATTCTCTCTGCCGCTGTGAGCCAGGAGTTTCTTTTTCATGGCAATGACAAATGAATACTCGCTTACATGTCTTTGGATAGTGTTATCAGAAACTCAGCATTGGTTTTGGTTTTAGCCATACGGTCGAGAAGTCTTTCGGTGGCGTCGGTGTTGTTCGGTGAATCTTCAGCCAGCATATTGACTATACGACGGAGTAACCAGACCTGTTTCAATGTGGTCTCATCGAGCAATAGCTCCTCGCGACGGGTGCCGCTGTGCAGGATATCAATAGCCGGGAAGATTCTTTTTTCAGCCAGGCGGCGGTCGAGCTGCAATTCCATATTGCCGGTGCCCTTAAATTCTTCGTAGATCAGCTCGTCCATGCGGCTGCCGGTGTCAACCAGACAAGTAGCGATGATGGTCAGGCTGCCCCCCTCTTCGGTATTACGAGCTGCACCGAAGAAGCGCTTTGGCGGATAGAGGGCTACCGAATCAATGCCTCCGGACAGCGTGCGCCCACTGGGTGGTATCGCCAGATTATAGGCGCGAGTCAATCGGGTAATGCCATCGAGCAGGATAACTACATCCTTACCTATTTCCACCAGCCTTTTGGCTCGCTCCAGGGCTAATTCTGCTACTCGTGTGTGGTTCTCTGCCAGCTCATCGAAGGTGGCGGCAACAACTTCGGCTTTTACCGAGCGTTTCATGTCAGTGACCTCTTCGGGCCTTTCACCGATGAGGCAGACCATCAGGTGAGGCTCGGTGTAGTTAGTTGTGATAGCATTGGCTATATGCTTAAGAAGCACAGTTTTGCCGGCTTTAGGTGGTGATACGATAAGCCCGCGCTGACCTCGGCCGATGGGAGATATCAAGTTTATTAGCCGTGTTGATAAATAATTCGAATTCGTCTCCAGGTTGAATATTTTATCGGGAAAAGTCGGTGTCAGGGAACTGAAATGGGTTCGGCCCTTAGATTGCTCCGGGTCTATCCCATTAATCGCCTCCACCCGGATCAGGCTGCAGTATTTCTCCCCCTCTTTAGGGGGCCTGCCCTGTCCGGAGACAGTGTCGCCAGGCCTTAAGCTAAAGCGGCGAATCTGGGAGTTAGAGATGTAGATATCGTTGGGCCCTGGTAGCAGGCTCTCCTGACGCAGGAAGCCATAGCCATCGCTCATGATATCCAGGACACCGCCGACAAACAGGTAGCCCTGCTGCTCAGCCTGGGCTTGAACAAGCCGCATGATGAGCTCTTGTTTCTTAAGCCCGCTGTAACCTTCGACCCCCTGTTGTTTAGCCATATCGACCAGTTCGTCTCGAGTTTTTGTTTCCAGTTCAGCGATGTTCATGTTAGTAACCTCTCATATAAAGTATAGTTTGCTACCTAGTGCTTGGTATCTGCGGTAGTAGGTCCCATTACTTTGTTCCAATCTTCCAGGAATCGCCTTATGCCGATATCGGTCAACGGGTGTTGAATCATCTGCATCAACAATTGATACGGAACGGTAGCTATTTGGGCACCAGCTTGAGCCGCCTCGATGCAATGCTGCGGATGCCTGATACTGGCAGCGATTACCTGCGTCTTAATAGAATCAGGGTAGTTTTTGTACGCTGCCACAATCTCCTTTACAAGTCCCATGCCATTTTCGCCGATGTCGTCCAGTCTGCCGACGAAAGGACTGACAAACGTGGCTCCGGCTGCGGCGGCCAGTAGAGCCTGGTTTACAGAGAAGCAAAGGGTAAAGTTTACCTTGATGCCTTCCTTCGCTAGTTGATATGTAGCTTCAACACCTTCTAAGCTTGCCGGTATTTTTACCACCACATTTTTTGCCCAGGAGGCGATTTGTCTGGCTTCGGTGACCATTCCTGCGGCATTCTGGCTTACCACCTCGGTTGATACCGGCCCAGGGACTATAGAGCAGATTTCCTGGACATGGCGTTTATAATCCACCTTGCCCTCTTTGGATATCAGGCTGGGGTTGGTGGTCACACCGGTAATTACTCCCATCCTGACCCCGTGGCTTATGTGTTGAATGTTAGCTGTATCTAGAAAAAGTTGCATGTGCTCCTCCCAAAGTTGATCAGGCTCATAATGGTTTCATGCTAGTGGCAGAGTCACTTGAGTGCCTTCAACCAGAGTTTCCTTGGCAGCCCCGACGAAGCTGGTAAACAGGGGATGCGGGTTATCGGGGCGTGACTTGAATTCGGGGTGAAATTGGCAAGCCACCATCCAGGGGTGGTCTTTGACTTCGACTATCTCAACAAGTCGATTGTCTGGAGATAATCCGCTGGGGATAAGCCCTTTCTGCTCCAACGGCTCGCGGAAGCGGTTGTTGACCTCAAATCGGTGACGGTGGCGCTCATAGACCACGGTTTCTCCGTAAGCTCTGGCTGCTTTTGTCATAGGAACGAGGTGGCAAGGATAGGTGCCTAGCCTCATAGTGCCGCCCATGTCAGTGATATCGTGTTGTTCCGGCAGCAGGTCTATTACCGGATATGGTGTGTTGGGGTCAAATTCGGTAGAGTTGACCTCTTTGCTATTTAAAGCATAGCGCCCGAATTCGATAACCATGACCTGCATGCCAAGGCATAGGCCCAGATAGGGAATATTGTTCTGGCGAGCATAATTAGCCGTGGTTATCATGCCTTCTATGCCACGGTCACCGAAGCCGCCCGGTACTATAATGCCCTGGGCTGACTTCAGTCGGTTTATATCGCCGTTGGACTGCAAGTCTTCGGATTGAAC
>Ga0214474_1000818_pt1 | contig 14826 bp, 9 predicted proteins | sample RVTome_2_FD_187335 | JGI IMG/M metagenome (GOLD analysis project Ga0214474, IMG submission 187335) | Soil microbial communities from uranium-contaminated site in the Upper Colorado River Basin, Wyoming, United States - RVT95D214 HiSeq ...
GAGCAAGGCACCTGGATCGCTAAAGACGCTCCTGCCCACATCCTCAGGCAATCCCAGCGTGATAAAACTGCGCGCTGCTACCTCGGCGAAGTCCTTTACCATGGCCTCGGTATGGGCCTGCTGCAACCTTACGCCACCTGGCAACGGCTTGTCTTCAAGCATATCTTCCACTTCTGAAATTTGTGAAAGTCGTCCCTCCACCACCGCCCCCTTTTGTTTCTTGTGATAATAATGGAATGGCGAAGTTGATGTCAATACTGTGTTGATCCTTTTCTTTGTCGTAGTGCAGAATTATGGATTCTATGCAGATGTGGTAGAATCTGAAAAGCTCTTCGCTTGTGAAGTCCGGTACCTTTCGCCTAACCTCTTGGACGTACTGCTCCAAGGTTTCGGTTTTTTTCAAGGAGCAAGGTTTCCATTTCGTTATCTAACCTTTTTACTTGTCTTGTTAGCTCCGTCTTTTATTTATGGCGTTCTTCTGCTTTTCTTGTTTCTTATATGTTGATTACTCCTCGCCGACAATTAGTTAATAGCCTTCCCGCTTTTTCCTCTTCTTCTTGGAGCAGTTTATGAAATTCTTCTTGTTTAGGCTTTATCGTTTCGATAGAAGAGCCAGCTTTTGGTCTTCCTCCGCTATTAAGGAGGCAAGTTTTTCAGAGTCTACAGCTATGCTCGTGACTTCTTTCCAGACCGCATCTTCTATAGGGATTTGGCTCACACTTTTCATAAGGCAGTTGGTGCCTTTCGTTGGAGGCTTCTTGTTTTCGCAGCGGTAGAACTTGCAAGCGTATTTCCTATTATTTGTCCTTGTTTTTGCGCTGCCATTATCGTACATCGTCCACCCGCACAGTCCGCATTTCTGCAGCCCTTTGAGCAGGAAGAAGCCCAAGTTGCCTTTCTTGCGGAAGTTGCTCTCAATACCTAAGAGCTTGCCGAACTTCCCTGAACTTTTCAGGTGTCATCATGTTGCCGGTATAAATCTACTTCTTCCCCCTGTAAGGCACCGTCTAATTCTTTTGATTCATCTTGGTTTTTTACTTCCTATAAATAAGTTGATTCCTTTGGCGTTTACCTTCAAAGGAACCCAGCATAAAAAGGAGCTTTTAAATCATTGAAGAACCACGCGAACTCTATACTATACTATTTGTCAATCTATTCATCTTATTTTCTTATAGTGCGCTGTTAACTGGCAGTGAACACGGTGCCAATACACTGAAAACATCAACAACAGTCCTTGCGAGGGACAGTGGGAAAAGCCGCTCGGCGATATTAGCCGTCTTTGATAACTCCGCTTATTAGGCCTTTTATCGATGTATTTATATAATTAGCAAGGAATGGGTAAAATTGTTGTGGTTGATCAATCATGGGCCAATGAAAAGCAGGTTCAAACTTTCTGTGTTCTAATGAGAAGGCTTCCAGGAACCCCAATGTCTCGTTAGACAAGCTTTCACTGCCCCAGCAAAATACTTTTGGAATCTTCAGTCCAGCATATGTCAAGCCAGACAAGGAGACTTTACGGTCTGGTAAGGGCTGACTCTTTTGATAGATTTCTCTAGCATTGGACAACACTGCATCTGGCCGAGCAAATTGAAGTGAGGCGTAATAACGACGACAGGATGCCCATTTGTTCCCCCAACCGTTTAATACTAGCTCCTCCTTGAATTTTGTCTCAAACCATTTCAAAAAATCCTCATCTTTCGACGCCGATACTATCTTATTACTGATAAAGATATCGTTGGGTGTTAAATCGCCTTCAATATTGACCAGTCCTTGGATTCGTTGTTGGGTGTCAGAGGCAATCATCAGGCTTCCAAGATCACCACCGAGAGAATGACCAATTATAAAAAATGATTCTCTTCCTAAACCATTGACAAGCTTCCAGAGCCTGCGGATTTGCGCATTCATGCAATAGTCACAGTCAGAAGCTTCAGTGCTACGGCCATATCCTAACATGTCCGGAACTATCAATGTGAAATTTCTCATGTCAGGAGACTCAAACGCCTCCTTAAAACACAGGCCAGATTCGCCCAAACCATGAATAAAAAGCAAAATAGGCAAGTTTCTATCGAGATCAGTATGCCGCATGAAAAAAACCCCTTCCTCTATTTTGAAAATGCTGTCTTTCATGAATTGTTCCTCCACTTAATCTTGGTTTTATTAAATCCAATCGGCATAAGGAGGAGGTGCACGGCCTCTTCGCTCCCACGCCATCGGTCTTACGGATTACGTACCGCGGCGACTCAATTTATTAAATCAATCAGACTCGTTAACAAAATTTCTTCCTCTATCAAGATATGTTTGTTTTATCATTCGCGTTTCTGAACTGTTCGAGAAGTTTTTCTGCAGACAAAACAGAATAAAAGAGCCGGGATCATTTTCTTAATGTATCAAGATGGCAAGATCGGCAATTGTCGGATTTTCTAAGAATTGACCGACGTTTATCATTATTCCCGCTTGCTGAAGCTCGGCAATCACCTGCATACATAAAAGCGAATTTCCGCCCAACTCAAAAAAATCGTCGTGGATGCCAATGTTTTCCGCTTCTAGATATTTCTCCCATATTTGTGCGATTGTTTTCTCTATGTCGTTTCTGGGTGCGATGAACTCCTTTTCAGCTTCTGGCCCATGACCTGCTGGTTTAGGCTCCGGCAAGGCTCTTTTATCCACTTTACCGTTTGGCGTTAGCGGTATTTCCTCTATCACGACAAAGTGAGTTGGTATCATATAATCAGGTAATTCTCTCGACAGATAGTCCCTCAATGCAGAATCTGTCAGTTCGCGATCCTCTCTCTCCGCAACAACTTCAGGTGTGGGCAGCATATGAACGTCTATATTGCCACCTGAGGTCAGCGGCATTTCTTTAAGCCGAGTAAAAAATAATGGTATCATATCCTCGGAGAATTCTTCGGCCAAATACTCTCGCAAAGTTGGGATTGCAAGCTTTTTATTGGAGACAAAATACGCACACAATTGTCTGTTATCGCAATCTAAATCCCTTTCGACCATCACAACGTCATCTATACCTTCATATTTTAGCAATCGACTTACAATCAAGTTCTCGTTTATTCCCGTCTGCTTGTTCTTTCTTCCCACACGCTCAATACTGCCGTCCGGCAACCGTTTTCCAAGATAACCAGAACGATATAGTCTTTCTCCATTTGGTGCCGAATCATTCACAAATACTTCAGCAAGCTTTTCGACATTGTTCCAAAATTCCGGCATTTTAAAACTACTTTTACTGACTATTTCCCCGACCTCGTTAATTAAAGCCTCTCCATTGTTCTTGTTCACGATAAACGCTTCAGTTCTCTCAACAGAGAAACCGACGAGTATACTACCATCGCCCAAGGGCGTACGTTTGTCAACGGAATAATGTAAGATCAGTGGAGATAGGTCGGTCCCCAAACCGGTCATAAATAGGGAATGATCTGGAAAATATCTTTTATACTGCTCAAAATCGTACTTATATACCGCTTCACCGTCTACCACCACAATACGGGTATCGGCAAATTCCTCGTTCCCTGCGAGGTTTGCTGTGAAGCTTCTGTATATAGCAGGCGTTGAATGATAAATCGTTATTTTTTCCTTCGCTAAAAAATCCGCCAGACGAATTATGCCGGTTTCTTTTTTCACCTTATAGGGATGTAAAGAGGCCCCATTTAGCAGCGAGCCGAAGATATCCACTATTGAGGCGTAATGGCTGTGGTGAATGACCGAAAGCAATCTGTCGTTTGAATCGATATGTAAGTTATTAGTATAAGTAGCGGTTATATGTAGTATATTCCTATGGCTATACATTATACCTTGTGGGGCCTCGATTGAATCCGAACTGTATAAAACGCCGGCAGGCAGGTCAGGGGCAAGCTTCAAACCTGGATTTGCTATGTTGCCTGTTTTGTCTATTTCATCTATGTTGATAATCGAGATGTTTTTGTTAATCCTGTCTCTTAATTTCTCAGACAACTTCAGATTTACACTGTTAGTCACTATGAGCCTGGCTACGGAATCTTCCAACATATAAAGCAACTTGTCTTCCGCTAAATCAGCGTCCAGAAGCACATATATCTTCCCTGATTTGATCACTCCCATTATTCCCACCGCCATATCGGAGTCATGATCCAGCAATAATGCAACTGTTTGTTTTTTGTCATTTTGTGGGGTACAATGTCCTAGCGGCCGGTTTTGGGTTTTTGCGTCAGCAGCAGAAATTTTGGTACCGCTCGCACTATCCATCTTATATTTCTCTAATAATACTCTTCTCCCTTCCTCGCTGCAAACCGGGCAATTCGGATCTCGCTCCAATTTCAATTCTTCTAGGAAATTGGCTCGCCACCCTTTGTCCCAGTCAAATCCCTGCTTTTTGGATAATTCCCTGAAATGGTCGCTGAAGCCGTAAGTCATTGATATATACGAACCGGCTTTGGTTATCTCCTCGGTACCGCTTTGATTGAAATAAAAAAATCGGTTATATGATGGATTCTTAAACCCCAGTATGACTTTTATCGCTTCATTTACTGCGAATCCCGTGCTGGTAAAAAGTGATGAAGAAACCACGGCCAGAGGATTTTTCTTGTAACCGTCAATGACATTCTTCATTCCTCTGATCAGCACGTCCAGTTTATCTTTATTGAATATACAGTGAAAACATGCACTATAAGGTGTATGAAATATCGCCGAATATGAGTTTATGTCTATCATTGCCGAAATAACATGGGGAATACCCTTAACTACCGCGCATTCGGATAAAATGAATTTATCCATCTGATCGTCTAACATATCGAAAATGACGGAGGCGTCTCCTACAAGATCAAAGACGTTCTCTCTGGTAAGTTTCTCGGTGTGTGTTATCACGTTAACATGCGGGTTTATTCGGTTCACGGTCATTTTTGCGGACAAGGCCTTATTCATGCCGAGCCTTGATTCATCATGCAAAAATTGGCGATTTAAATTTGATAACTCGACTATATCTGAATCGCACACAATGATAGTTCCCAAACCGATCAAAGCGAGCTGCGTAATTGTCGGCGATGCCCCTCCACCAGCCCCAGCAACAAACACTGTCGTCCTTTTGAGTTTTTCCTGTGCTTCGATCCCCCATCCATGCAACAGCATTTGCCTTCTGTATCTGATCTTTTCTTTCTGTGATAACCTAAACCTGTCGTCGTACTTTTCAAGGATGAGATTTGCAAGACGGTTTGCGCTTTGATTCAAGGAATCGTAGGTCAGAATCCTACCGTTCGATCTTACGGCGGTTTTGTTACCGTATTTCTCGACCTGGCTTTCGAAACGACTTACTATCGATTGATTTAGATCTTCCCTCGCAAACCTCAAATATTTGTTGGCCAGCGCGGCAGGCTTCCCCTGTATTCCAATATCTTTGACACAAAGCGGTCTGGCTTTGGCTTCTTTGTTATCACCAAACTTACCCGGCTTATGTTCAAGTTTTTTATCAGCTTTTGGTCCCGCTTCCTCGCGTATTGCAGCATGTCTCTTGATGCGGTGGTTTTGGGGAACCAAGTAGGCACAAAGATATTTTCTTCCGTTTTTATCGACTCTATCTATTACTACAGCTTCCCTTATCTGCTTATGGTTTTTCAGTTGACCCTCGATCTCCCCCAGCTCTATTCGGAAACCTTTTATTTTTACCTGCTTATCCATTCTGCCAAGGCATTCAATATTTCCGTCAGGCAGCCATCGTGCTAAATCCCCGGTCCTGTATATCATCTCCTGCGGATTATGCGGACTCGGCACAAATCTTTCAGCGGTTAAGTCGGGCCTGTTCAAGTATCCCTTTGCCAATCCCGGACCCGATATGGCTAACTCCCCTGGAACTCCCACTGGTACTGGTCTTAGATTCCGATCCAGAATGTATGCCCTGGTGTTATCGATCGGCCTTCCAATGGTGGGATGTCCTTTATAGTCACTAAATTTATTGAAATCGATTAACTGGCTGATACATCCGATCGTGGCTTCCGTAGGCCCGTAATGATTCATCACCTTGACTTGGCTGCAAACCTTATGCAATTTCTCGATATCTCTCGCGTTTATCGGTTCGCCTCCAACTACTACCAAGCGCAAACCCGCGAAAACATTTGTTGAGAAAATTGCGCTGTTGACAACTGCGCTTAGTAAGGAAGGAGTTACCTTGATGTAACTAATTCCTCTTTTTTTTATATAATTACATAAACCCTCTATCGATAAATAGATTTCCTTGGGAACGATGTTCAGCTCGGCACCGCTCAAAATCGACGGAAATATTGACGTATAGCCCAAATCAAACGCATAAGAAGACGTTAATATGGTCTTGTCTTTCTGCGATAAATCGGCGGATCTCGCGAACCAGGCAGTATAGTTTGTCAGGCTCTCGTTTTTGATAAGCACGCCTTTGGGTTTGCCGGTGGTGCCTGATGTATAGATCACATACACTGTGTCACTATTGGTGCTTATCTTTGCTAAATTTGAACCATTCAAGGCGTAAACGGTCTTCTCCCTAATATTCAAGATCTCACCGTCAAACTTGACTTTATCAAGTAAGTCCTTTTGGGTCAGTAATATCTTGGATTGACTGTCTTCCAACATGAACGATATTCGTCCCGAGGGATACTGTGGATCTATTGGTAAAAATCCTCCTCCGGCCTTTAGTACGCCTAAGATACTCACCATCATCTCCAATGATGGTTCCACCATAATAGCAACGATAGAACCGGCCTTCACCCCTTTTTCTCTAAGCGTTCTGGCAAGTCGATTCGACTGTTGGTTTAACTCTTTGTAAGTCAGGCTCTCGCAAACAAGCAAGTCTCTCTTTTTCTTTTTCCGGTATTGGGAGATGCGTCTAGTAGTTTCCGAATAGTGCTGGCTTATTCTCGAATTTAGCTTCTCATCCTTGAAATAAATATACGGGTAATTGAAATAGTCGAGTTGAGCATAACTTAACTTGCGGTTGAAATTTAGATCACTGCATTTTAAAAAGTCCTCGTACGTGGTAGCAGCGGAATGCATGTTATAATCTTCAGCGGTCTCAATAATGGATGCCCCCGGTTGACCGTGCAGCCGCGCCCAGTGCAACTCGCCGAAGCGCGAATAGGTATTCATGATATGGAAGAGCAGTTTATCGCCTGGTTCTATATCGGCTGCGGTAAAATAGGGGAGGCCGGTTATCAAGTTTATTCTTATTTCAAGATTATCATATTTCTCGCACTCATCAAAAAAAGACAGGATTTCCTCATCGTTCGGCAGGGGTTTCACCATACCAAAAGATACTAACTGTTTTCTGTGTCTTTCGGAAAGGGTACAAACATCTATATCGCAATAGACATATTTAAAGGTTTTGCACGTCAATTTCACCAAATCGGGCGATGGCAGTTTGATATTGTTAACTATACAGAAATGCGAAGATAAATCGATCCCCTGCCAGATTTTTTTGCAGTATTCAGACAGTCGTTCAGCCGGAATATCAAAATCAAACATAAAGGTGGAAGTATATTTTTTCGCCTCTATAATATCCTTTTTGACTTCCTCTTCCGCCCGTCTTAATACTCTTTTTCTGTTAAATGTTTTTTTTTGCACCTCATTGCATCCGCCGCAATAAAAACAATTCATTACGCATCCTTTGTGCGTATATATGAAGAACGTTCCAAAAAGAGAGGCATAATCGGAAATCAATATCTCATCAAGATGAGATAAATATATCTCTGAGGAACTCACTTCATCCTGCACGTAGCTGATTTGATTTTCGACTATCCTGCCATCCTTTCTACGGATGCAATTCGGAATGTCTTCCTCCCCGCGGCATATTTTCAGCAACGGCAGTTCCCCGTCCCCCCTGATTATATAATCAATGTCCTCATTGCGGGCAAAATCTTCGTAATAATATGAAGCTGTATTGCCTCCTAATATTATTTTTATATCGAGAGAGTTTCTCATTGAGAACTCCTTTATTATTTTGCAAATATCAAGCATGCGGGCAATATAGAGAAACCATTTCAAACTTATGCCGACAAATCTTGGTTGAGTGGCATTTAGCAGTTCTTCGACATTCCTCTTCATTGACGCAAAATCAACACTTGAATCATAAAATTGACAGATGGATTTAATACCATTCCTTCTTAAATAGGAAGCAAGGTACAAAATACCTGTTGAAGCCATTCCGGGGGTATCTCCCAAAAGCAATATATCAACTTTGAATAATTGTTTATTTCGATTTAATATATAATTCCAATCGATTTTGGCTTCGGTGGATTTATACTTGTCAAATTGTATGTTAATTCGGCTGTCGACATCTGCTTTCGGCTGGCCGCTCCTAAAGTCCACCAGATCAATTAGATTATTCTTATATAACGCTTTAACAAGCGAAACAAAATCCTCAAATCCACCATTGGAAAAAATCTCCATTTTATCGCTAAAATCATACGTGATTTCGAGAATATCTTTGGTTCTTATAGGAAAAACAAGAAACCGCAAATTCGGTTCTTCTAAGGCCGAAAAAATAGATCTAAGGTTTTTCTTGCCATTAAAAAGACAAATCAGTTTAAACGTATTATTATTTACGAGAACGCTATTATGTTTTATGGTTTTCAGTATTTTAATGTTCCCTTTTACAGCGGAAGTCTCAAAACCTGATTCATACAGATATTTAGATTTAGCGAAGCAGCAGTTTTGTAATTTCTTGAGATTGTTGACCTCTGTCTTGTCCGACGCCAACTCCTCGTAAATATCGTTTAGATCCAAAGGAAAACTTACGGCATTATTATCCGGGGTTTTTCTCACTTGTTCTTCAAATAATTCGCGTATTGTCTTGTCGGTAGGATAAGCGATCTGAGTGTCGTTCCTCTCTATCAGGATCATACGCTCTTCCTCCTCGGTCAATAGTGGAATCTCAGAATTTTTTTTATCCGTGCCTCTGATTTTTTCAGCAAGATTATCAAGCGATTTATCTTCATACATTTTTCAAATGTCTCCCATCCTAATATGTTCTAAAGGATATCGGCTGTCGGATAAGCGAAGTCCCACTGTCTGCGGGGCTTCGGCTTTATGCCGTTCATGCGCGTGATAGGTTATAAGAATTTTTCTTTGCTGATACCCGCCCCTGCCTCGAGCGAACCCTGAGCGAAAGATCTCCCCCTCAACCCCTCTCGTACCTTTATTCGACCAGAGCAGATAAAAACCTTTTTTTGTAATAAAATGGGGAGTTGTCTTATCTTTCACACATCTTTACATCCTCTGCATGTAATGGTGTTAGTTAATAGTTAATTCCGTTTTTGACAAGAGTGACGGCACTTTTTACTGCTCAATTTCATGATCCAAAAAAAAATCAAGTGCTAGTCTAAAAACCTCCTCAGCATGTGTAAAAATCCCCAAATGACCTGCGTCTTTTATACAGTAAAACTCAGAATTTGGTATAACATCCGCAACTTCTTTAGATAGCTTATATGGTGTAAGAACGTCCTTTTCAAAAGCAATGACAAGACTTTTTGCCTTTATTCCAGACAGCGTATCTAATCGATTATCATATTCTGTTGTTGCGGAAAATAATCCATAACGTCCTTTTGAGGCATAATCAATATGTTTAAGAAAACTATCCAATGTTTTAGAACATTTTTCATCATCCTGAATATAATCTAGTGGAAAACATTGTAACATGTCCATTGCTGCAATATATAAACGCGGGAATTTTAATTTTTTTTTATATATTTCTAATTCCCCTTCGCACAAAGCACGAAACCAAACTGTTTTTCTCCCAAACGTCCACACCAAACATAGTTTTTTTACAGCATCTGGTCTCTTAATGGTCAATTCCTGAGCGACTAATGCCCCAAGCGATGTGCCAATCACGTAGCAAGACTCGATTTTCAAAGCATCAATTAATTGATTAACATCTTCAGTTAAATCGTCAATACTGTAAGGCGGCTCAGGAATATCTGATGGCGGCATTCCTCTTGGATTATAGAGAATCGTCCTAAAATTGTTTTTATTAAATCGAGGGCTATAAAATCGTAACCAAGTGTCAATACCCAAATCTAAGGCACCTATACAGATAATTGGGATCCCCTCTCCTTTTATTACATATTCAAGACCTATATTATTCACACGAATTTTGGGCATCCGCACCTCCTATAACCATCTATACTATATTAGAACATGCAAGCCATACTTTTACTCGTTCCTTAGCATTTTTAAGCCAATGTGAATATATATTCTTTGCTTTTTTACCCATGAGATTTTATATTCTTGCGTTTTTTTGCAAGGATAATGGCTATGAACTAACACATCATAACCAATAGCATTTTCCCAATCAACGATATTTATATTTTTATCAAAATTATTGATTTCAAACAGACGGCCTTTACAGCTCCAGTTGATAATATACCCATTCGCCTGCAATTCTTTATTTAATTCAATTCTAGCTGGCAATGATAACTCTCTTCTCTTTTCATTACGCTTATCACTAAAAGTACCTTCTATTTTATCAATAAAATTTATAAGAATAGAATTCAGCAAATCTGAATTGTCTAAAAGAAACCATAGATGACCAAAACCTCTTAAAAACTGCACTTCAGCATTTATTTTTGAGGCAATTGTATTTACACTTTCTGGTACAACAGTTCTATCCATATCTCCTGTCACGATTTTCGTAGGAATTCCAAGATCCCGTAGTTCTTTAGAGAATGCATCAAAGCTCATACAATAATCAAATATAAATTTTCTTATCTTTATGGCGGATGTGAAAAATTGTGCATCATTTTTAAAAAGGGCAGATAAAAATTCCCTGTGAAATGAAATTATTGAACTGTAGTCATGGCAATAATATGAAAACCAATCATAAAAAAATAAATCAATAACATAGTCATGTTTATCACTACTAATGCAATTGGCAATATTTATTATTGCATTTTCTTTTTTCTCGGTGGCTTCATCCACATACAAAAATGGTCCCATGAGGAAAATTGATTTTACTTTTTCCGGATATTTTAATGTAAAATCAACAAGTAAGGGTGCCCCACTCGATAATGCTATTAAATGCAACTTATTGTTTTGTAATCCTAGTTTGCTTAAAATTTCATATAAATAAATGGTGTTTTCAGAAACTGTGTATTCTTCATCCTTGCTAAAATATTTTGTAGCATTGACTTGGCCCCGATGCTCAAAAAAAAGCAGGTTATATTTTTTATTTATTGCTTCGTTATGATAGATAAAATTCCAAGTGCTCAGTTGCATAGTAAAAGCCGAAAAGAAAATGAGCATTGGACAATTGGAATCATTCTTGTAATATCTAAAAGGTATGTGAATTCTATCATCATAGACTAACTTGTCATTAATAATCATATTTCTCTCTTAATTCAATAATTTATGTTCTTTCTAATTGCCATGGTAACTAAGAATAATTTAATAAGGGTCATGACTAGAACAGAGGGTTTGCTTTAAATATTTTTAGCAACAAAATGTACAGATTTTGACGCCTATGATTAAAACGAAATTCACACTCTTTCAAATGCAAATGGAAGGTGGATTTTCTCATGCCACGAAACCTACTAAGCCTTGTTTTGGCGTAACCCCAAAAACTCTCAATACCATTGATATGAGATTTTCCCTGAACAAATTCATCGCTGCCATGGTTGACGCGAAAATGCTTCTTGTATCCCAGATCAACCAGGCCATCATAGCCCCGCCATCCATCAGAATGAATGACACTTTCAAGCTCAACACATCCCCTGATAACGGCCTGAAGCGTCTTTCTAGCGCAATTGGGGACGATTTCAGTATAGACCTTCCCATTTCGTTTGAAAATACCAAAGACTATCGTTTTGCCCGATGCACCCCGTCCTCGTCTGCCTTTAATGCGACGAGCGCCAAAATAACTTTCATCAATTTCAACTTCACCACAAAGGGGTGAGGATTGTTTGCAATACTCGGCGATCCCTCGCCGTATTTCTTTAAGATATCGATTAACCGTATTACGATTAAGGTCCGTTATGTTTGCAATTTGTGAGGCATCTAAATCAAGGGCAAAGAGGCGAATAATTTCACGAAATTTCTTCTCAGAAATTTTGGAACGGTTAACATACCTATTTTTTACTGTCATGACCATAACTTAGCATGATTTTCCCCTGCTGTTCTAGTCATGACCCTTTAATAATATAAAGTAGGATTGTTATATAAACAATAAACTCAAAACCATATATTAATTTTGGTTTTTCACCAATGCCATTTTTCACAAATGCCATTTCGTATAACTTAGCTAATATACCGGCGGAAAATGCACCAAGACCATAATCTATCCGCATTAAATAACTTATTGCATCCATAAATCTTTTTCGAATTTTCATCGGCGTCTTCATTAACACCGCTGTTAGCTTGTGAGTGTTTCACTCGCTATGTAAATAATGCATTAGTTTTCCAAGGAGTAGGTGTCTAACTCATATTGCCACAGATGGAAACGCCAATCTTCTCCTTCTACTGCTATAGCTGCTGTATAGTCCTGTGCCGGTATCAGTTGCACTATTGACCAGCGGCAAGTTGTCTGGTTAGTTCCGTTTATACCAAGCAACGCTTGCGATTCCCAGGGGGATACGGAAACCTCAATATGTTCCAAGCCTCTCAGCCCTTCGCCGGTTGCCTTAAGAAAGGCTTCCTTGAGAGTCCAGAGGTTGAAAAATTCTTTTTGTTTTCGGTCAGGAGGAAAGACACTTATTGCTTCGTATTCTCGGGAGAAAAAGAAATTTTTTGCTAGCAACTCGACATCAGGATTGGGGCGGATATATTCGAGGTCAACGCCAATAGAGCAGTTGCGTGTGACTACACACAGTGCCAGCTCATTCGAGTGTGACATATTAAAGCAAAGCTTTCTTGCATCGTTTGTAGACGCAAGGACCGGCTTGCCTCGCGGGCCATAAGAAAACTCTAGCCGGCTTGGGTCTGACTCTAAGTAATACCCCAAGGTTTTCCGTAGCGATGCGCGACTGACTATGAAACGTCTCTTATGCCGTTCAAAATGAAACCTGTTAGCCCTCAGTTGTTCGTCTGGAGAGAGTATTTTCTCCAACTGGTGAATCTGGTCGGCTGGAAGGTCAAGATAAATACGCCAGACATGAATCTCATGACTCGACGCTTTAGGGACCGATAGAGGAGAGCGCCACAAGCATTCAAGCTTCGTCCCCGCTTCGGCACAAGGGTTAACTTCGATGGCTCTGTCCGGTAATTCAGGTGACATAATTAATACATGTCTCCAAAATAGAAGTGAGAAAGCCTTACCATCTTGAGGTATGACAAGGTTGATAATTAAGAAAACTCTCGGCATATTAAGGAGGTTAGGCTATCCCTCTTTGTTCCCCCGCCCGCCATGAGCAGATACTAGGTTTCTCGATTGCCGGCGCACCCCCCCAACCCCCCAGGTTTATCTGGACACTACAGTTGCCAACTTAAGCATAGTCCAAGGGGAAATGTCTTGATCTTTTCTGCTTTTTTTTTGACATAATTCGGCTTTTTTAAAGGAAGTCCTAAGTTGTGTTGTTGATCTGTAATATTTATAGGACTACTGAGTGCTGATGCGTCATTCCTTTACATTGAAGGAAAATCTGCTCGGTCTGTAGCCCCGGGATCTCGCCTCTGGTGCCAGGGAGAAGAGGCGCCTGATATCATTGAAGAGACCGACATAGGTGGCCCGGGTAGAGATGCAGGTGAGGGTGCCCAGGGGGATGCGGTAATCGATCCCCTTGAGGTTGTATTCCCGGGCGCCTTTGACCACGAGCCCCTCGTCTCTGGGCAGCCGGCATTGGGAGTTGCTCTCTTTGCGCCGGCCGCCGTTCAAGGAGGTACTGGTGATGGACTCGGAGCAGCGCTTGATCTCTTCCAGGGTGCCTGAGGCCACCCCTCTGCCGCCGTGCGCCCCCTCCTCCCGGGCCGAGGTCGATGATGTGGTCCCCTTGGCGGCTGGTCTCCTCGTCGTGCTCTACCACCAGGATGGTATTGCCGCGGTCTTTCATCTCCCTGAGCGTTGCAAGCAGCATCCGGTTGTCCCGGGGATGCAGGCCGATGGTGGGCTCATCCAAGATATAGCAGATCCCCCGCAGGTTGGAGCCGAGTTGGACCGCCAGGCGTATCCGCTGCGCCTCCCCACCCGAGAGGGTATCCATGCAACGGTCCAGCGCCAGATAGGAGAGCCCCACCCGGTTGAGGAACTGGAGCTTGCCCATGACCTCTTTGACGATCCCCTCGGCGATGGGTATTTCAGCCTTATCGAAGCGGAATTCACCCAGCACGCGCGCCGCATCCTGTACTGCGAGGGAGGCGAGATCACCGACGCCCCAGCCCTTTACCTTGACAGCCAGCGCGGTTTCCTTGAGGCGCTGCCCTTTACACAGGGGGCATTGTTGCTCTCTCCTATAGGGGAGGAGATAATCGAGGGGTCCATTCCACTCGAAGCAGAAAAGGAGATGTTCTTATATTAGTCAATAACTTAATCATCACAAAGCGTTTTGCCTAATCCGTCATCGTCATCCCTCACTCCCGAACCATCAAATAACATGGATTATTGCTGTCTTACGGTTCATGCCAATCCTTTGAAGCGTTAGGCTGACAGTGAATTTTACTTTCGGAATGTTTTCATGGTTTCAATCGCCATGCCGGGGGCGTTGGCTACCTGATAAAGTTCCAGCTTTTTGCAGGTAGCAAGCAGATCCTTGTCGAGATGTTCCCGGATGATGATGCTAAAAGACCGCTTGCGGGCGGCAAAAAATGACCGCGCACGATCAATGAGCATATCAGGGGATGAGCGCAGATAATTTCCCACCCTCATGACAAAGTTGATTCCCGCGAACGTGCCGGCCCCGC
>Ga0214474_1000819_pt1 | contig 14816 bp, 10 predicted proteins | sample RVTome_2_FD_187335 | JGI IMG/M metagenome (GOLD analysis project Ga0214474, IMG submission 187335) | Soil microbial communities from uranium-contaminated site in the Upper Colorado River Basin, Wyoming, United States - RVT95D214 HiSeq ...
GGTCTTCCGTCATCGCCCTCCACCTCTGCCACGGTATCCAGTATGGTATATTGCCCCTTGGCGGCCAAGTTTTTGATCTTTGCCTTGCCGACAAAACTGAATGGGACAAATATAAGATGTTCAAACTTGCCTTCCGGCACCCAGCCGAGACTGTCTCCTGCCTTGACCCGGTCTCCGAGCTTCGCAGTAGGGGTAAAATCCCATAGGGCCTTTCGATCAAGGGGATCTGCATAAACACCCCGTTTGAGAAAAAGGCCCGATTCTTCAGCCAGTTTCGGCAGGGGATTTTGCAGCCCATCGTAGATCTGCTTCAGAAGGCCTGGGCCGAGCTCAACTACGAGCAGATCTCCTGTGAATTCCACCGGGTCGCCCACCTTGATGCCCCAGGTCAGCTCAAAGACCTGGAGGTAGCATAGATTCCCCCGTATGCGGATTACCTCGCATTTAAGCCTGGCGCCATCGGAAACCTGGACATAGGCCAGCTCATTCTGGCGCACGCTGCCGTTAAAAGAGACGCTTATCATGTATCCGTAAGCCGCCACCACTTTCCCAGTAACAGACATATCACATACTCCCCAAATGCCGGACCTTTTCCATGCCTTCCTCTTCGCTCAAGGCCAATCGTTTGTGCAGGATCTCGAGTTTTAACAGGTAGGCCAGTATTACGTTAAAGTGAAATATATCCGGTCCTGTATTTTCATCCAGATAATCCCATAAAATCTGGTCTATTGCCTCTTGTTGTTGATGCGGTGTATCGGCCTTTTTAACGCTGAGCAGCCATGGGTATACCTCTTCCAGACCGAGATCCTCCGCCTGCGATGTCTTAAGTCTCTCCACCAGATCACCTTCACCTACTAGATATTCCGACGGGTCCACTCCCTTCTTACGCGCCCTCCTGGCCGCCAGTATGTTGTAAAGGTCTCGTTGAAAGGTGAAATAACTGCGTAGGAAATCGTTGGTTGTCCTGGAAATGACATGGTTAAAATAGGCCCCGCGGAGTCTATCGCTCTCTCTTATGCCAAAGGCCTGCGTGTCCAGATCTCTGAGGAACTCGAGTATAAAAGCCGGGCATTCCTCTCCTGGAGACCTGATCTGTTCCCGCCAGAACTCCGGACCAAAGAAGGAATCCTTCACCTCCATATCTTTCCCCTTCAGGAGCCCGTCCAGGATTAAAATATCCCGTCCGAGGAGCAACAGTTCAATCTCTTTCCAATCTTCCTTGGGGATATGGAAACGTTCCTCAAGAAGATCGCTGAAAGAGATCTTTATCTTGGTATCGTCCCTGTGGATCTCAGGCAGATAGGAAGCGAGAAAATAATATTTCATTTCTTTGCCTGGACTGACTCAATCACGTTTTTGAAAAGGCCCTTGAATCTGGGAGAAAGGAACCTTAAGAACAGCGATAAAAATGCCTCGTCGCTGAAATCAAGACGGATATTCCCGTTTTTTTTGCTGATCTGGAAGCCGAATTTGATATCCTGGGCCTCCAGTTCCCCGACCAGGTTTTCTCCTTTCGAGGCTTTTCTGTAATGACGGCCCATCAGCTCAACGGCGTAATCCTTGACTTCTTCCTGAACGTCCTTGGGCAATAAGACCCATATCTCTTCGCTCTGCTCATTCTTGGCATAGATCTCTATGAACCTGGTCAGCATCTCCTTCATAAAATTTGGATCGCTCAGTTGGCCGGTCAGCTCCTTTTTCAACGGTATGGTGAGGAGATTGTTCTCAATAACACCCTTCAGGTGATTAACAAACTGAGATGCGGCTATCTCGAGTGATGACTGGAGCCTCTTCATCTCTTTTGCGCTCTCATCCCTGGCCTTGTCAACAATGGATACGGACTCCTCATGGGCCTTTCTCAATATGTCAGCGGCCTGCTTGCGGGCGGATTCTATTATCTCCTGGCCCTCCTTCTCTCCACTGTCAATCCCTTGCTTTTTCAGGGTCTCAATCAATTCCTGCAGTTTATCATTTGCCATTCCTATAGACTCCTTGGATACTTCATAACCATATTACTATGTACTCCCCATGGCAATTCACGGTGAGGAAGTGACAGGATAATGCCTTTTGGAATAAGCGCATGTCAAGAAAAAACGGCTATATAATGGATTATACTTCCGTAGATAAGAGGAATAAAAACTGATGTGTAATTCTGTAATCGAAACAATATGTTTTACATATCTTATCTCAAGTGAAGCGACAATTTAATTGACTACAATAATATTGACATATAAAATACAATTAAATAATGATGATCCAGAATTCAAATCACTGAGAATTAAAAAGGAGAGAATATATGTCCGATAATAAGCTTGTATTGGTTGTTGATGATGATCCTGATCTGGTTGAAGCAATTTCTATGAAATTAGAGAGCAAGGATTACCAAGTAGCAAAGGCTTATGACGGGATAGAGGCCTGGGACAGAATACGTGAGGAAAGACCGGATCTAATAATTTTAGATGTCATGATGCCTCGAAAAAACGGGTATGTACTATGCGATGAAATAAAAAATAATCCAAAATATCAAGATATTACCGTAATTCTTTTAACTGGAGTGGCATCGGTTCTTTCAAGCACGACCTTGTCTCACCAGGACGGGATGAATACGCTAGCCGATGATTACATTCCCAAACCTATCGATCTTGATAAACTTATGTCAATGATTGGAGATTATTTAAGTTAATCTTGGTCCAGTATCCTAAAAAACTGCAGAATCAAGGAAAGCCCTTTCTGATTATAAATTTAAAGACATTAAGATCATACGGATATTTATATATCCTGTTGGAATTCTATTTTTATTGCCCGCATTTTGCTTTCTCTTCTCTTTTGTCTTTCTCGTGATAGCAGAAGACGATTTAAACAGGGCAGAGGAGACGGAAATACAATATGAAAAATTTCAACTGGCGAAATAAAATATTTGATTCTCTTTCTTTCCCAACGCTTATCCTATCTACAGATATGACAATTATGGATGCCAATTCCAAATTTCTTAAAAAATACAAATACAATAAAAAGGAGTTGTTGGGAGAAAAATGCCACTATATACTTTATGACTCTGAAAAGCCCTGCCAGAAGAGATCTTGCCCTTTACGCAAGGTGATAAAGACAAAAAGAGTCACGTCCAGCACAAATAAGACTGAGGGATATAAAGGGAATGAAGTTTATGAGGATCTGGTCTTTTCTCCTATCTTTGACGATAAAGGAGTGGTTCGCTATGTATTGCTGAGCATTAGAGATGTCACTAAGATCAAATTATTAGAAATAGAGCTACGCAGGAATCACCATTTTTTGGAAAATATTATAAACAGCTCCGTGGCGGCTATTATTGTCGCGGACATGAAGGGTGTGATCTTGATTATGAATGAAAGCGCCCGCAGGCTATTTGGCTATACAGACGAGTTCACCGTAGGTACAAATATAGCTGAACATCTCTATACCCCTGGAGGAGCAAGAAGTGTGATGAAGAAGCTCCGAAGCCCTGACTATGGGGGCGTTGGAAAGCTGCATTCAACAAATATGACGATCATTACATCATCAGGCAAGGAGATTCCCGTAGAAATGACTGCCTCCATTATTTATGAAAAAGGAAAAGAAATTGCAACAATGGGTATTTATAATGACCTGAGGCCAAAGATAAAGATAGAAAAAAAATTAAAAGAGGCAGAAAGGATTAAACTTGCAGAGTCAAACAAGATGGCGTCATTAGGACAACTGGCTGCAGGCGTAGCTCATGAAATAAATAATCCTCTCAATGGAATACTTATAGATGCCAGCTTGATTCTTGAGGATTTAGATGAAGATAGTCCCATAAGAGATGATTTAAAAAATATCGTTGCGGATGCAAATAGATGCAGAGATATTGTAAAGAACCTCCTTACCTATTCGAGGCACGCAGAAATAAAAGAGGAAACGCTTGATATGAATTCCGTTATAGAGCAGACATTTTCCCTGCTGAAAAACCATACCCTTCTGCAAAACATCAATATTAAAAAGGAATTTTCCTCCGGCATGTTAATGTTTAAAGGCGATAAAAACCAGCTTATCCAGGTCTTTACCAATATGATAATAAACTCAGCACACGCCATAAAGGACATTGGAACTATCACCATAAAGACTGACAGGGATAAATCCAAAGGGAAACTTTATGTTGAAATATCTGATACCGGCTGCGGAATCCCTGACAATGTGCTTCCAAAAATCTTTGATCTTTTTTTTACAACCAAAGAAGAGGGCAAGGGTACCGGCCTTGGTTTGGGCACTGTCAAAGGAATAATAGAAAAACACGGAGGAAAGATCAAGGTCAAGGAAACGAGCCCTAAAGGTACAACCTTTAGAATAGAGTTCCCCCTCTTCAGGATATCTGGAAATAATTATTCAGCTAATATCGGCAGTTAATTAAACACCTCCTTTTTTAAGGTTTCAGGGTTAGATTATCAAACTTCAAAATGTAATTGGAGAATCTACATGATGACCCTTATTGAAGATAATAGATACCAGCCGAGTATATTAGTGATAGATGATGAACAACGGATCAGGGATGGATGCTCAAAGATATTAAAAAAAGAAAGATGCCTTGTAGATACGGCTGAAAACGGAAATGCAGGCCTTAAAATGATTGCTGACAGACATTATGATATTGTCCTTACTGATCTGATGATGCCGGGCATAGGCGGAATGGAGGTGGTGAATAAGGTCAGAGAAAAGCACACAGATACTGTTGTTATCGTGATCACAGGCTTTGCAACGCTTGAACACTCTATAGAGGCAATGAAAAACGGCGCCTTTGATTTTATCCCAAAACCATTTACCCCTGACCAGTTGAGGATCGTAGTCAGTAAGGCCCTGAGAATGACAAGAACCCTCCAGGATATTGCTACAGAAAAATCACGCCTTAAGACTATTATCAATCATCTTGCAGCAGGCATACTTGTTACCGATAAAGACAAAAAGATCATACTTTACAACGCGGCAATCCTGAAAATGCTGGACTATGAAGGAGATGCCCTTAATGATCGTCCACTCAGCGATCTTTCCACTAATGAGGAGTTGAACAATATAATAAGCGGTATTCTTGAATTAAGTGACGGGGAGTTTAAGACCTTAAGCGCTGTGATCGAAACTCAAATCAATGGAGAAAAAGGACCATCAAGTCAATTATTTCTTAGGGCCCAGGCAGTGCCTTTTCAGAGTTGGTCAGGTGAAATACTTGGATCTGTAACAATAATTGATGATATCACCCACCTAAAAATAATGGATAAGATGAAGTCGGACTTTGTCAGCATGGTTTCTCATGAGATAAGGGGTCCTCTCACGGCTATATTGATGAATATAAAAGTTATTTTAGATGGGTTGGCAGGAGAACTTAGCAAGAAGCAGATTGACATACTAAGCAGGGTATCTGTAAGGTTAAATGGTCTCGTTGAATTATCTAACGAACTCCTCGACCTGTCCCGCATAGAGGCTGGTCTGATAGCGCAAAACAGGCATGATGTGCAGTTAATGGATATCCTTAACGAATTAATAAAATTTTTCCAACCTCGTGCAAAGGAGAAAAAGGTATCTCTAGTCCTCAAAAAGACGGAACTTCCTGTCATTAACGCAGATCCAAAGAATATGGAAGAGGTTTTCAGTAATCTCATTACAAACGCATTAATATATACCCCTGAAGGAGGAAAAGTAACTGTTTGCGGTGGCGTAAAAGGAGATTTTGTGGTTATCAAGGTAACTGATAATGGATATGGAATTGCACCGGATGAAATACCTCGAATCTTTGAAAGATTTTACCGGTCCAAAACGGAAAAAACCAGAAACATTGTAGGGTCAGGTCTTGGATTGCCTATAGTGAAAAGTATAATAGAGGCACATAATGGAACAATAAATGTTAAAAGCAAAGAAGGGATTGGTTCAACTTTTTACGTCCGCCTTCCTTTAAAACATTAATATCGTTCATAAGTCTTCGCATGGATCAATAAAAAACAGCTTTTTTCAATTGGGAGTTCCCGGTTTCGTCGATCTTTTCAAGACGACATCTAATCTTTACGTTGCCGGTGGTCTGATTTTTAAGGGTTTGATAAGCTATTTCTCCATGATGACTCGCCATTCTGCCATAAACGTGTGGCGTAAACCCTTAAAAATCAGGCCACTGCTAAGCTAAGGTGGAATCTGATATGAGATGTCGTCTTTCAAAGACCGGCAAAACCTACAATGGGGGAAAAAGCCATGCGAAGACTTATGGACGATACCAAAACATCAGGATAGTAACCTGACCAATAAACATCCCAAAAAGCCGTTTACAAACCTGCCATTGACATGATATCCGGTACAAGTTCCTCCTTGCCAATTGCCATTATATGAACCCCATCACACATCTTTTCTTCCTTTATCCTCCTGATCATCCTTCCCGCGATCTCCACTCCCTTTTCCAGCTTCCTTCCCTTGGGCGCAGCCTCCATCTCATCAATAAGCCCCTGAGGTACCACGACACCGGCCACATTCTTATTCATAAACCTCGCCATTGGTGCGGATGTCAAAAGTATGATCCCGGCCAGTATTTTAACGGGAAACTGCCCGGCATAATCCATGAACTTCTTAAAGTTGTCCAGATCATATACCGCCTGTGTCTGTATAAATTCTGCTCCGGCCTCTATCTTTTTCTCAAATTTTATAAGTTGCGGCTCTATGGGATTAGCTTCAGGGGTTACTATGGCCCCAACGCAAAAGGAAACTGATCCATCCAAGTCATTGCCGCCAAGATCCTTCCCTTTTTCCATCCTTCGTATGGACGCGACCAGTTGACAGGAATCCAGATCGAACACCCCTTTGGCCTCTTTGTGATCACCCATAACAACCGAATCGCCTGTGAGGCAGAGCACATTATTGATTCCCCTGCTGGAGGCAAACAGGAGATCCGCCTGGAGTGCCAATCGGTTTCGGTCCCTGCAGGTCATCTGCAAAATGGGTTCACCTCCCATCTCTTTTACAAGAAGGGCGCCCCCAAGTGAAGGGAACCGCATGATAGAACTCTGATGATCCGTGATATTGATGGCATCCACCTTGCCCTTTAAGAGTTCTATATGGTGAGCTGTTTTTTCCAAGTTAGCCCCCTTGGGTGGTGCCACCTCTGAGGTAACCACGAATTTTCCTGATTCCAGCGCCTTTTTAAATAAGGATACCATACATGACATCTCCATTTAATGGTTGTTTGATCCTTTTAACCTTATATCGGACTATGGATTATAGGATGCTCTTTTATCTCCGATTATCCCGTAAATAGAATCCTGTATCACTATCCGGATGTCTCTAATATATATTTGCCTGGTGTAGGTTCTACCTGGCAATTTCTTGGTTTCTGATAGACCCTCATGAGATCCAGTCTATTCAGTTCCTTCAGCCGATTATATATCAAGGTCCAGGCACAATCCTTCCTGGAATCTATCTCACATTTGCCATTATTGGTGCCTCCGCACGGACCATTGACCAGACCTTTATGACATGATGTAACAGGGCAGATCCCGCCCGTCTCTCCTATTATACATGTACCGCACTGAGTACATATCTCATCAAATTGACCTAAAGAGGTCTCTTTTCCCATAAATATCGTGTCAAGGGCTGGAATAACAACCTTTTTCACCTGCCTCGCGATGGTCTGCACTCCAAAGGCGCATGTCATTATCAAGAGTGCATCAGCCTGGTCAATCTGAGGTTTATACTCCTTAATGGCCTCTCCGGTAAGGTTGTCGCAAGCTACAGCAAGTATCATGTGCCCTGTTATAATTTTACCCTGCTCCGACAGATATTTAACCATTGCAACTACCTCGGCTTCACCACCTGTCCTTGTAAGGGTCGTACACGTACCGCATCCTATAATAAAGACTCTGCCAAAGTCTTTTAGAAGACGGTTTATATCATCCTCTGATTTACGTCTGGTTATGGATCTAATCATAGTCTCTCTCCTATTATCTCCCCTTCAAGGTCACATCTGAGGCAACGATTGGCCTCCAGGTGAGCCTCTTCTTTGGTAAAACCTTTCTCCACCTCGCGGAAATCTGTCACACGTTCTTCTGTATCCTCGAAGTGGGTCTTTATCCTGGGCTTTTCCTCGGTTGTTTCCTCGTCAAGGGCCAAGCCAATATCCTCTTTTAATCCCGTCTTTTCGTCAATTATTTCAATCCTTCCCTTCTCACCTTTCAGATATCTGTCTATCGCAATTGCAGCCCTCCTCCCTGAGGCAATAGCCTGTATAACAGTGCTTGGCCCTGTAGTTAAATCGCCACCCGCGAATATGCCCGGGATATTTGTTGAAAGGCTGTTTTCATCCACGGCAAGGCTTCCCCAGAGTGCCCTCTCAAGCTGACTGTCCTTTGATAAAAATGAGATATCAGGGGCCTGGCCAATAGAAATAATGACATTCTCGGTTTTCACCTCACATGTCGTTTCTTCATCTACCTTCAGAAAGGCACGACCATCTGAATCCAACACAGTCTCACTATGCATAAACTCCATGCCGGTTATCTTTCCGTCCTTGTGCAGAATTCTCCTTGGTGTCCATAATGGGTGAATCGCGATACCCTCCTGAATAGCCTCCTCAATCTCTTTCTCCCATGCAGGCATCTCTTCCCTGGTCCGACGATAGTATATATGGACATCCCGCCCACCTAATCTGAGAGCAGTCCTTGCTGTATCGATAGCCACATTTCCTCCTCCCAGCACCAGCACCCTTCCTTTTAGATGCTTTTCCTTCCCTTCCCTGATCTCTTCCAGAAATTGGAGGCCATAGTAAAGGCCATCTAGCCCTTCTTCTTCCCCCAGGATCCCCATTCTCTTGCTAGACTGGGCGCCCGCGGCGATAAATACAGAGTTATATCCCTCTCGCAACAGATCATTTACCGTGTGACGAGCGTCTATGGGTGAATTATACAGAATCTCAACCCCGCAACTTTGAATATATTCAATCTCTGCCTGAATTACTTTTCTGGGCAGACGAAATTCAGGGATTGTCAGTCCCAGCATACCCCCTCCATGGGATTTGGCCTCAAAAACTGTCACCCTGTATCCCAATCTTACCAGATAGTAGGCGCAGGTCAGCCCCGCCGGTCCGGCTCCAACAATGGCGACCCTCTGATTCTTTGTTATCGGAAAGGATTCTTTGGCTATGCCGATATTTTCAAAATACCAATCCGCCGCATATCTCTTGAGAGAACGGATGGCAACAGATTCATCCAACTCACCGCGCCTGCATTTGTATTCACAAGGGTGAATACATATCCGTCCGCACACGGCCGGGAATGGATTCCTCTCCCTGATAATATCAACCGCTTTTTCATACTTCCCCGCAGCAATGGCAGCCACATAATTAGGCACATCAATGCCTGCGGGGCATGCGTGCTGGCAGGCTGAGATGACCATTGAATCGCATGTGGCGCCTTCGCAACGCTTTTCCAGTATATGATCCTCATATTCCTTCAAAAAATATTTAAGTGTGGAGAGCACTGGTTTAGGGGCGGTCTGGCCCAGGCCGCAGAGCGAGGTCTTTATAATGGTCTCTCCGAGATCCCTCATGACATCAAGATCTTGAATCTTACCTCTTCCTTGTGTAATCCTGGTAAGGATCTCCAGTAACTGAGTGGTGCCCAGTCGGCAGGGTGCACACTTGCCGCAGGATTCCGATTGCGTGAAACTCAGAAAGAACCTGGCAATCTCCACCATGCAGTTATTTTCATCCATGACAACCATCCCGCCCGAACCCATGATGGAACCAATTTTCTGGAGGGTATCGTAATCGATAGGAAGATTCATGTACTGGGCAGGGACACATCCTCCGGAAGGCCCCCCCATCTGGACCGCCTTGAACTTTCTGCCTTTGGGTATGCCTCCTCCGATATCATAAACAACTTCCTTGATAGTAACTCCGATAGGCACCTCTACAAGACCAGTATTATTGACCTTGCCCGCCAATGAAAAGATCTTTGTCCCCTTGCTATTGGCAGTCCCGACCTGTGAATACCACACTGCGCCGTTATTTATTATCAAAGGGATATTTGCCCATGTCTCCACGTTATTAATATTTGTAGGTTTGCCGTCCAGACCCTCCTGAGCCGGAAAGGGCGGCCTGGCCCTGGGCATACCCCTCTTCCCCTCTATAGAGGCCATTAAAGCGGTCTCCTCACCGCATACAAATGCCCCTGCCCCTTTTTTCAATGTGATATTGAAACTGAATCCTGATTCAAGTATATTTTCTCCTAAAAGCCCAATTTTGTTCATCTGTTCCAGGGCGATAGTCAGATGCTCAATTGCAATCGGATACTCTTCACGCACATAGATATATCCCGATTCAGCTCCAATGGCATATGCCCCGATAAGCATACCCTCTAAAACCGAATGGGGATCACCCTCGAGTACTGCTCTATCCATAAAGGCGCCGGGGTCTCCCTCATCCCCATTGCAAACGATATATTTAGGATTTCCGGGAGACTGACGGCAGAACTTCCATTTTTGTCCTGTTGGAAAACCAGCGCCTCCTCTTCCCCTTATATTGGCCGATATTACTTCTTCAATCACCTCTTCCGGCGTCATTTTCGAAAGAACCTTTACTATAGCCCTGTAACCGCCCTCAGTGATATAGTGCTCGATCTTGGTTGGATCAATTCGGCCGCAATTGGCCAGGACCCTTCTCATCTGTTTCTTATAAAAGGGGATCTGATCTTGGTGATATATTGGATTTCCTGTTTTGGGGTCTTTATAGGCAAGGCGTTCGATTAAGCGTTTTTGTTTCAGGGTCTGGGATACAATCTCTGCGGCATCTCCCGGAGTAACCTCTTGATACTGAACTCCCAGGGGATCGATAAATATCACTGGCGCTTTGGCACAAAATCCATGACACCCTGTAGAACGCACATCCACTTGATCGGAAAGGTCCTGTTTCCTGATCTCTTCTTCAAGGGCATCACGAACCTCAATCGCGCCATAGGCTCGGCATCCGGTCATGCATATATATAGACGCATTTTTCCATTATCTTCCCTGCTGAGGAGCTTATTGCGATACCATTCCAGATCTCCGATAGATAAGAGTTTTTCCATTCCTCTTAGGTCTCCTCCTTCTCCTTGCGATATTGCGCCAGCAGGGTCGTTATTTTTGGCGGAGATAGTCTGCCGAAATAAGTTTTATTTACCATCAGGGTAGGCGCAAGAAAGCAGGTCCCCAGACAAGCCACGGTCTCTAAGGTAAATTGGAAATCCGGGCTGGTCTCCCCTTCATTCAGCCCTAGTTCCCTCTTTACAAACCTCAAGATGCTCCGGCCACCCTTGACATGGCAGGCTGTTCCGCGACAGACCCTTACAATATATCTGCCTTTTGGCTCCATTGAAAAACCTGCATAAAAGGTAATCACACCTTGCACCTGACTTGGGAAGATCCCTAATGACTCTGCAATATACTCAATGGATTCGGAAGGGATGTAACCAAATATCTCTTGAATATCTTGTAGCATGGGTATCAATGACCAGGATTCACCCTTATGTTTGTCTATAATCTCCGCTAACCGTGTCCAATCTATGTCTCTAGACTTTTCCATTAGAAAGGCCCTTTCCTGTTTTTTACCTATGTGTCGATCCTCAAAAGGGATTGTAGCTCTCCGGCTGCTTTTAAAAAGGACCAACCTGTTATGCCTTCTCAATTTTCACATCACAACTCTTCCAACCAGGTGAATCGGCAATCCCGGGGCTGGTAAATCTGATCAAGTTCATGACATCATTGCCGTTATAAGCGGCCGGAATGAAAATCAGTCCTTTTTTAAGACCTTTGCCGGCCTTTACGATTCTTCGTATATTCCCATAGAGAGAAGATATCTTGACTTCATCGCCTTCTTTAATCTTGAGGCTATTAATGTCATCAAAGGATATCTCGACCTCCCCTTTTAATCCAAAATCTTTTATTCTGTCTGAAATACTGGTTCTGGTACCGCTATTGAGGTGATATCGCGAAGAACCCAGGATGGCCTTAAAAGGATATTCTTTATTGAGCAGTTCTTCCTCGATACGGACTGCCCTGGAAAAAGAGATAAGTTTTTCGTCATCCTTGTCATCAAAGAGCTTCGTCCTGCTTGCCTCCTTGATCCAGGCAATATTCCCGTGACTTTCCAAGTCACTGTACATGGGTATCAGACGGCTGATCTCCGTTCTTAACTTATTTATTGATCCGTATCTTTTCAGATTCCCGGTCTTTTCCGACAATAGATCAAGGATCTCCCAGTCTGGTCTGGCCTCGGCAGGTGGATTAACCGCCGGCTCAAAGGATTGTATCCTTCCCTCCATGTTTGTAAATGAACCGGCCTTTTCACTGAAGGCCGCGCCGGGCAACACCACGTCCGCAAGACCAGCTGTTTCCGTGGCAAGAATGTCCTGGACAACCAAAAATTCCAGTTTTTCAAGGCCCTTCCTGACCTGATCAGCCTGAGGGAGGCTCCGCAGGGGATTCTCACCCATTATATATAGGGCCTTTAAATTCCCTTTTTCCGCCTCTTCAACCATGCGAACCATATCAAGCCCCGGATCAGCAGAGATGGTATTATTCCAATTTCCCTCCCAATACTCTCGCATCAGGGTATCGCGGAGAGGCCAGCGCCCGGGAAGATAGCCGGGCGCTGCTCCCATATCCATTGAACCTGTCTGATTATTCTCCCTTGATAAAAGATATATGCCTTTACCCTCATCACCCAAACTGCCGGTCATCAAGGCAAGGTTAATCAGGGCATTTATCGCAGAATCGCCGTATCTCTGCTGTAATATTCCATGTCCCACGACAAACGCTATCCGTTTTTTATTCATTAGAGACCCTGTTTTTTCAATAAGGTCTCTATCAATTCCTGTAATTCTGGTCACAGTTTCAAGGTCAATATCGGCGAGATCATCGCGATAAAGATCAAAACCCTCCGTAAACTGTCTGATAAAGTCAATATCATATGACTTTTGTCTATAAAGAAATGCGGCCAGACCGTTTAGCAATACACTGTCGCTTTGAGGGGCGGTCTGAAGCCAGATCGAAGCAAAGGGGAACAGTTCTGTCTTTCTGGGATCCGCCACTATCAATGGAATTTTATTTATCCTCGAAGCCCTTTTAAGGTAATACCCTGCAACAGGGGCTGACTGGAGGGGATCCGCTCCTATAACAAATATCAATTCCGCCCTTTCAAGATCTTTTAGCCTTTTAATCCGCTCTCCACCATCAAACCTTTCATTCAGCGTATCAATAGTATGTTTCCCCCATATGGATCCGCCATTATCTATATTATTAGTTCCGAAAATAGCTCGCGCCATCTTTTGGAAAAGATAATTCTCTTCATTGGTACATTTCGATGACCCAAGGAAACCCAGGCTTTGGGGCCCATTCTCCTCCTTAATTGAAATAAGCCTATTGGCCACGAGATCCAGAGCTTCTCCCCATGAGGCTGGGGTTAGATCATTGTTTCTACGGATCAATGGTCTTTTCAATCTTTTAGAACTATTAAGAAAATCATGCGCGAAATGCCCCTTTACACAGAGTGTGGACCGGTTGACCGTCCCCTCTTCGTGTGATGGATTTACTTCCATGATTTGCGCATCAACCGACCCCATGACAATTGTACAACCTACTCCGCAGAAACCGCATATTGTTGATGATTCATATTGAGGGGAACCGGCATAGTGCCTGTTTTTGGTCATTAGAGCGCCAGTGGGGCACAGGGAAACGCATGTTCCGCAGAATGTACAGGAGGATTTTTCCAGAGGCAGTCCGTAAACCGTTGCGGGACGCGATTTAAATCCTCTGAGGTTGTAATCAATGGCACCGACCATTACCAGTTCATGATCGGCACGAATACACCTGCCGCATAGTATGCACTTGCTTAGGTCCCTTATAATAAAGGGGTTGGCCTCCTCCAGCAGGCTATAATAGGGCATGTGGTCCAGATCTATTTCCCCCACACCAAGCTCAGCCGCAACCTGCCTCAACTCACACCTGTTTCCCTGATTACAGAGAATGCAGGATTCCGGGTGGCTGGCCATCATCAGGCGAATAATATTACTGCGGTATTTATTAATGAGGGGTGAATTGGTCTGGATTGCCATGTCAGAAGATGCCGGTGTAACACATGATGCGAGCACGCGCCCGCTCTTTTCATCTTCAACTATACAGAGCCTGCAGGATCCAGATGGCTTTAAATGTGGATGATTGCATATGGTGGGGATCTTAATATTGTTTTCTTTTGCGGCATCCAGAATACTGGTGCCCGGCTTACAACTAATGATCTTTCCATTGATAGTAAAATTTATCTTTTCCAAATTTTTTACCTTTTGGATTTCTTATGATCTTCTCAACCTGGTTTCATTTGCGTAATATTGATCCCTTTCTTCAATCTCTATTGATTTAATATATCTCCCATTTCACATCTCTCTAAATCCGGAAATAATTTCTATAGTGTTATGGCATTAAATCAACTTTCTATCAATAAATAATATATAACCCTTGTCCAAAATCGGTTTATATTTATCCGGAAACTTGCCGGTTGATGCATTCTAATGGCCCGCTCGGCGAGCGGACCCTACAGACCGTTTATAAATGCCTCTGTAGAGCCCGTTCGCCGAACGGGCCGTATGAGGTCTCTGTCTGAACCCCTAAAATCTTGTTTTGGACAGCAGTTTATTGAACAAGGCAACCTGAATTTTTTGAACTCTTATGCATGTATTAAAATCAAATACTTATATCTCACCTCAACAGCCTCCTGTCAAGGCTTCTGTACTGGATGGCCTCAGCCACGTGATCGACCTTGATATCAACACTCCCC
>Ga0214474_1000820_pt1 | contig 14815 bp, 15 predicted proteins | sample RVTome_2_FD_187335 | JGI IMG/M metagenome (GOLD analysis project Ga0214474, IMG submission 187335) | Soil microbial communities from uranium-contaminated site in the Upper Colorado River Basin, Wyoming, United States - RVT95D214 HiSeq ...
AGAACCCTTGCCCCGGAATATCCTCGTATGAAGAAGCTTGAACCTCCCAAAGCCGAAGAGAAGATGAAAACCCTGAAGGATTCATCAGAGTTTAAGGAAATGGATCAGGAGTTGAAAGAATATTTAAAAAAGAAGGAGGATCTTATTTATCCAGAAACTCCTACCCCTTCTTTAAAGGAAGCAACCGACCTTATCTCCCGGAAGGATAAAGGAACGGAGAAAGTGATCGAAAGGCTTCTGAGGTCCAAGGGAAGCAGTGTTCAGGAAAAGCCCCTGGAGGAAAACCTGCGATTGGGGATCAAGGGGGCTCTCATCAGCCGGAAAATTCTGGAAAGATCCAATATGCCTCAAGTCAAATTGAAAGTAGACGTGGAAATTGAATTGACGCTCTGGGTATTACCTAATGGGACAGTGGATCGAGTTGTCCCTTCTGTCAAAGGGGATCCAGATTTAGAAAGGATTGCCATCCAATACTTGAAACAGTGGCGATTTGTTCCACTGCCAAAAGATCAACCTCAGGTTGAACAATCGGGGACCATCCCCATTAAATTCAGACTACAATAAGTTGATTGCAGATTGCAGAATGCGGATTGCGGATTGAAAAATCCGAAATCTGAAACCTGAAATGAAAAAGAAGCGTCTTTTTCTCCTGATTCTTATTTCGCTTTTGATTTTTGGGATCCTCACCTTCTTTGGGGAAAAAGGGATCTTCCACCTTTTTCGCCTCCAAAAGGAGTTGGTCCGGGTCAAGGAGAAAAATTTTAAGCTGGAGGAGGAGAATCAGAAGTTGAAGGAAGAAGTTAAACGACTGCGGAGCGATAAACGGTATATTGAAGAGATCGCTCGGAAGGAGTTGGGGATGGTCAAGGAAGGAGAGATCATTTATCAATTCGATTCTCCGAACGATAAAAATTCTAAAGATAAAAAAGACAAATGACAGCGAGTCCCCCTCCTCTGTTCTTCCCTTCGTTTAAGGGGGGGGATGAAGGGGGGTTAAGGTTACGGTTACGAAGCCCGTTTGGTTTAAGATTAAAAGAGATGTTGTTTAACGGTGACGATGCTGGTATTGAAGCACGAAGCTTGATGCTGGATACTCGAGTTTCAAGTTTCGAAAAACGAGCCTCCATACGAGCTTCGACAACGATAAACTTTAAACTCAATCCCTAACCGAATGACGATACGGGCATCCTTACCCTTACCGTGGGACGAAACCTATTTTCTGCGTAATTTATTTATACAGGAGTCTTCGAAATGAAATATGAGGGGATGATCTTCCGACCTCCCAGCGAAGCAGACAGTTTGATCCTTCAGGTCACAGTGGGTTGCTCTTACAACCGATGTACTTTTTGCGGGGCCTATCAGGGGAAGCGTTTCCGGATAAAGAGTTTCGAAGAAATCAAAGAGGATATCGATGAGGTAAGTCCGTATAAGATTCGGAGAGTATTCCTGGCGGATGGGGATGCCCTGAGCATCCCTCAAAAGGGACTGCTTCAGATCCTATCCTATTTGAAAGCGAAATTGAAGGGGCTCGAAAGGGTGGGGATCTACGCCAATGCAAAGGATATCCTTCGGAAAGATGTGGAAGAACTAAAAGCCCTAAAAGACCTGGGTTTGGGAATACTCTATCTGGGCTTGGAGTCCGGAGATCCGGAAGTATTGAAACGCATTAAGAAGAATGCCACCGTGGATCAATTGATCCATGCCGGGAAAAGGGTGAAGGAATCAGGAATTCTTCTCTCGGTGACTGTCATTTTGGGCATCGGTGGTGTGGAGGGTAGTCAGGCGCATGCTGTGGAGACCGGAAAGGTCCTCTCAGAGATGGATCCTGACTATGTCGGCGCTCTTTCTCTCATGATTGTTCACGGGACACCCATTGAGAAGGAAATCGAAACAGGAAAGTTGGTGTTACCGACTCCTTTCGGTCTGATCCAAGAACTGGAAATGATGATTACCCATTGCCAATTCACTCATTGTTTTTTCGCCTCCAATCACGCCTCCAACTATCTTCCTCTTCGCATTCAAATGCCGGAGGAAAAAGAAGAAGCCCTTAAGCGAATTCGAGAAGTCCTCCGGAGGAAAGATCCGGATTTGCTCCGACCCGAGTATTTAAGAGCACTATAAACGAAAGGAACGAATGGCAACGAATAGCACGAATATCCCATGGCGAATGGACCGAATGACGGCGAATAAAACGAATATTATATGTCCAGATCTGTCGTACCCCTGACCCTCTCCCTCTCCCCGGCGGGGAGAGGGAGAGGGTCAGGGGCTGAGTGGCTATAAGCTGGGTATCTTAGTGAATTTTTCAAAAAGTAAGGTGGAATATCAACGCGTTCTTATTCGGTGAATTCGCTGTCATTCGAATCATTTGGCTCTCATGTATTCGTTAAATTCGCTATCATTAGTGTAATTCGTTAGGGGTAAATAGATGAGAGACCTAGTGGATGTGGATATTCGAGTTAGGTATGCAGAAACGGACCAAATGGGAGTGGCTTATTATGCTAATTACCTTGTATGGTTTGAAGTGGGGCGGTCTGAGTTTTGTCGAGAAAGGGGTTTCCGCTATGGTGATTTGGAGGCGTTGGGATATAAGCTTGTTGTCATCGACGTCCATTGCCGGTATCGGAGTTCTGCACGATATGATGAAACAGTCATTGTGCGAACTCGGTTGAAGGATGCCAATAAACGAATGATCACCTTTGGGTATCAGATCCTTCGTAAAGATCAGGAGGAGGTGATTGCCGAAGGAGAGACTCAGCACATCTGCGTCGATTCAAATGGTAAAACAAAGAGCCTGCCTGGAAAATTTTTGGTTTGCCTCACCAGATAGTTTTCTTATTCCCTAATCTTCGGAATAATTAAAGGATCGATGGTGGCGAAGCTTCCATCGGATTCAAGGCGTAGGACTTTGAAGACAAGGGTGTCGTTACGGCTTTCTATCTTGCAGAAGTGGAAAAAGCGAAGTTCTGGGCCAGAAAAGAGGTCCTGATAACGTCGCTTTCGGGGGTCGATAATAACTTTGTGTCTCGGTCCACCTCCTCCACCAGAGATGATGAAGAACTTGCCGTCCATTTGAAACCGCTCATAAGAATGACTGTGACCGCTGAAAAATAAACGAGCCTTCTGGAATCGAAGAAAAGGATCAACAAAGTTTACCTTAACCTCCTTGTTTGGACCGACCACCCGGCTGTTGGTAAAAGGTGGCTCGTGACAGCAGACAATAATGAAATCAATTTCCGTGTTTTTTTCGAATTTTTCAAGCTCGTTCAAATACCACTGAGACTGCCTCTCGATTTGTTCTTTGGTTAGGGCAGAAAAATTGGAATCAACCATAACCATTGCGACATTATTCCAGGTAAAGCTATACCATCGCCTTTGGTCAAGATAGGAAAACCGCTCAAAATAGTTCTGCAGTGCTTTCTTGTCATCGCCGTAAAATTCATGATTTCCAAATATTGGGAAGTACGGGATCTTTTTCTTACGAAATTCTTTGTGCATATCATCAAATTCCTCCCAGTGTCTTTCTGAACTGCCCCGAGTGGTGAGATCGCCAAGATGGATGACAAACGCTGGTTCTCGCCTGGTGATTTCATCAACGATTAGCTTTCGCTCTCTGTCATTCCTTTCCCGCCAGAACTCCCAGTGACTCGTACCCTGGGTATCACCAATAAGAACAAAGTGATTTTTTGAAGGATTTATCTCCAAGAAACCGGAACAGGAAGGTGTCTTTTTAGCTTCATTTTCTCGGATGGCCAATAAGGCGTCGTCTTTGATGACTAAGCAAACACCTAATAACCCAGCAACAAATATCGCTACTCCAATTCTCATCTTTCTCCCAAGGCTGAAACAGAAAGATAGGATTTGAGCATACTATATTCCTTTTGTTCGCAAAATTCCAGAGAAGACGATATTGCTATTTGTTATCTTCTTGTATTTGCTGTTGAAAATTGAGTAATAATAGGGTAATGTTTCAACAATGGAACACCAAAGAATTTTGGTTTTAAGGCTCAGTGCAGTGGGGGATGTTATCCGAACGCTGCCTGCAGTTAAAGCCTTAAAGGAACACGCTCCTTCCTCCTCAATCACCTGGATCGTTGAAGAACCCTCTCGAGCCTTACTGGAAAGTCAACCAGAAGTTGATGAAGTGATCTTGTTTCCAAGGAAGAGGTGGGCTAAGGGAATAAAGTCATTAAGTGGAATACGGGGGACGATCGGAGAAATGCGGGGATTTGTCAAAGATCTTCGGAGGCGAAAGTTCGACGTCGCTCTCGATTTTCATGGGATTCTTAAAAGCGGTGTTCTCTCTTTTCTTTCAGGTTCTCCCAAGAGGATTGGATATAATCCAAGGTCAACCAAGGAAGGGAATTTCTTTTTTTCAAATGTAAAAGTGAAACTACCCCCCAAAAGGATCAGTCGGTTCCAAAGAAATCTTGTGCTTCTCAAGGGAATGGGAATGGAGGTGAAAGAATCTAAATATAGTCTTCATATCCCCCGGGAAGACCGGGAATATATAGGGTCATTTTTTAAGGCTTCATCAGCATCCCTTCATAGACCTTTGATTGCGATCCATCCGGGAACGAGCCCCAAAGCTCTTTTTAAGCGATGGATGCCAGATCGATATGCCCAATTGGCGGATCGATTGGTCCGGGAACTCAATGCCTCCGTTCTTTTTACCTGGGGCGAAGGGGAACTCGAATGGGTAGAAGGCATTCGAAAAGAGATGAAGGAGCCTTCTCTATTGGCGCCCAAAACCGAATCTTTGACACAGCTGGGGGAGGTATATAGAAACTGCGATCTTTATATTGGGGGAGATACTGGACCTATGCATATCGCCTCCCTCATGGGAATTCCTGCCGTCGTCATTTATGGACCGACAGACCCCATTGAGAATGAACCTTTTGGAAATCACATCAAAGTGAGAAAAGAAGTGGGGTGCAATCCGTGTCATGAATATTCCTGCAAGAAACTTGTCTGCATGAAAGCTATCTCAGCCGAGGAGGTTTTCAAAGCGACGGAAGAGATTTTGGGTCTCACTCATTGAAAATATTTTATTGTTGATTTTACGGGCTTCATGCCATACTATTTCTAACTTGATTGAGGAACGATGTTTTGAAGCACGATCTAAGCCAAGTCAATCGCATATTGGTAAGAGGAGTAAATTGGGTGGGGGATACTGTCCTTAGTTATCCAACAGTTCAACAATTGAAAATCCTCTTTCCTAAATCTCACTTGGCTATCCTGATTCCGGGCTATCTCGTCGATTTATGGAAAACTTTTCCTTATGTTGATGAGATTATTCCTTTTCAGAAGAAAAAAGGGATTGGATCGATCTGGGAAGATTTGAACCTCAGCCAATCTCTAAAAGAGAGGAATTTCGATCTCGCTGTCATTCTGCCACGGTCTTTCCGTTCTGCTTTTCATATTTATCTGGCTCGAATTCCAATCCGAATTGGCTATCAATCTGAGGGGCGTTCACTCTTTCTTACCCATGGAATTCGTCGAACCAAAGAGGTTCTTCATGGCCACCGAATTCATTATTACCTGAAACTGATTGAACCGTTAGGGAAGATAGAAAATCCTCCTTCTCCTCAGATATTTCTCAGGGAGGAAGACCGAAGGTGGGCAGATCGAGCATTAAAAGACCTGAGGATTCCCGAAGGAGAACCACTGATCGGTATGAATCCTGGTGCCACTTATGGTTTAGCCAAATGTTGGTATCCAGATCGATTCGGGGAGTTGGGAAAGAGGCTTGCGGAGAAATGGCAAGCGAAGGTCCTTCTCTTTGGGAAGGAGGAAGAACATCCGATCGTCCACGAGATTCTACGCCATTTGGGAACAAAAGGAATAGATTTGACCGGAAAGACGGGTTTACTTCAACTGGCCGGACTTCTGGAACGTTGTATTCTCCTTGTGACCAATGATACCGGGACAATGCATGTGGCCGCGGCTGTCGGCACTCCTGTCGCTGCTCTCTTCGGATCAACGCCCCCTCTCGCCACAGGGCCGTGGGGGAAGGAGCATGTGGTTGTGAGAAAGGATGTCCCTTGCAGTCCTTGTTGGAAGAGGATTTGTCCAACAGATCATCAGTGTATGGAACTGATCACGGTGGATGAAGTCGAGGAGATTGTTGATAGAAAATTGGAAGAACTCAATAACAAACGATGAACTATAGACGATGAACCATGAACGATGAACGAGGGACGATGGGAAAGATTTCGGTTTCTGTATATGTCCTTACCACCAACAATCGCCGGACGATTGAACGATGTCTGAAGAGCCTCTCCTGGGCTGCGGAGCTGGTGGTCGTTGACTCCTTCAGCCAGGACGGGACCTACGATATCTGTAAACAATATACCGATAAAATATTTCAGAGGACATGGACAGGGCATCGCGATCAGTATCAGTATGCCGCCGATCTCACGACCCAGGATTGGATCATGTTTGTGGATGCCGATGAAGAAATTCCTCCAGAGCTGGCCGAAGAGATTCGAATGGAGTTGAATGGAGGGGCAAAAGATTTAGATGGATATTTTGTTTATCGGCGTACTTATTACTTGGGAAGATGGATTCGATTCGGGGGGTGGTATCCGGACGGTGAGATTCGGCTTTATCGAAAGGATAAAGGGAGATGGGAGGGGGGACTTCATGCCAAATTGGTGGTGGATGGAAAGGTGAGAGTTCTAAAAAATCAGTATCATCATTATACCTATGGAAGCATTTCAGATCAGATTCAAACGATAGATCAGTATTCCAAGATTGCAGCCGCCGATCTGTTTCAGAGCGGAGAAAAGTTTAGCGTTTTCAAACTTCTCTTTCACCCTACGTTTCGATTCATCAAAGAGTATCTTTTTAAGTCAGGATTCAGGGATGGGTTGCCAGGCTTCATCATCATCGTCTGCACCATGTTCTATGTTTTTATCAAATATGCAAAACTATGGGAGTTGACCCGTTCGGCAACCCCAATCCTATCCTTTGAGGACGGGGTAGAGAAGCCCCACTCAGGGTCAACCCTGAGCGATCAGGCCGAGACTTCGCCGAATTCAGTCGAGCCGCATAGGCCGAAGGGTTGATGATTTCCAAAAAGGAGAAAGAGAATGGCCCCTGATAAAAAGGCTTTCAGAGGAAAGAAGGTGTTAGTGACAGGTGGACTGGGTTTTATTGGATCCAATCTGTCGGACAGATTGATTGAATTGGGGGCAAAGGTGACGATTGTGGATAATATGATGCCCCGTCTGGGAGGAAACCTCTTCAACGTGAAAGAGATCGCCGATCGCATCCATATCAACTTCACTGATGTGAGGGATGGTCATTCCATGGATTATTTAGTGAAAGGGCAGGAGATCATTTTTCATCTCGCTGGACAGGTGAATCATGTGGACAGTATCCGGAATCCGATTCAGGACCTGGATATCAACTGTCGGGGGACATTGGTCCTCCTTGAATCCTGCCGAAAAAACAATCAAGGGGTAAAGATCATTTTTGCAGGGACGCGTGGGGAGTATGGTTCCAGCGTGAGCTTACCGGTGGGGGAAGATCATCCGACAAATCCCAAGGGAATTTACGCGGTGACCAATTTATCGGCGGAGAAGATGGTTCTGGTCTATCACGATGTTCACAAAATTCAGGGAACCTGTCTCCGGATTACGAACACCTATGGCCCCCGACACCAGATGGCCCATGATGAATATGGTGTTCTCAATTGGTTTATCCGAAAAGCCATCGATAATGAAGTGATTCCTGTCTTTGGAGACGGCCGGATATTGAGAGATTTTCTCTATGTGGATGATCTGGTTGGTTGTTTTTTACAAGTGGCCGTTTGTGATCAGGCTTATGGAGAGGTCTTTAATGTGGGGACCGGCATTCCCATCAACTTCATCGACTTGGCAAAAAAGATTGTAAAGATTGCCGGGACCGGTAAGGCGGCTTTTACCGAGTTTACTCAAGAGAGAAAGGAAGTCGAACCAGGAGATTATTATACCAATATCTCCAAGATCAAACGCATGGTGGGCTGGGAGCCGAAGACCGGTTTGGAGGAAGGGCTACAAAGGACGATCAAATACTACAGAAAATATAAAAAAGAGTATTGGGGCTAAAAAAGTCAAGGGTTCGGAGTTTAGAGTTCGGAGACTAGAAACATCGACTCATACAAACCCAATAAATAAAATGTCCTTGCGAGGAGTGAAATGACGAGTCTCACAGTTACAGAAGGAGATTGCCACGCTCTCCCCCTAAGGCGGGATCGCTCGCAATGACGCGTAAAGGGAATTGGTGCATTTGTATTAAATACTCCGAACTCCGAACTAATTACTCCGAACTTATTTGGGGGTAATGTGGTTCCTTTTTTCGATTTAACCAGGCAGCACAAAAAGATTAAGGGCGAAATCCTTTCGGCGACCCAACGGGTCTATGAAAAAGGTTACTTCATTCTGGGAGAGGAAGTCTCTGCTTTTGAGAAGGAATTTTCCCATTATTGCGGGGTTCGGTATGGGGTTGGGGTAGGCTCCGGGACAGATGCCCTCTGTTTGGCCTTGAAAGCAGCCGGTGTTGGGGAGGGAGATGAAGTTGTCACCGTGGCGAATTCTTTTATTGCCACAGCCCTCGCCATCTCTTTTACAGGGGCAAAACCCCGCTTCGTCGATATCGATCCCAGAACTTATACGATGGATCCCAATAGCTTGGAGCTTCTTTTGAAACGCCGAAGGGCAAAAGAAGGTGGGCGAAAGATCAAGGCCGTCCTTCCTGTCCATCTTTATGGCCATCCGGCGGATATGGATTCAATCATGGACATTGCAAACCGTTATGATCTCATCGTGATAGAAGATGGCTGCCAAGCCCACGGGGCAAAATATGGAAGACGGAAGGTGGGTTCCTTTGGAGCTATGGGTTGTTTCAGTTTCTATCCGACCAAGAACTTAGGGGGATACGGAGATGGCGGGATGGTGGTGACCGACCATAAAAGGTATGATCAGAACCTCAGGCTCCTTCGATGTTACGGAGAGAGAAAAAAATATCATCACATTCTGAAGGGGCATAACAGTCGATTGGATGAAATCCAGGCAGCGATCCTTCGCGTCAAATTAAAATACTTGGATCAATGGAATGAGGAGAGGAGGAGAAAGGCTGAAATCTACACTGAACAACTCTCTCCTCTTGGTGTGATATGTCCCTTAGAGAAAAAGGGGGCGAAACATGTCTTTCACCTTTATGCCATCCAGACGAAGAAGAGGGACTCTCTTCAGGCTTTTTTAAAGAAGAAGGGCATCGATACACTTATTCATTACCCCATCCCCATTCCTCTTCAAAAGGCATATCAAGAACTTCGGTATCAAAAAGGGGGTCTTCCGGTTACAGAGAGGTTTGCAAGAGATTTTTTATCTCTCCCTCTTTTTTCTGGATTAACCAATGAAGAAATGGAGGAAGTAGTCAAAACGATTCGAGAATTCATCGAAGGAAGGATTTAAGACAAATTTGGTTTAATGGCAACGAAAAAAATAAACGAATAGGGCGAATGGCACAAAATATGCAAAATATTATTTATTCTAATATTCTGGTGGTGAAACTTATAAACAAATTTATTTTCCTTAAACAGGTATTGACGCCAAAAAAAATCTATAATCTTCTGCTGAAAGAAATTCAATCCGCATTAGGTAATTCACGATTATTCTATTATCCTAACAAACTTACAATTGATATTGGAAATATCTGTAATTTAAGATGTCCCCTTTGCCCAACAGGTAGTGGAGATGAGGGGGCTTCTAAGGGAATGATGAAGACTGAAGTTTTTAAAAAAGTGATTAATGAATTAGGAAGTTATCTGACTAAATTGGAATTGCATAATTGGGGGGAACCCCTTTTGCATAAAGATTTGATAGGAATGATTCTATATGCAAAGGGGAAAAATATTCCTGTTTCAATAAGTACAAACTTAATGCTGCTGGATCAATCAATGGCAGAAGCTCTCATTTCCACACATATCGATAAAATATTTATCTCTTGCGATGGAGCGAGTCCAGAAACTTATGTCAAATATCGTGTAGGAGGAGATTTTTATAAAATTTTATATAATATCCATCTTTTGTTGGAGGCAAAGAGGAAATTGAATAATCGATATACACGCCTCATCCTCCTTTTCCATGTCTTCAGGCATAATGAGCATGAGATTGAAAAAATCAGAAAGTTGACTAAAGAACTTAGGATAGAGCTTCGGATTAATAAAATGAGAACTGATATGGGGAAAGAGATATTTGAAAAAGTGGAGAATTCCATCGAGAGAGATAAAGATTGGATTCCAGAGAACCCGAAATACAGTGCTTTTGATATTGATAGAAAAGAAAAAAAAATTCAGATGAGATGCAAACAACTCTGGACAACTAGCGTAATTAATTGGGATGGATCCGTACTTCCTTGTTGCGCAGTGTACGGAGAACAGTATGCCTTTGGAAATGTTTCTAAGGAACCTTTTGTATTAGTTTGGAATAATCAGAATTATAGATTGGCAAGAAAAGAGGTTTTAAATAAAATTAAGGAAAGTCCTACGATTTGTCATATTTGTAAAGAAAATGGCTTTCTGCATTTTTAGATGACCGCGTGCTGCAGAAGTCATTGTTATAATAGAAAAGGAGAGATCTAATTTATGTCGGTAATAAAGAATATCGCTGCTTTTAAAAATTGGCCTACGTTTTACGCAGGACGTTATGGCCTTTTACACAATGAATTTGAAATTATCCATCGCAGCGGCATTAGGATAATGGTGCGACCACATACAGATGATTTGAGGATTGTTAAATCAAATTGGGTGACCCGCCATTATATTAGAGATTTTATTCCTATTAAAAAGGATTCAATCGTAGTGGATGTTGGAGCCCATATTGGATCCTTTACGATCATTGCTGCAACACTGGCCTCCAGGGTGATAGCATACGAACCTGTCGCAAGTAATTATGAAATGCTTACGAAAAATGTTAAGTTAAACGGTTTGCAGAACGTCTCCATCTTTGAGATGGCTGTTTCCGAGGTTAGTGGGTTCAGTGACATTTATATCTATGACGATGCCTCGACAGGAACTCATACTTTATATAAGACGAGTAATACAAGCCTGACAAAACGAATCCAAACCATTTCACTCGATGAGATCATTACAAAAGAAAGCCTACCCACCATTGATTTTTTAAAATTAGATTGCGAAGGTGCGGAGCACGAAATTTTGAAAAATATAAGTCAAGAGACTGCAATTAAAATAAGGTCCATCGTGATGGAGACACATCGTATTAATTTCAAATCTTCCATTGATATTATTGCAAGATTGAGAGAACTTGGGTTTGAAGTGAGGGTAGAACATGGAGGCGGATATGTATATGCTAGGAAAATTCTCCAATAAAGAGAATGCACATTAAAGGGAAGAGGAAACCATGATCTGAGGGAAGATTTATGAAGTTAGGGAAAATATCGATTTTTCTGTAGTTTACACGTACATGGAGCTATCTGATCATCCTCGTAAATTAAAAATTGCTATTATCTTAGATCGATTTCAGCCTTCGAGAGGTGGGGAAAGTTATTTTTCCTGGTTGGCTCAAGAACTTTCTAAGAGAGGGCATGAAGTCCATATTTTTTCAAGAGTCACGGAAGAGATGGATAGGATGGATTATCAAATCCACCGCATACCCGTTTGGAAATACCCACGGAGCTTGAGAATGCTTTCTTTCCTCATCAATACTGCTCGTGTAGTTCAACTTTTTGATTTCGACATCATTCATGGCGTAGAAGGAACTCTTACCATGAGTATTTTCAATCCCCACGAAGGTGTAGAGAAAGCCTATCTCAGGCAGGAGTTTCGTTCAATTCCCAACAGAGTCTATTATCTCTATAAAATCTTAAAGAGGTATCTTTCACCTTCTCATTATCTCAAGCTCTGGATCCAGAAAAAACAATATTTGAGCAGAAGGGTAAAAAGAATCATAGCTATCTCGAAAATGGTGAAGGAAGATATTATTCGATATTATGGGGTTCCCGAGGAGAAGATTACAGTCATTATTAATTGTGTTGATGCTAATCGATTTCACCCTAAAAATAGGGATCGGTATCGAAATGAGATACGGGAGCAGTTGGGAATCGATACAAATGATATGGTGCTCCTGTTTGTTGGGAATAATTATCGCCTCAAGGGTGTGGAGCCACTGTTACGTGCTAAGGCCTTGCTTAGGAGGCGATTCCCTAAAACACCAATTTGTTTGTTGATAGTTGGTCGGGGGCAGAGTTGGTATTATAAACGATTGACTAAGCGAATAGGTCTTTTGGATCATACTTTTTTTCTCGGTTCAGTCAAAGAAATCGAACGGTACTATTCAGCAAGCGATATTTATGTGCATCCCACTTTTTATGATTCGTGTTCTTTGACAGTATTAGAAGCCATGGCTAGCGGGTTACCCGTCATCACTTCGCGGTTTAATGGCGCAGCCGATATGATCCTTTCAGATGAGGGAGGAAGAGTTCTTGAAGACCCTCGAGATATTGAGAAATTGGCCGATTCGATAGCCTGTTTTTTCAATGAAGAACAACGCAAAAATGCACAAATTGTGACGAGACAGTGGGTGGAGAGATATTCACCCACTTATCATATTGAGGAGATATTGCGGGTTTATTATGAGGTTGCCGAGGAATCAAATTTTGAATTTAAGAAGAGGGAAAATGAGACTTGACGATCTATGAAACTCGTTCTCTTAACGTGCTGGAAGCCTTAGCCAGTGGTCTTACGGTGATCACCACTTCTACGAATGGGGCAAGTGGAATTCTTAGTCATGGAGAGGATGGTTGGATCGTTGGGATCCTAAAGGTAGAGACGAATTGAAGCAGGCGATTCGATATTTTTTTGAAGAAAGAAATCGAGAAAGAGCTTCCGTCTGGAGCAGAGAAAAAGCAGAAGCCCATTCCGAAAAAGTCAATTTCAATCAGATCACGGCAGCTTTCAAGGAAATCATTCAATCTTCCCGTTCCCGACACGGGCAGGGATAGAAAAAAAATAGCATGACCACCGGGAGTGAATTGGTCGATGGTTGGGGTTGGAGGGGGCACAGAAGTTAAGAAGTAATTCTGGAGAAATAGATTGATATGGATTGGGGTGAACAGGTTCAGTGGCGCGAAAAAGTACATCAGCAATACCCTGATATCTGGGATATGGGAATTGTGAAAAAGCGTCTCCCATTCATTCTCAAATATTTAAAGGATGGGGAATCTGTTCTTGAAATCGGGGCGCATGATCGTAAATTGGGAGATCGAATTAAAAAGCACTTTCCCCATGTCCTTTACAAAAGTTTGGATATCGATCCTTCTTACAGTCACGACTATACCTCCATGGATGAGGTTAAAGAAGAATTCAATATGGTCCTTCTTTTTGAACTCATCGAGCATCTTGATCGGGAGACCGGGAGGAAGGTGGTGACAAGAATTTTTGAGATCTTGAAGCCAGGAGGCAGGGTGATTCTAACCACCCCCAATATTTATACTCCTGGCCAGTATTGGAAGGATGTCAGCCACCTTACACCCTATCACTATGAGGAACTGGGAGGATTGTTTTTAAGCGGGCGGTTTGAGTCGGTTGATCTCTTCCGGTACTTCAATGCACCTTTCCTGCAATATGTGATGAAAGTTTACCTGTTTTCCCCGGTTTTTCGTTTCTTCGGGATCGATTTTACAAAATCGATCCTGTTGATGGCGAAAAAGGTATAAAAGAATGAAAGTGGCTTTTTTGATTCACAGTCTCGAGGTCAACAGCTGCCGTTATCGGGTCCTTCAATACATCCCTTATCTAAAAGAAAAGGGGATAGATGTGTCCATCCATTTCTACAAACGAAATTGGCTGGATAAAATGAAATTTTATAATACGCTGGGCCGATACGATATCCTTTATATCCATCGAAGGCTCTTTCCCCCCATGGAATTTTGGTATATTCGGAAAAAGGCAAGAAAAATCATCTACGATTTTGATGATGCACTGATGTATCGAAGTTCCGGTTCGAAAAGTCCTTACTCCTCCTCACGACGGGTAAGATTTGCCTATATGATGAAGCGTGTCGATTTTGTCATTGCTGGAAATCAGTTTTTGCAATCAGAGGTCCTCCCTTATACTGCAAATGTGGAAGTCATTCCGACCTCCATCGATCTCTCCCGTTATTCTTTAAAAGCAGGCTTCCGTCAGGAGAGGCCCATGATTATCGGTTGGCTGGGAAGCAGCAGCACGTTAAAATATTTAAAATCCCTCCTCCCGACTTTTGAAGAACTCTATCAAGAATATCCTCACTTCCAACTCAAGATGGTTTGCGATCATTTTTTGGAAAGTAAGTATGTCCCGATGATTAAGAAGAGATGGTTATCCGAGGAGGAAGAATCGGATCTTAAGAGTTTTGATGTCGGGATCATGCCTTTATCCGATGATCTCTGGTCCCAAGGAAAATGTGGATTGAAGATCCTTCAATACTATAGTGTGGGTGTTCCGGTCGTCTGCACCCCTGTCGGAGTGAATCGAGACTTGGTCGAGGATGGGGTGAATGGTTTTTGGGCCTGTAATGGAAAAGAGTGGGAAAAAGGCCTATTGAGATTGATGAAGGAGGAAGGATTGCGGAAAGAGATGGGGATGAAAGGAAGGAAGACCGTTGAGAGGGCCTATTCACTCAAGGTCAACGCCCCCCGAATTCTTGACGTCCTTTCAAAAGTTTCCACTCTGTGAGGTTGATCAGATTGAAATGGCTTTTGTTCAAGGTGGCATTCTTCTATCCAAGGATCTTTGCCTTTTCCAGTTATTGGCGGAAAAAGCAAAAGAGGA
>Ga0214474_1000821_pt1 | contig 14814 bp, 17 predicted proteins | sample RVTome_2_FD_187335 | JGI IMG/M metagenome (GOLD analysis project Ga0214474, IMG submission 187335) | Soil microbial communities from uranium-contaminated site in the Upper Colorado River Basin, Wyoming, United States - RVT95D214 HiSeq ...
CCCATCTCGGAACGAAGGCTGGGGTCTGGCGCTGATGGAGGCGATGGCGTGCATGAAGCCCGTCGTCGCCACAAGGGTCGGCGGAGTACCAGAGCTGGTCAGAGATGGAATAGACGGATTGCTGGTCGAACCCGGAGATGTCAGGGGTTTGTCTGATGCAATCGTGAGACTCTTGATTGACCGCAGGCTGAGGGAGCGCATGGGCAGGGCCGGGAAGAAGAGAGTAAGGGAGTTCTCATGGGACGACACTGCCCGGACCGTTGTCAAAGCCTACAGGGCGGCGCTCCGCTAGGCGCGTCCGAAGCCATCCATGAAGTGAACAAAGAACTTCTCGATGTCCGCAAGCCCCACGATCTTCCTGTTCCCGTGGACTACCATGTACTCGTTAGGGCTGTGCGCGAGGTCACTGTGCCCTATTCCGCTCATCGTGAAGGGAATGCTAAGTATCTTGTTGAAGGCGTAGAACGGGACCGCGCCCCCACTCGTCGGCCAGATTGCGGGGTCTAGGCCGAACGCGCGGAAGGACGATATGATGGACTGAACAACAGGTTCCTTCACGCTCGCCCTGCAACAGTCATACCCTGTGTCTATCTCCGTCAACTTGATGTCCGCGTATCCGTGAGCGTCCAAGTGCTTCCTCACGAGCGGGATCATCCTGTCCTTCTCCTGGTTGGGCACGAGCCTGATGTCGACCTTGCAGGTCGCCATGTGCGGCAGAACCGTCTTCGAGCCCTTCTCGGTGTACCCGCCCCAGATACCATCTATGTTCAGGGTCGTCCCGAATACGAACCTTCGAATGAGGGCCTCCTTGTCGCTCTCGGGGATGGAGAACCTGCTGACCTTCATCGTTTCCCTGAATGCCTTCGAGTCGAACCTCTTCGCAAGGGCTTTGATCAGCATGTCATCTTCTGGTGTGGGAGGGGCGACCGCGTCGTAGAAGCCGTCGATTAGGATCTTGTTGCCGTTGTCATCCGTCATGGTCTTGAGAGCGTCTATGAGCCTCCACACGGGGCTGTCCACCCATGCCTTGTGGCTGCTGTGTATCGCAAATTCCTCGGGACCTCGGCCCCACCGCTTCCCCGAGGATTCCATCTCAAAGTACACGACGCCCTTCACGCCCAGGTACAGGTTCGATGCGCCGTCGCAGTCCTGGCCAAAGAAGGGGAAGTAACATGCATCCGCCTTGGAAAGGCGCTTCTTGTCTTTCTTAATGTAGCCTGGAAGGCTCGGGCTCCCGAGCTCCTCCTCGCCCTCGGCGACGAGTATCAGGTTGACCGGCGGCCTGCCCACGCTCTTGTTGCACGAATCCACCGAGTTGAGGAAAGCCGCCAAGGGTCCCTTGGTGTTGTCTGAGCCTCTGTTCACTATGGCTTTGACCTTGCCCCCGCTGAGCATCATGTCCACCATCTTCGCGCCCATCGCGGGGTATTTCCAGCCCGGCTCGTTGAACGGCATGGTGTCGTACATGAAGTAGACCAAGAGTGTTCGGTCGGACTCGCCCCTGCACTCGCCGCAGACGACTGGGTTTCCCTTAGTCTCGACCACCTCGACTTTCTCGGCGCCGACTTCCTTGTACAACTTCCCTACTAGGTCCGCACACTTATCGATCCCGATGTCCTGCTGGCTGGAGCTCGGCTGCTTGAGCAATCGCCTGATTCGATCGACATGACGGTCCAGGTCCTTGTCTATCCGAGAATAGGGCTCGGCCAACCGCTTCTCGTCCCTCATGCTATCGCGCGCGTAATTGCCGACCTCGGTATAACTGTTTTCGGACAAGGTCGGAGAGCCGCGGGTGCGCGCAGATGGACGGATAAGCTTTGCGCAACAAGAGGTTGCGCTGCCATTTTGCGACCTCGCGGCCTATCCTAGCACGCTCTCATGTGAGACTAATAGGGTATTTCTCAATCTTTCGCCCACCTGCCGACACGAGGTAGATGGCTGCCAGGATCAGCAGAGCTCCGACAGCAGCGGTCGTGGTCAGTGTCTCGCTCAGCAAACCGATGGATATCACGAGCGCGACCACGACCTCGAGCAGCATAATCGTGGCAGATGCCGTCGCCGACACTCCCTCGAGGCCCATGGCCCAGAGCAAAGTAGCTATGGACGTGCAGGAGATGCCGAGGTAGACCATCGCCAGCCAGCCAGTAGGCTCGATGGAGAAGTCTGCTCCTGAATAGAAGAGGTATATCACAGGAAGGACTAACCAGACCGTGGAGGTTGCGATTGCAGCGGTGCTGAGCTCGAATGCGGTGTGCTTCGCCAACATCTTCTTGTTGAGGATGATGAAGAACGCCCAGCCCCAGCCCGACGCAAATACCAGAACATCCCCCAGGAACTCGCCGCTTTGGAAGGACACCCCGCCACATGAGGTAAGAAGCACTATCCCCACAATCCCAACGAGGATCCCGCCGAGCTGCATCCTCGCGAGCCGCTCGCTGAACACGAAGAACGACACGATTGCGACCGCGACCACATTGATGTCCACCAAGAGGGCTGTCTTCGAGGCGGTGGTCAGCGTCAGGCCGACATACTGGGCTATGAAGGAGCCCGCATTTAGGAGCCCTATGAGCCAGATGACGGGTTCCTTGAGAATGGAGAACTTGAACCTCTTGAGATACGACATCACGACCAGGGTCAGGGCAGTCGCGACTACGAACCTTATCCAGAGGAACAACATGTCGTTTCCAACGAAGTCCAGTCCCCACTTGACTCCAGGGAACGAAGTGCCCCAGAGCAGGCTCGCAAAAGCTGTAAGGGCTATGGCGTTCCTCATGTCCCTCTCGGCCATCTACGGGGACATTGCGCAGTGGTATTAGAATACTACTCCGGAGGCTACTTCGGAAGGTCGACGTGGAACACACTGCCCTTGCCGACCTGGCTTTCGACCCACAGCCTCCCACCATGGGCCTCGATTACCCCCTTGCTGATGGGCAAGCTGAGCCCGATCCTGCCATCAGGGTGAGACAGGTCGTTGCTGGCGACGATGTAGAACCTGTCGAAAATCCTGCCGAGGTTCTCCAGAGGGATACCCACCCCGTTGTCTTTGACCCAGACATGGATGAGCTTGCCCTCGTCCCTCGAACCAACCTGAATCTTCCCACCCTCGGGAGTGTACTTGATCGCGTTGTCCACAAGGCTGTTGAACACATCCCTGAGCCGGCGTCTGTCGCCCATGATGAGAGGGAGCTCCCCCTCGATCTCGAGCGCGAGTGACTGATTCTTCGCTGAGGCCTCGTCGCGCCTATGATTTGTCACGTCCTCGAGGACCGCATCGACCCTCACGGGCTCAGGGTGTATCTCCATAGATCCCTTCTCCAGCCTGCTGACATCCAACATGCTCTCGACCAGGCTGTAGAGCTTGTCCGTGTTGGCCTTGATGATCCTGATCTTCTGGGCGAACTTCGGCTCTAGCTTCTGGGCGTACTCGGATTCGATCAAGTCTATGTACCCGCGCATCACAGTCAAGGGAGTCCTGAGCTCATGCGACACGACGTCTATGAACTGCGACTTCATCTTGGTGACCCGCTCGAGCTCCTGATACGTCTGCGTGAGCTTCTCGTACGACCGCTCGAGCTGGTTCTCCAGCCTCACTTTGGAGGACGTGTCCATCGCGACCAGCAGCACACCCTCCATGTCACCGGTCTCGGATACCAGTGGCGTCACCTTCGCGTGAAGATAGAAGGCCCTGTCCTGCGAGGGGACGAAGTGAACGTCCATCTTCTCTGCAGGATGGCCCTCCATGCCCTGCATGACCAGCGCGTCGAGGCCGGACCTGTTCATCACGCCGAGCTCGAAGACGCTCGTCCCAACAAGCTCGTCCTCCGATTTCCTCTCGAGGAACTTAAGCATCTGGTTGTTGACCGATCTTATGATGCCCTTCGGGTCCAGGGACAGGATGGCAATCGGGGCAAGCGAGAGTATCCTGTCCTTCTCCTCGACCGACCTCCTAAGCAGTCCCGTCTTCCTCGTGTTGTTCAGTGCGATTGCGAGGCTGTCGGCTATCAACCCCTGTGTCTCCTCGCATTCCGGAGGTATCTGGGCACTCCCTTTCTTCCAGCCAACAACAAGGAAGCCAATCACCCTGCTCTCGAAGAAGACCGAGCTAACGACCGCAGTCTCGACCTCAAAAAGGTCGATGAGCGGGAAGACTTCCTTGGGGAAGTCCCCCGACGAGCGGGACATGCAGACTGAGATCGATCGGCTGGCACCGCTCATGACCTTCAGCAGCCGCTCAGGCAAGGCCACTTCTGGCAGCGAGATCGATTCCCCTGCCGTGTAACCTTCGACCGCGCCAAGGAGCAGCCTGTTCGTGTTCTTCTCGTAGACCAGCACCGCCCCATAGTCAGATCCCGCGAGCTCCTTGATCGTCTTGGCAATAAGCAGGTATGCTCCTCTTTCAGACATGGGCTGTCCAAGCTTGTCCAGCAGACTCCGGACTGACTCAAGAATGCTTGGCGGCTGCGGAATTTGGTCTGTCAAGCAAACGCTCCTCCTGAGCGCAACTAAGCAGATTGATACGCGGGGGCCAGATTGTCAATGACCTCGCGGTAGATAATACGTTCGTCTTTGCAGGCGGCTGGTGTAAGCTACCAGGTGAAGTCTTAACTGCCAGCACGGACATGCGGAGACGATGGTGCTCCGCAACTTCGGCGAAAAGAAGCCATCCGTGAGCTCAAAAGCCTACGTCGACGAAGCGGCTGTGGTGATCGGAGACGTGAGGCTACTGGAGGGAGTCACCGTGTGGCCCGGAGCCATCCTGAGAGCAGATGATGACTCAGTCGAGATCGGCCGAGGCTCCGCTGTGATGGACATGGCCTTCGCGGAGGCGCCCCGAGGAAGGCCGATCAAGGTCGGCGAGGGATGTATCATATCCCACTCGGCGAGGCTTCATGGATGCACCATCAGCAACTCCGCCCTCGTAGGTATTGGTGCGATCGTGCTCGACGGCGCATCCGTAGGGGAAGGTGCGATTGTCGGCGCTGGAGCGCTCGTGACTCCCGGCACGAAGGTTCCCTCCGGAACCGTGGTCCTGGGCTCTCCCGCCAAAATCGCGAGGAAGGCAACTGAGGCCGACATAGCCTGGTTGAAGAAGGAACTTGCAGCAGTCGCCCGAAAAGTCGCGATATACCTAGAGAAATGAACCGTCAAGCGGACCTGAGCGTTGCGCACAGGAGTTATCAAGAAGCCGGAAAAGTGAGCGACCCTTTTAAATACGCACGAATCCATGATTTGCCCGAAAAAAGGCTGAGATTATCTCAGCTGGACATCTTCACCTTGAGGGTGCGTCCAATGGAAGTCCATTTTGGAAGGGCGGTCGTGGCACGGGTCAGGAAGTGCAGACTCGTTGTGGTCAAGAACAAGCGCATTCACGAGGACCCGATCGTGAACGAAAGGGCACGTTGAGGCCCTGAGTAACACAATGCTCGTATTCTAACAGAAGCCTCCCGCCTGAGGGCTACAGCTACTGACCCTGCCGGGTATTTATATACCCCTCCGAAAAAGATATTACATATGACCCTCATTATCGAGATGGAAGGGATAAAAATGGTTTCTGGACAGCAACCAGGACCGCAAGGTCCGTATCCGGCATACCAGCCCATGTACCAGCCAGTCCACAGAGCGCCAATAGAATACGTGAGGCCTTTGGTCTCAGACCTAGTGCTCTCGTTGGGGATAGCCTTGTCCCTGCTGCTCATGTGGATCGGAGCCCTGTTCTTTGGGTTCTCTGGAGATCCGGATGTTCGGGACATCGGCATGGCAATCAAGTCGTTCGGGATGCTCATCCTGACCCTCGCATTGCTGCTGGGCGGACTGCTGAGATCGGACATGGAGAAGTGGGTCAGGGTCGCGATGATTGCGGCCGCAACCCTCCTGCTGAGCTGGGTCGGGTTCTGGGCCGGCTTCTGGTAGACAACCAGAGCGGCTGGAACGCAATCCAAAAACCCCTTTCATCTTTTCAGTTCTTTTCCTACTTTCTCCTCGACGGACTTGATCTTCTTGTCCAGGGCGTGATGCGCACCTTCTCTGTCATCGATCTTGATGCTCGTGATTACCCTGGGGCACATGCCCCTCACCTTCTCATGGCACCTTCTTATCAGGTCCATGCACTCCCCGTACCCGCCTTCGATGACAGTGCCCATCGGGTTGATCCTGTAATCCATGCCTGAGGACTCCACGATCTTCAGACACTCGGCAACGTACTCGCTCACGCTCTCCCCTTTCCCTATCGGGACCACGCTGAATTCGACTAGCAACTTATCACCCGCCGTACGTTTATGTCCATCCCCCATACTGGCTGTCGCGCCAGTATCGAGCCAGAAGCCCTCGAGGGCTTCTCGTCGTACGCGAACATATTTATACCGCGACCTGCTAAATGAATGTTCTGTAACCGGTCGCGCAGTTCTCTGAATTAGGGGGGTAAGATTAGATTGAAGGCCAGAGGAAGAGGACAACCTTTGAACATCCTCACAAAGCTCAAGAAGTCTGAGGAGGAGACGGTCGGGAGCACATTGACGGTGGAGCACCTGACCAAGGCGATCAAGAACAGCATAGACAAGCAGGGCATGCCCGAGGACGAGGCACGGGCGATGGCCCAGCATGTCATGAACTTCTTCGGATACAGCGAGAGGATAATAGACAACGTGCTGGAGCCCGAGGACAGAGACGCGTTCTACATGCTCGAAGATGCTGGAATCTTGATGACTGAGCGCGAGGAGACGACCCTCTACGATGGGAGGGAGTGGAGGATACACTACTGGATGTTCCGCAAGGAGCGGATAACAGAGCTCGTCTCAGGAAGAGCCAAATCCGAGAGCGTCTACGACGAGTCCGGGAACGTGTACGACGAGGTCCCTGAGGACGTCTGGAGCAGGGAGTAGGCCCGCCCACGCGCGAAGAAGAAACCATTCTCTACTTTCACTACACCTAGCGAAAGCGATTAGTTACCACCTACCTTTGTTCTGAGCCGGATGGAGACCGCCCTTTTTCCATACGAGCCCAGGTCGGGACAGGACCGGCTTGTCGACGTCATACGAGCCGCATGCGAAGACCGCGCCCACCTGGTCGTGGAGAGCGGCACTGGCACTGGCAAGACAGTCTGCGCCCTGAGCGCATGCCTCGGGTTCTGCAAGTCTAGGGGGAAGAAGCTCCTCTACCTCACCAGGACCAACTCGCAGCAGAGGCAGGTCATGCTGGAACTCAGGAGGGTTTCGGAGAGGACAAGGGTGTTCGGCGTGGCCCTCCAGGGGAGGAAGAACATGTGCCCGCTCGCGAGGACGGACCCAGAGTTGGTTCAGGGCAATCCCGAAGAGCTGTCGAAGGTCTGCAGCGAGCGAAAGGCCAGAGTGATCCGCGGAGATGAGAACGCCTGCAAGTACTACGCCAGAACTGTGTCCGAGGACCTCCAGCCCGTGCTCGCCTGGGCAAGGGACGAGATCCCGACGGCAGAGGAGACCGTCGCATACTGCGTCGGCCGTGGGCTCTGTCCGTACGAAGTCAGCAAGCTGCACGTACCCGCGGCCGATGTCGTGACCGCCCCGTACATAATGTTCTTCGACGGCTTCATCAGACATGCCCTGCTCGACTGGATGGCATGCTCGTTGGCGGACATAGTCCTCATCGTCGATGAGGCGCACAACCTTCCGTCCTATTCCAGGGAGCTAGAGTCGGCGGCCATGAGTTCCTTCGCCCTCAGGCTCGCGGAGAAGGAGGTGGATGAGTTCGGGGATCCCGAGGTCGCAGATGGCATCAGCCTACGGGACTTCGTCATGATGCTGAACGACGTGCTCGACCAGGCGGTCGAGGAGTACTTGATTGACGAGGACGGGATAATCCCTCAGAGCTTCGTCGAGGAGGAGCTCATGTTCCGGACCCATATGACGAGCAGAAGTCTGAAGGGGCTCCTCTCCCAGGCGGTCAATTTCGGGGAGATGGTAAGGGACAACCGGAAGATCTCGGGCAGACTCCCGAGGTCATATGTCTATCACACCGCCAATTTCCTCATGTTCTGGCAAGGCCTTGACGAAGGAGAATATGTCAAGCTCGTCCTGTCAGGCAACGAGAAGGCAATCGAGGCCTATTGCCTGGATGCTTCCCTCGCGTGTACGCCGATAATGGAATGTCACGCGAGCATCCACATGTCCGGGACACTGAGACCGCTCGACGATTACGCGGAATCCATCGGCCTTCCCAGGGACGCGAGAAAGGCCGAGATACCATCTCCGTTCCCTCCTGAGAACAGGCTGATCCTGTATGCGGACGATGTCACAACGCGGCTCGAAGACGTCGAGCGCGACGACACGATGCTCGGCAGGATCGCGGAGCACATCTCTAGACTTGTGGCCGAAGTGCCGAGGAGTACAATCGTGTTCTACCCCTCCTATGCCACGATGGAGAAGGTCTCCTCCAAGATGAAGCTACCACCCGAGGGCAGGAGCGTATACTTCGAGAACAGAGAGATGGACCAGGCCCAGCTGATGGATGAGGTGAGGAAGTTCAAACTCTCCACGGGCCAAGCCCTCATGCACGCTATCGCTGGGGGGCGTGTGAGTGAAGGTATGGACTTCCCTGGCTCGGAGATGGAGCTAGCGATAATCGCGGGCATACCGTACCCCAAGCCTACCGCACGGCAGAGGGCGCTCCAGCACTTCTGCGAGATAAAGTTCGGGAACGGGTGGGACCACGCCGTCAAGGCTCCGACTACGAGGAAGCTCGAACAGGCGATTGGGAGGCTTATCAGGAGCGAGTCGGACAGAGGGGTTGCAGTCATCCTGGACAAGCGCGCCATCCATTTTCAGGACGCCATACCATGCAGGAGAACTGCGGACCCGTCGTCCGAAGTCCGCGCGTTCTTCGAGAAGCCCCCCGCCACGAAGGTCTTGGTGCCCGAACAGGCTCCGGCGAGACGACGCGGCCTGCAGCTGTGAGGAGTCTGGCGCGGGTAACCACCGAACTATGAGTTGAGATGCAGCACGGTTTGATTAATAAACCCCTACGCAATATGCCCCCAAAATGACTATCACCGACCCCCTGCTGGAAGCGATCCTTGCAGGCTTCTGGCTAATGATGCCCGCGCTGGTCCCCAATTCCGCAGCGGTCCTGTTCGGAGGGGGCAGGCCCATGGACTTCGGGAGGTCTTGGAGGGGCAAGAGGCTGCTCGGGGACGGAAAGACTTGGCGGGGCTTCGTCGGCGGGGCCGTGAGCGGGACGGTCTTTGGCCTGATCCAGATTGCACTTGCGGACCAGTACAACTCGGAGGACAGTTTCGGATTCGGCGCTTGGCCCGCCTCACTGCTAGCTGTGATTGCCATCTCGTTCGGATCGATGGTAGGCGACACCTTCGGCGCGTTCACGAAGAGGAGGCTGGGATACGAGCGGGGAGCAAAGGTGCCTATCTTGGACCAATACAACTTCGTCTTGGGAGCCCTCGTGTTCGCGGCGTTCTTCAGGCCCGGCTGGTTCCTTGACCACTACATATACGGCTCCGGAATCGCAGGCCTTCTGGTGTTCCTGATCATCGTGCCGGTGCTGCACAGAGGCATCAACATAATAGGTTATAAGTTGGGAAAGAAAGATGTGCCCTGGTGAGGGGAGAGAGATGCTGAAGGAGATGCTGAAAGACCTCAAGGTCGTTCAGACCGGGGAGTTCATACTGTCGTCGGGAAAGAAGAGCGACTACTTCGTGAACATCAAGAGGGCAAGCACAGAGCCGAAGGTGCTGAAGCAGATCGCCAAGGCGATGGCCCCACATGTCGGGGACTGCAAGATCGCGGGCATGGCCCTCGGGGCCGTTCCGCTCGCCGTCGCGGTCGCTCTCGAAACTGAGAGGCCGTATGTCATGGTGAGGAAAGAGCCGAAGGACCACGGGACCAAGGATCTCATCGAGGGGGATGTGCGCCCTGGTGACAAGTTCATGATCGTCGAGGATGTCGCAACGACCGGCGGTTCTACGATGAGGGTCGTTACTGCGCTCAGGGAGAAGGGAGCCCAGGTGTCCAAGGCCGTCGTGGTCGTGGACAGGCAGGAGGGCGCGACCGAGATGCTCGCCGAGCACGGGATCGAGCTTGTGTCGATCTTCAAGGCGAAGGACCTCGTATGAGCTGTGGCAGGATCAATCTCAACTGTCGCAAGTGCAGGCTAAGTGAGAGCAGGACCCGCGTCGTCCCCGGAACCGGCTCCTGCCATTCTAAGATCGTTTTCATAGGCGAAGCTCCGGGGAGAGACGAGGATGCCAAGGGCGAGCCGTTCGTTGGCAGAGCTGGAAAGATCCTGGATTCTGCATTGGAGAAGGCTGGAACGGGCAGGCCTCGTGTATACATATCCAATGTGGTCAAGTGCCGGCCCCCGAGCAACAGACGTCCTAAGAGGAACGAAATAGACACGTGCAGAGGATATCTCGAGTCCGAGCTTGCAGAGATCAGGCCGGCCGTAATATGCGTCCTCGGACTAACCGCCGCGAAGGCCCTGTTCGACAAGCGCGGGAGGATGAGCGAGCTCATAGGGTCCTCGTTCGAGGCCAGGATTGCGGGTTGTGTTGTGAATGTGTTTGTATCGTACCACCCTGCCGCGTGCTTATACCGAAGGGATAAGCTGAAGGATTTCGAGAAAGCGATTGAGAAGGCTGTGAGTGCGGTCTAGAACCGTTTCCTGAGAAGGTACTTCAGGTTACCCAGGCCGTCCTTCCAGCTGCTCAGTTTCGGATCTCCGACCCTAGCCTTGTAGGAAATCGGCACCTCTGCGGCCTTCGATTTCCGGAACGCCTCGATCTTCATCTCCTCGGACATCGACATCGTGTCGCTCACGAGGTCCAGCTTCGGCAAGATCGTCTTCCTGAACACCCACATTCCACTCTGAGAATCCTTGACCTTCACTCTGAAGAGCAGCCTCGTGGTGACGGAAAGGACCCAGTTGCCGAATCTGTGCTTCGCGCCCATGGCGCCCTTGTCCATCATCGCGAATCTGTTCGTCGTGATGAAATCCAATCCCTCCGCCTCTAGCTTGTCCGCCAGAACGGGTATCTGCGCCGCTGGGTATGTCATGTCGGCGTCGAGCGTTGCGATGATATCACCGGAGGCTTTCTCGAAGCCAGTCTTGTAGGCGCGTCCGTAGCCTCGCCTAGGCTCGTCCACCACGATTGCTCCCTTGGTCCCCGAGACCTCCCTCGTCCTGTCCTTGGAGTCTGTATCGACCACGAGGATCTCATAGGGCCTTGAGGTGCCAATAGCGCTCTTCACCTCATCGATCACGAGACCGATCCCCTTTTCTTCGTTCATGGTCGGAATGATGACCGATATCTTGCCCTTCGGCACAAGATCATCTCCCCGGGAAGAACACCCTATATCGGCGCTTCTTCTGCTTCCCCGATTCCTGGAGGGCTTGGGCATATTCTTCGGGCTGTTTCTCGAACAGCTTGCACATTAGGTAGCCGGTCACAGCCACGATCAGCCTTGCAGTCGCCCAGACAGACTTCGTCGTCTCGAACAATCTCTGAGGCTTGTAGCTCGACCATAGTCTGCCATGTTTCATTGTTAGCTGCTTGCGCCCCCAGCCGTTCCAGAAAGCCTGTTTGAAGAATCCGATGAAGCTCCCCTTGGTCCTGTGGTACACTATCGCGTCGGGGTTGTATTCGAGCGTGTAGCCCTTCTCGACCGCCCTGAAGTTCAGGTCGATGTCCTCCGCTGTCAGGAACCACGGGTCGAACCCGTTTATCGAATCCAGGACATCCTTCCTCCAGGCCATGTTCGCACTCGGGAAGGAGATGTCGAACCCGCGGTGATAGAGCTCCACGCGGTCGAGATCTTCGAACGCGTGATAGCCGATGTTGATCGTCTTCCCCCCAACGATGTCGTACTCTCTCAGGGACTTGCGGAGCTCCATGAGCCAGAACGGGTTGACTATGCAGTCCCCGCCCGTTGTCGCGACCGCATCCCCCTGCGCCTGGGACAGGCCGTAGTTTGTGCTCTCGCCCCTGGTGCCGGGATGGTGGTGGAATTTGATCTCCGCATGCTTCTTCATGTACTCTTGAATTATCTGGACGGTGCCGTCCCAACTGCCAGCGTCTACGATGACTATTTCGAACGGAGGCTCCTGGGTTACCAGGCTGTCCAACAGGTCCCTGATGTGCCGCTTCTCGTTGAGAAGGTTCAGGACCACGCTGATGAGCATGATTTATCGAAGCTCCTTGAAACGGTTTGATGCTTATTATGATTTCCAGAACAGGAATGACGATTCAGCGCTTCCTGGCTAGCCCATAGCCCACGCCCAGGTAAGTCGCGCCCGCCCTCCGCACCTTTTCGGGGTCCAGGCACCGCCTCCCGTCGACGATGACCGCCCGGTTCATCTTGGAGAACTCCTTCTTCCCCAGCTTCTTGAACTCGGCCCAATCGGCCTGCACTATCGCGCCGTCCGATCCCGCAAGGCATTCGCCGGCCGAGCCCGCGTACTGTATCGTGGGCATGAGAGATATGAAGCTGGGAGTGGCCATGGGGTCATAGGCCACCACCTGAGCTCCTCTAGCAAGCAGCGAGACCACCAACGGAAGAGCCCTTGTCTCCCGCGTATCGTCGACGCCTCCCTTGAACGAAAGGCCCAGAACTGCGATGCGTTTCTCCCTTACGGTGCCGACCTCCGTCTCGAGCAGACGAATCGCCTCGAGCGGCTGGGCCTCGTTAATCTCCAACAACGCGGCGAGCAGCTTGGAGTCGTAGCCTTCCTTGCGAGCGATGTCCCTGAGAGCCTTGACATCCTTCGGCAGGCAGCTTCCGCCGAATCCCAGCCCGGGCTTCAAGAACAGCGGACCTATCCTCGGGTCCATCCCGACTGCTTTGAGTACAGGTTCCGAATCTATGCCGAATCTAACGCACATGTTCGCGACTTCGTTCGCGAAGGATATCTTTGTCGCGAGGAAGGAGTTGGAGGCGTACTTGATCATCTCCGCTGTCCTTAGATCCGTCCTCAGCTTCGCACTCTTGATTGGAGAATAGAGTCTGAGGACCGCATCCTGGGCACGCTTGTCGAGCGAGCCGACCACGATCCTGGAGGGTTCCATGCTGTTTCTGAGCGCGCTTCCCTCCTGCAAGAACTCAGGGTTCATGCAGAGCCCAAAATCCTTGCCAGCGGTCTTCCCGGAGTGTCGTTCGAGTATGGGAAGAACGGCGGAGTCCGTTGTCGAGGGAACAACGGTGCTCTTCATCACGACGACCTTGTAGTCCGTTGCTGACCTTAGCACCTGGCCGACGCTCGTCGCGGCGGCCTCCACCGACCGGACGTCAATGCTTCCGTCGGGGAGCGAAGGCGTCTGGACGCATATGAATATGAACCGCTTATCCGCACATGCGGCGGGAACATCGAGAGTTGCTGTCACCGACTTCCTCTTGACTAGCCTGGCCAACTCCTTCTCGAGCGCGGGCTCGTAGAACGGCGATCTGCCCGAATTGATCGTTCTGACCCTCTCCTCATCGATATCGGCAACCACTACCTTGTGGCCGAGTTTGCCGAACATGACGCTCGTCGCCAGGCCGACGTATCCGGCGCCGATGACGCATATCCTCATCGCGCCTTGAACAGGAAGGCCAGATAATAATCCTTTCCTCAGGTAGTCTTGGGTCCAGCAAAGGATTATATTGCCACCGACCGTTCATTTCCGCGATGAAAGTCGTCATCCCAGCGGCGGGGCTAGGCACGCGTTTCCTGCCCGCGACCAAGGCTCAGCCTAAGGAGATGCTCCCCGTTGTAGACAAGCCCGCGATACAGTATGTGGTTGAGGAGGCGGTGGCGGCGGGGATGACGGACATTATCGTCATCACTGGAAGGGGCAAACGAGCGATAGAGGACCATTTCGACAGATCATACGAGCTCGAGCACAAGCTGAGGGAGTCCGGCAACAGGGAGGCTCTCGAAGAGGTGCAGAAGATAGCCTCGATGGCCGACATATTCTACATCAGACAGAAGGACCAGTTGGGTCTAGGCCACGCGATCCTGTGCGCGAAGAAGCATGTGGGGAACGAGCCGTTTGCGGTCATGCTGGGGGACGACATAGTCGTTAACGACAGGCCGTGTATCGGCCAGCTCGTGGAGGTACACGAGGATATGGGCGCGAGCGTCGTGGGCGTGGAGAGGGTCCCCAAGGCGATGGTCTCCAAGTACGGCGTGATCAAGGGCAAGATGGTCAAGAAGGACATATACAGGGTGGAAGACCTCGTCGAGAAGCCGGAGCCAGAGGAGGCCCCCTCGGACCTGGCCATCATAGGGAGGTACGTGCTGGAGCCGGAGATATTTGGGTACCTTGAGCGAATCGGCCCCGGCAAGGGTGGGGAGTACCAGCTGACAGACGCGATGCGGCTTCTGTGCCGCCGGAAGGGGTTGTACGGGCTGAGGTTCACGGGGCGCAGGTACGACATCGGCAGCAAGGCAGACTGGATAAGGGCGACGATCGAACTGAGCATGGGCCGCAGGGATTTGGCCCGCGATCTGAAGAGGTATGTCGATAAGGCCAGGAAGTAGACTCTGGACGCCGTCCTCTCTAAGGCCATAATCTATTATAGCTACCTCATGATTCCGCAGACTAAGGTGGTCGGGATGAAGCTTCTCGCCCAGTACTATAAGATCGACGACGCCGAGGTCGGTGAGGACACCATCGTAAGGGACTTCGTGAACCTCTACGGCTGCAAGATCGGCAAGGGCTGCAGAATAGCAGCATACGCCGAGATTCAGAGAGGCGTCACGATCGGTGACAGGTGCAAGGTCGAGGCTTTCGCATTCATCCCGTCCGGCGTCAAGATTCAGGACGAGGTGTTCATCGGCCCGCATGTCGTGTTC
>Ga0214474_1000822_pt1 | contig 14796 bp, 13 predicted proteins | sample RVTome_2_FD_187335 | JGI IMG/M metagenome (GOLD analysis project Ga0214474, IMG submission 187335) | Soil microbial communities from uranium-contaminated site in the Upper Colorado River Basin, Wyoming, United States - RVT95D214 HiSeq ...
AGCTTAAAGATAATCGTGCCATCCCCGCCCTCTTAAGAGTTGTTGGAAGCCTTCCGCATGGCTCCATCTATGTTCCCGATGTAAAGGAAGCACTTGAGGCATATAAAAACCCTGAAATGGTGGATGTCCTTATAGGATATCTCGACGACAAGGATAACGATATCAAGAAAGGTGCCATCTTGGTGTTAGGGGAGTTTCATGATCCAAGGGCCATAGAGTCGTTGCAAAGGTTTACTAATGACCCTGATCCACAGCTAAAAGATGCGGCAAAAAATACGATACGTAAAATTCAAACGGAACCCTATACCCCCAAATCTGTAGCTGTCCTTCCGGCCAAGGTCAAGGATAGCAGAGGAAGGATAGAAGTTGCACAACAACGTGGCAAGATTCAAGAGCATCAGGCCCTGCTCCCCTTGGTAGAAAAACTAAAAGACCCTGATGAAAGCGTTAGGAGAGCTGCCTTCAATTCTCTAGCAAACTTTGATGATCCGAGAATCGTTGAATTAGTGACCCCTCTCCTGGGTGATTCAAACCGAAGTGTTGCCTGTGATGCAGCCAAGCTTTTGGGCAAGAGCGGTGATAAAAGAGCCGTCGATCCACTAACCAAGGTGTTACAGGGGCGATATGATCGGCAGAATGATTTTAGAGATCGGCTTCTAAAGGAAGCCGCGATATGGGCATTGGCGGAAATACGTGATGAAAGAGCGGCCGATGTATTAATCGCCGTAGTACAAGGGAAGTTTAGCCATACCAGTCCAACTGATAGAAATATGATTCAAACAGCAGCCATATTGGCATTAGGCGAGATGGGAGATACACGAGCTGTCCCCGCCTTAATTGAGGCTCTTAATGATATTCACCTGAAGAAATACGCAATCAGTTCCTTAGGTGAGCTTAAAGATAATCGTGCCATCCCCGCCCTCTTAAGAGTTGTTGGAAGCCTTCCGCATGGCTCCATCTATGTTCCCGATGTAAAGGAAGCACTTGATGCATATAAAAATCCCTGCATGGGGGATATCATCTTAAGATACCTTGGCGATGATAACAAGGACATCCGAAGGGGCACTATCTTGATGTTAGGGGAGTTTCGTGAGCAGAAGGCAATAGAGCCGCTGCAAAGGTTGAAGAACGATCCTGACCCGCAGATAAGAGATTCTGCAAAAAATGTATTATTAAAGATCAAAGCTCCTGAGGCAACGCTAATCGTATCGCAGCCGACTCCCGGTTATCCACAAACAGGCGTGAGCACTCCAACTCAGCCTCGAACTGCACCGCCGGTAGCTTCTGATGCAAAAAAAATTAAACTGATGATAGACAAGGTAAAAAACAAAGATCCAAAGATAAAATCTGAGGCTGCCGATTCATTGGGAGACAACGGTAATAAAGAGGCCGTCCCGCATCTGATACCGCTTCTCAAGGACGAAAATGCGTATGTCAGACAGGCGGCAGCAAGGGCATTGGGGAAACTGAAAGCCACGGACGCGGTTGTGCCACTCATTGATTGCCTCAATGATTTGGATCTGTATGTCCTAGCCTGGACCATATGGGCGCTCGGTGAGATAAGAGATCCCAAGGCCATTGATGCGTTAACGCCTTTTCTTTATCACAAGGAGGAGAAGTTACGGGATAACTCCTTCGAGGCGTTGAGAAAGTTCGAAGGCCAGGATGCACGAAGAAAAATGGTTAATATCCTTATTGATCACGCTAAAAGCTCATATTGGCCGGCGGAATCTATGCTATCGAAACTCATATCTCTTGAAGGAGACGATGTTATTCTACAGGCTGTCAAAGACCCTGAAGGCAACGAGGCACAAACGGTGAAAAACTATATCAAACTCATGGAAGCGAATGTTCGTAATGTGAGTGACATAGCGAAAAAGGGACTAAAAGAGCATAAGGATAGGGAGCTACTAATTTCAGAGTTATCATCTTTCATCAGACGTGTTGATAGGCCGCGTGATCCGATAAATATTAATGAAAAAATACAAGTTCAAAGATTGAGTGACGCAAACGATTCAATTAGATTTATTGGCGAACTAAAAGATCCAAGGGGCTTGCCAATTTTGATGGATATCCTGAAAAACAGAAATACCTTCTCAAAATCGGCAGTCAGAACTGCCATTGATTCCCTTGGAGATTGGGGTCATGCGGAAGCAGCAAATCTCTTTTTAGCAATACTGGCTGATACCAATGAAGATGTAGGGTGTCGGAGGAGTGCAGCAAGGGCGTTGGGAAAATTTGGTTCTGAAAAAGCCGTGAAGACACTCATAGATATAGTCAAGAATGAAAATGAAAAGATTGAATTGCGAATAGCTGCGGCGAGCTCCCTCGGCGATATTAGAGATAAAAGAGCAGTTGAACCGCTCATCACTGTTCTTAAAAATAGCAGGGAGGATCTCTGGCTCAGGATAGCATCCGCATCAGCCCTGGGGAATATCGGTGATAAAAGGGCTATCGGCCCCCTTCAAGAGGCGCTCAAAGACCATGCGGTAAAAAACGCTGCCCAAAGCGCTTTAAGCAAGATGAAATCTTCGCAGTAAATAACTTATTGCAAGAATAAGGGGGAAAAAGGTGTCAACTCTTTTTTTAGGGATAAAACCTTAAACTAAAAAGAATGGTACTTCGGTGTTACTCCCTCTTATACCCCTTCCCCATTATCCCCGCGAGGTATTCGTCAGTCACCTGTTTCTGGTCGAGACCCAAGGCCCTAGCATAGCCCCTGAGAAAACCCTTGAGGTATACCGGCGCAGGAAGTGCGTTTATGTCCTCCTCTTCGATGGCCTGCAGGTTGTGCTTGCTTACCTTTATCTCCACTGCCACCTCGTCGATTTCCAGCGAGAGATATCGGCGAACCTTACCCAGGCTCTGCCCTGACCAGTATGCCTCACCACCCCCCAGGGCTTCCTCGATCTGCTGTGGGCTGAGGACTTGGCGCGCAACGATGGGGCTCGGTGCCGGGAAAGCCGTCATCTCACCCTCTCCCCGAATCATGAGGTCGTATTCCCTCTGGCTCCGCGGGTCCCTGAGCACCCGGTAGGCCACTTCCACTTTGTCATGGATCTCCTTCACCTCTTCAGGTGTTAAAAGGATCATCATCCCGGATGAACTCGGACTATAGATGGCCTTTAACTTATCGTAGGCAACGCGTATCTCCTCCTCCGTGGCCTTGGTGCCGACCTCGAGTATCTCGTAATAATTTTGTTCCCGCCAGGGTTTCAGCTCAGCGTCCATTCCAATCCCCTTCCATCTGATAGTCGGGCGGCAATATCCCTGATACATGCGGCGATGTCGGAACTGGGATAATCGGAGAAAAAAGCACGTCCCCACTGAAGCGAGGAATAGACATTATAGTCATACAAGATATATCCCAGAAAGCCGACGTCGATGCCGAAATATTTCCGGCACACGCTCCTCATGGAGAATCCAAGCTCGGCCTCTTTGCGATTCCGCGCCTGGTTGATAATGAGCCGGGGCCTGAATGCGTTCATCCCGTTTTTTAAGATCTTTCCCGCTTCTTTGTCCACCTTCTCCACCCGCGCGAGGAGATCAAAGGGGGTCCTGATCCCTTCAGGGTTGTTGCCGTCCATGGCCGTCTCGATCATCTTCTTGACCTTTTGGTTGGCAATCATATTCATCCATCGGTGGAAGAAGACCCCCCTGATAAACTGGTAGGCGTTTTCCAAAGAGGTGGGCTCAGGGGTAACCAGGAAGATCCCGTTTTCCGAGATGAGGAATAAGTCGAAGACATGGGGCGACATGCCCGTTCCCAAATCGAGGATGATGTGGTCGGCATCCAAAGCCTGGATCTGGCGCATAATCTTTTGCTTTTGGCCCTGTTTGGGATTGCTCAGGGTCAGGATATCGTGGACACCGCCGACTATCCTAAGGTTGGGTATGCCGGTCTCCGTGACTACCCCCTTGATGCTCCGCATCCCCTGCCTGATGAAGTCGTCGAGGGTGACGGGCGGTCTGGGTATCCCCAAGAAGGTATGGAGGTTTGCGCCCCCGAGGTCGGCGTCGACCACGATCACCTTTTTGCCCCGTTCGCACAGGGCGATCCCCAGGTTGGCGGTCACAAAGCTCTTGCCGATACCCCCCTTGCCGCCGGCAATGGCCCAGATGTGCTTTTCTTTTTTTACTTTATCCATCGCTTATTTCCCGGCCTCTACTGCCACACCCCCTCGATGGGTGTGTCGCAGTGAGGGCACTTCCCTTCCGTTATGCTATTTTCCGCTATCTGGTAACCATGGCGCCTGATGAGCACCTTCTTGCAGTGGTAGCACGAGGTGTTTTCACCCTCCTCTCCGAGGATATTGCCGGTGTAGACGTATCTCAGCCCCTCTTCCAAGCCGATCTCCCGCGCCCGCCTGATGATCTCCGGCGATGTCCGCGGCTTGTCCAACAGCCGGTAGGTGGGGTAAAAGGCGCTGACGTGCCAGGGGATCGCCGGAGAGAGGGACAAAAGAAACCGGGCGATCTCGCGCAGCTCCCCTTCCGCATCGTTCAGGGTGGGTATGATCAGGGTGGTGACCTCCACCCAGATCCCCAGGGCATGCATCTTGGTGATGCTCTCCAGCACGGGCTTTAATTTTGCCCCGCATACCTTTTTATAAAACGTCTCTGAGAAGGACTTGAGGTCCACGTTGGCCCCGTCGAGATACAGGGCGATCATATCCAGGGCCTCGGCAGTCATATAGCCGTTGGTGACAAAGTTGTTTTTAAAACCTTTCGCACGGGCGATCTTGGCCGTATCGTAGGCGTACTCAAAAAAAATGGTGGGCTCGGTGTAGGTATAGGAGATGCTGGCACAGTTGTGTTTCAGGGCCAGGGAGCAGATCTCCTCAGCCGAGACCTTCTCGCCCATGATGATCTCTTTATCTCTCGGCAGCTGGGAGAGCTCATGGTTCTGGCAGTGTAGGCAGCGGAAGTTGCATCCCGGGGCGGCAACGGAAAAGGCCTTGCTCCCCGTCAGGAAGTGGAAGAACGGCTTTTTTTCGATGGGGTCCACATTGGCCGAGATGAGTTTTTCATAGACCAGGGAGTAGAGGATCCCTTCTTTGTTCTCGCGCACGCAGCAGACACCTCTCTTCCCGTCGGCGATGAGGCAGCGGTGGCTGCACAGAAAGCAGCGGACCTTGTCACCTGATTGCTTTGCGTAGAGGTATGCCTCTTTCATCGCATTCCACCGTGCGAAGCAATGCTAACACATCCACGGATGATTATCCATAAAAGATTATCCAGATCTACCTTTTCCTATTTTATCTAGAAAAAATTCTTATCCTCTCCCCTTTGTGGGGAGAGGAATCAGGTGAGGGGGGAATTATATTAAAACTGTATCCACCCTCACCTGCCGCCTTGCGGCCCCCTACCGTTCGGATATTTTTATGCCGAAGGTGGCTCTGACCAAAGGGTCACCTTCGGTTTAGCCAGATGGGGTGTCGCAAGGTGACACATCCCGTATTCTCTGATTTATGCAAAGCGGGGCGGGACCTCTCCCGCCAGCGGGAGAGGGGGATATTATAAGATTTCTCCTGTCATTGCGGGGTACCTGTGTAACAACCAGTCAGGGGAAATTGCCTTGCAAATCCGCCTATATTCCCGTACCCTGAGCAAGGAGGAGCACGATGGATCAAAAAGGATTTGCCGATCTCGTGTCGATCATGGCCCGGTTGCGGGGGGAGGATGGATGCCCCTGGGACCGTCGCCAGACCAAGGAGGACCTCAAGCCCTTTCTCATCGAGGAGACGTATGAGGTCCTGGAGGCGCTGGACAGGGCAGATGACCAGGGGCTGCAAGAGGAGTTGGGGGACCTCCTCTTCCACATCATCTTCATGGCCCGCATCGCCGAGGAGGAGGGGGCCTTCGACATCGATGATGTGACTCATGGGATTGCCGAGAAGATGGTCCGCCGGCACCCCCACGTCTTTGGGAGCTCCGAGGTCTCGGGCGCTCACGAGGTCGAGGCCAACTGGGCACGATTGAAGGCCGCGGAGAAACCGAGGGGGGCTTTGATGGAAGGCTTACCCCGACGCCTCCCCGCCCTCATGCGGGCCTATTGCCTGACGCAACGGGCCTCGCACGTGGGGTTTGATTGGGAGCATAAGGATCAGGTCTGGGAGAAGTTGCAGGAAGAGCTCACGGAGTTTCAGGAGGCCTTGCGCGGCGGCAAAGAAGAGGAACTACGGGAAGAACTGGGGGACATCCTCTTTACCCTGGTAAACCTGGCGCGCTTTATCGGCGTCGACCCTGAGGATGCCTTAAGGAGGGTCACGAATAAGTTCGCCGAACGGTTCACCTACATAGAGCAAAGGCTGCGAGAGCAGGGCAAGGCCCCCGACGAGACATCCCTGGCCGAGATGGATGCCCTGTGGGAGGAGAGCAAGAAGAAGGGTAACAATGGGTAAACAAGGAGGGAGGCTCTACCTCGTTGCCACCCCCATCGGCAACCTGGAGGATATCACCCTGCGGGCCATCAAGGTCTTGCGCAACGTGGATCTGATCGCGGCAGAGGATACGCGGAGGGCCCGGCGATTGCTCGCGCGTTATCGGATCAAGGCCCCCCTCACCAGTTTCTTTGAGCACAATGAGCCGTGCAAAAAAGAGGCCCTCATCAAGAGGCTCGTGAAAGGTCAAGACATAGCCTTGATCTCCGATGCCGGCACCCCCGGGGTCTCCGACCCGGGGTTCCGTCTGATCAGGCAGGCCATCGAGGAAGGGGTCGAGGTGATACCTATACCCGGCCCCTCTGCCCATGTTGCGGCACTGGTCGTCTCCGGACTCCCCACCGACTCCTTTCACTTCTTCGGATTCCTCCCCCCCAAAGGGGCCAAGAGGAAAAAGAGGTTGGAAGAAATCAAGGAGCTGCGGGGAACCATCATCCTCTACGAAGCCCCCCACCGCCTCCTGCGCACCCTCCAGGATATAAAGGATTGCTGCGGCGACAGGCAAATCGTCGTGGCCAGGGAGATGACCAAGACCTACGAGGAGGTGATCAGGGGGGAGATCATCGAGGTCTTAGAGGGGCTGGGGGAAAAAAAGATCAGGGGTGAGATCACCCTCGTCGTGGCCGGCAGGGGAAGAGGTGGTTGAGAGCCAAAACCGGTTAAGACCGATCTGCTCCTTTATCCTCATGGGCATGGGGGCCCTCCTGGCCCAGATCATCCTGCTGCGAGAGCTCATGGTTGTCTTCTCCGGCAATGAGCTCACTATTGGTATCATGCTTGCAGCCTGGCTCCTTTGGACGGCCCTGGGCAGCGCCCTATTGGGTGCCCTTGCCGATCGCATCCAAGGCAAACCCTCCTTTTTTGCCTCCATGCAGTTGATCCTCGCCTTGATCCTGCTTGCCAGCTTTCTGCTGGTCCGATACCTGCGCCCCCTGCTGGGGGTCCCTGCTGGGGAGATCGCCTCCTTGCCGCAGATGATAGTCGGTATCTTTGTGCTCCTCATCCCCTTGTGCCTCTGCTCGGGGTTTCTTTTTGCCCTGGGGTGCAGTCTCCTCGGGGAGATCGCCGGCAAAGGGGCGCGTTCCATTGGGCAAGTCTATGCCTACGAGGCTTTGGGCGCGGGGATCGGGGGAATCGCCTTCAGCTATCTCCTTATCCATATCTTCACCCCGTGGCAGTCCGTCCTCATCGCCGCCGCCCTTTTATCCCTTTCCGCGTTCTTGCTCGGCAGAAGGCCGAGGCTTGTAGCCCTTGTTTGGATCGGCCTCCTCATCGGCGTCCTGGTCTTCTTCGGAACGCCGCTTAACCTCATCTCGCAGGGGTGGGGGTGGCAGGGATACCGGGTAATCGCCAGCAAGGACACCATCTACGGCAACATCACCGTCATCGCCGATGGGCCGCAAGTGAGCTTCTTTGAGAACGGGGTATGGACATTTACCCATCCCGATCCGCAGACGGCCGAAGAGGCAATCCACTTCGCCCTGCTGGAGCATCCGAGACCGCAAGAGCTCTTGTTGATCGGGGGAGGAATCGGCGGCCTGATCGGCGAGGCCTTAAAACACCCCTCCCTGCGCCACGCAGACTATGTGGAGTTGGACCCGACCCTGATCTCCATGGGGAGGAAATACCTGCCCCCTGAAGCCACCATATCCTTAAATGACCCCCGCGTTGAAATCATCCCCCTTGACGGGCGCAGGTTTGTCCAGCAGGGAACGAAGCAATACGATGTGATCATCCTCCACCTCCCCGACCCGACCACTGCCCAGCTTAACCGCTGTTATACACAGGAGTTCTTCACCGAGGTGGCCGCGATCCTCCGTGAGGGAGGGGTCTTCTCCCTATCCGTCCATTCCTCGGAGAATGTGATCGGACATACCCTGGCCCAGTTCTTGAGCTCCATCTACTGGACCATGCAGGAAGTATTCCCCGAGGTCGTGGTCCTCCCCGGCGCTCAAGCCCGGTTCCTGGGGGCGAGGACAAGGGGTACCCTGACAACAGATCCGGCCATACTGGTCCGGCAAGCGGCCAAGAGGCAACTGCGCCTCGACTATGTCCGCGAGTACTACCTCTTCTCCAACCTTTCCATGGAGCGGGTCCGCTATCTCCGATCCATCCTCGAGCAGGGCAAGGGTGCCGGTATCAATAGGGACCTGCGGCCTATCTGTTATTTCTACGACATCGTCCTCTGGAGCGCCCAATATACCCCCTTTTTGAAAGACTGGTTCTTGCACTTGCAGGGCTTGCACGTGGGGTGGTTATTCTTTCTCATCGCTGCGATCACCCTCATCCTCCTCTGGAAAGGGAGGAGATCATCCTCTCCCCCCCTATTGTGGGCCGTCGTTGTCACGGGGTTTTCACAGATCGCCCTGGAGATCATCATCATCCTCTGCTTTCAGATCATCTACGGCTACCTCTACTATGCCATCGGGATGATCATCACCGCCTATATGATCGGGCTTGCCCTGGGAGGTTGGATGATCACCGTTGTCATGGGGAGGATCACCAGGCCCTTGCGCCTCCTGCTCATGGTCCAGGCCGGGGTAGCCTTGTATGCCCTCGGCTGCCTCCCCCTTATCCTGGGCCTCCATCAGGGGGCCTTGCCCCCATCCCTTGCCGGCGCCATAGAGAGGATCTTCCCCTTCCTCACGCTGGTGGCCGGATTACTCGGCGGTCTCCACTTCCCCCTGGCCAATAAGGTCTACCTGGGGCAGCAAGAGGCGATCGGAAGGATCGGGGGCCTCATCTATGGCCTCGACCTCGCGGGATCCGCTGCCGGGGCCTTGGTTGTCAGCGTTATACTCTTGCCCATCGTGGGCATAGCCCAGGGTATCTCCCTGATCGTCGCCTTGAACCTCTCCGCCGGCCTTTGCTTAGGGATAAGAGCCTTAGGGGAAGGCAAGGGATGAGGGTGGATTTTGAATGGGAAGGGGGTTATACTTATATAATGGAGTGATCCTTGCGGGTCATGGTGGTGATGGTACAAGGTGAAGGAGAGGAGCCAAAACGAGCTAAGCCGGAGGTAGTGACATGAACATCTCAAAAAATAACGTTCTTCCTTTGTTTCTAGTGATGGCGGCTATTTTACTATTGGTTGGTTGCGCCCACGTGATCTCAAAGCAGGTGTTGAAGGAGGTCGATACGAACACCACCTTTGCACAGGTATCGAAGGCCCCGGATGCCTATAAGGGGAAGACCGTGCTCTTTGGAGGCGATATCATCGAGGCCAAAAACCTACCGGATAAGACCCTGATCACGGTGCTCCAGCGCCCCCTCGGCACGCGGGGCCGGCCCGCTGCAGGGGACGCATCAGAGGGGAGGTTTATCATCCAAACCCCGGGCTTTCTCGATCCGGCCATCTACAGCCCGGGCAGGAAGATAACCGTAGCAGGCAGGGTAGTGGGCAAAGAGAAGCGATTGCTGGGGGAGATACAGTATACCTATCCCGTCATCGAGAAGCGGGAGCTCTATCTCTGGCCGGAGGAGAAGTCCGAGCCCGAAGAGTCCAAGGTGCACTTCGGCGTTGGCATCGGGGTAGGCCTTTAATTAAGGAGCAAATGATGAAGAGGCTGTTTATCCTGGTGATGGTCCTCATCTTTTTATCCGGCTGCGCCCACGCCGTCTCCCGTGGGGTGCTCAAAGAGGTGGATAAGGGGATTACCTTTTCAGCCCTGATCAAGGCGCCCAACGCCTATCAGGGCAAGGTGGTCCTGTTGGGAGGGATTATCGTCACGACACTCAACAAACAGGAGGGAACCCTTCTGGAGGTCTATGAGACCGCGTTGGATCAAGAGGGCAGGCCGAGCAATATCGATGTATCCGAAGGACGCTTTTTAGCCCTCTACCAGGGCTTTCTCGACAGCGAGATCTATAAACAGGGGCGCAAGGTGACTATCGCCGGCATTGTGCAGGGGGAAAAGAGCCAGCGGCTGGGGGAGATCCGATATCGCTATCCCTATCTCATCATCAAGGAGATACACCTGTGGAAGGAACAAGCGCCGGTTGAGTATGATTCATACCCGAGGGGGCCGTGGTATGATCCCTGGTATCCGTGGGAGCCCTTGGGGTGGTATCCGTGGGGGTATCCCCGGTATTATCACCATAGGCACCATAGACACCACTGACGCCCTATTTGAATATTAATTTTCATCATGATTTATTTGAAAAAGCACATTCCTAACGAGGCATTTTTTCAAACACTGCCACGCTCGGCATGATTTTCAAGCTTGGTGTAACAATGACAATACGATTAGTTCCGAGACTCTGGAGAGGCGGGAACATGGCATGTTTAAATCATTCTTCACTGATCGTCTCATAGATTGCAAGCGTGGTTTAACCACTTTGCCGAAAGGTTCGGATATCCTTTTCAGCGTTGTCGTTTTCCTTATTTATATAGCGACTGCTCTATTTATTGGGTTTAGTTCTGGGTTTTTCAAAATTAAAGTTCTTAAAACAGGCATCTGGGTTATGATCCTTTTGCCGATTTCTCTCTTCTTTGTACCTTCTCTTTTTGAAGAGATGTTTTTTCGTGGCTTCCTGCTTCCTCATAACGAAAGAAAAATATCTACTACGAGCTTGCTGCTCTACTCCGTTTTTAGTATCTTTGTTTTTATAGTGTGGCATCCAATTAATGCCATGACCATGAATCATCCCGCCTACGCAATTTTTACCAGCCCTGTTTTTCTTTGTCTTGCTGCCCTCATGGGCATAGCCTGTACCATAACCTATCTCAAGACAGGTTCATTGTGGGTTCCTGTAGTAATACACTGGCTTACTGTTTTGGCCTGGGTATTTTTCCTCAGTGGCAGGAATTGTGTGCTTGATATTACCCGGTAAAATCAAACCTCTCCCTTGAGATAGCGTTGCCTTTTCGCTTCCGGGAATCTCTCGATGGCATACCGGAGCATAGTCCGCGGCATCTTTTTATAGTGCCCTTTCAAGAATCGCCCTTCAATCTGGATGTGGCGCTTGCCGATCTCGCGGAGCATCCACCCCACTGCCTTGTGGATCAGGTCCTCCTCATCAGAGAGCAGGATTCTTGCGATCTCGAGGGTCTCGTCAAACGCGCCGCGCTTGATAAAGTGAAAGGTCGCCATGATGGCGATGCGCCGCTCCCATAGATCGCTCGATCGGGCAAGAGCATAGAGGGGCTTCTTGCTTCTGCCTATCAAGAAAGCTCCGACGATATGCTCGGCCGATGCATCAACCAGGTCCCAATTATTAACGAATTGACTGTTCTTTAAATAAAGCTCATAGATCGTCTTTTTCGCAGATTCATCCTCCTTTGAATAGGAGCGGACAAGGATTAAGAGCGCCAGCAGGCGCTCCTCATGGATGGTGGACTGAAGTAACTGAATAATCTCCGCAAGCGTTATTGCTTGATATTCTATTGCCAGCTTCCTGAGCGCAGGCACCGTGACCCCCAAAAAGATGTCACCTGCGCCATACTCACCTGGCCCGGTCTTGAAAAAACTCCGGCAGACCTTTGACCTTTTCTTGGTTCCGAGTTTCCGAAGCCTTGCCCTAATCTCCCGCACAACCTTCAAGGCTGTATTTCCTTGATAGCACAATTTCTATCAGCTACATAGATCTTATTCCCTTTTATATGTTTGGCGCGCATTGATAACGCTTCCATCGTGCCGTCTTCTATCGCCAATTCGACATCGGGATGCGCGGCAATGCCTTTTTCTTTCAAATCATCGAGGGTTATGGTCTTGTCGGGATGATCGATAAAGAACGCAGCAGCCGCAGTACAGGCATTTTTTATCTCTGCTTGTGCCAGGGCGTCGCGCGCCTTTGTCTGATAGTTTACAAATGAAGGAATCGCTATGGCTGCCAGTATAGCGATGAGCAGGAAAAGCCCGACAACTATCCCCGCAATCACCAGGATTATAACGGCGGTATTGCTTTTCTTTTCGGTGGGTACTTGCTGAATGATGGTACCACACTTCGTGCATTTGTAAGCATTATCATCGTTCTTCTTTCCGCATTTTGGGCAATACATGGTACGCCTCCTTTTTAAAGTAGTACGATAGCCCTCTTTTTACTCCTCCTTCACATCTAACCTCCTTGTTTTAATTACCTAAAATCAAAATGCCTTTTTTGTCAAGGGTTTTTGTGGACAGCGGGGGCAGTAATCTCCGGGTTAATCGGCACTCTCAAGGCCGTCATGCGGGGCGTAATGGTCACAACCTCCTTATCCTAACCCTCTCCTGTGCTTGCAAAAACAGCCCTGATTGATCCTGATCTCTTTTCATAATCCTTCAGGATGTGCTATGATCCTCGGTGTCGCACGTGCTTATTGAACCGGGGGCTTAGTACAAAAACTATGGGGAATGCCGTGAAGAATGCAAAAGGCTCGTATCCCATTAAGGAATGGCCAAAGGGTGACCGTCCGAGGGAGAAGCTCCTGGAGCAAGGACCGGAATCCCTCACGGACGCGGAGTTGCTGGCCATAGTCCTCAGGACAGGGGACGGGCAGAGCGGCCAGACCGCCCTCGATCATGCCCGTCAGCTCATAAAAAAACATGAGACGTTTCGCAACCTCGCCTCTGTGGCGCCTGCCGAGCTATTGGACCTCAAGGGTATCGGCCCGGCCAAGGCGGCAACCGTTCAGGCGGTGATGGAGATCTGCCGGAGGTATGCCACCGAGAGGTTTCCGCAGGGTAAGGCCTTTTCGCGCAGTGCGGATGTCTTCGCCCATTTCCACCAGCGCCTGAAAGATAGGAAGAAGGAGTGTTTTTTTATCCTGTTATTGGACAGTAAGAACAAGGCCGTCAGGGAGGAGAGGATTTCAGAAGGGACCTTGACCAGTGCTTTGGTTCACCCCCGGGAGGCCTTTGCTCCGGCCATCAAGGCATCCGCTGCCTCGTTGATCTTGGTGCACAACCATCCGAGCGGCGACCCCACACCGAGCCGAGAGGATGAGGAGATCACCCATCGGCTGGTCGAGGGTGGAAAGGTGCTGGGCATCGGTGTCTTGGACCACATCATTATCGGGCAGGGGAGTTACTATAGCTTCGCTGACAGGGGAAGACTTGAAGCGGTTCGTTAAAAATGTATAGCATTCCCGTCACAAGGGGGTTTTTTTCAGAGAAAGATGTACGAGAGGATCGTCACCCATAACGACATGGACGGCGTGGTAAGCGCTGCCATCTGCTCGTATGTCTTCCGGATCGACGATATCCACTTCGCCGGACCCACTGCCATCACCAGAGGGGAAATCCCCACCACGGAAAGGGATATTGTGTGCGACCTGCCCTATCCCCTGCTCTGCGGTCTCTGGTTCGATCACCACGAGGGTAATCTGCTGGACCTGAGGTATAGAACGATCGATGTCGAGGCAATCGCGGGGAGGTTCGCCCTTGAGGCGAGTTGTAGCAGGGTAGTGCACGGCTATTTCTTCGAAAAGGGAATTTCTCTCCCCCCCTATCTGGAAGAAACCGTGGAGGAGACGGACGTCATAGACAGTTTTGACTATCGCAACGTCGAGGAGTGGCGTAGAGAGACCCCGGGCAAGCTTGTAGATTACTTTCTGAAAGCGAGCAGCCCCTCCCTGCGAGACACATATCGCTCTCTGAAGGAGCTGGTCAGGTGGGTGCGGGACCTTCCCCTGCACGAGGTGGCGGCTTTGCCTGAAATCAAAGAGGGGATCGACCGCTACAAGGGTGAGGAGGCGCGGATGCTCAAGCTCCTCCAGGAGGATTCTTATTTTCTCCCGGATGATCGCCAACAGGAGATCATTATCATCGACCTCAGCCGGCATAATCGTCGCCCCCAGATCATCAAGAATCTCGCCTTTCTCCTCTACCCCCAGGCCGCGGCTGTCTTGGAAATCCACCCGCTCTACGACAGGGGGATCAAGACCACTAATCTGGGTGTTGCCATTGCCCTCAGCTTCACCTTGAACAATCAAGAGCACACAAAGGACCTCGGGGAGATCATGCGGGAGCTGAATATGGGGGATGGCCATAGAGGGGCGGCTGGCGGGACGGTTTACGCCGATTCCAAGGCCGAGATGTTGAAAAAAAAGGGGGAAATCCTGCAGGGGATCTATAAGCTCTGGATTGGCCGGGGTTAGGGAGAGACGGGATCGGGAGAGCCATCTATGGAAGACAACCTCGAGCGATTGCATCAATTGGTGCAAAACAAACGCAAGGTGCTGATCGCCACGCACACCAACCCTGATCCCGACTCCATTGCCAGCGCCTATGCCCTGCGGCATCTCTTTGCCTCGTGGAGGATAAACTCGGTGCTCGTCTACGGAGGGATTATCGGTCGCGCGGAGAACAAGGCCATGATCACCAGGCTGCGCATTCCCATGCGCTCCATCCAAACGGTTAACCCCTTTAATTTT
>Ga0214474_1000823_pt1 | contig 14786 bp, 14 predicted proteins | sample RVTome_2_FD_187335 | JGI IMG/M metagenome (GOLD analysis project Ga0214474, IMG submission 187335) | Soil microbial communities from uranium-contaminated site in the Upper Colorado River Basin, Wyoming, United States - RVT95D214 HiSeq ...
TTTTAGCTATGAAGACTAGGGTTTTGTTTGGGTTGATGGGTTTGGTTGTTGTAAGCACATTTCTTGCCGGCTGCGTATCAACCCAGCCCACAGCCAAGGTAGATGCCACTGCCGGAGCCGCCCCTCTTGCACCTTATAATGGGCCAAAAGTCAGCATCGCTGTGGCTGATTTTGAGGTGAAAGCGGCGAAAGCAGGTGGGGATATTGGCTCAGGGTTAAGAGACATGCTTACCACTGCTTTAGTGCAGAGCAATCGCTTCAAGGTGCTTGAGCGTCAAGCCTTAGCGGCTGTCCAGCAGGAACAGGAGCTGGCTGCAAGCGGAGCAGCAGATAAGACCACAGGACCTAAGAAAGGGAAAATCAAGACGGCTGATATTATCGTTACCGCTGCGGTCACCGAATTCGAGCCGCAGGCATCTGGCATTAAAGCCGGAGGTGGGGCAGGTGCTGGTATAGGTGGAGCCATAGTTGGTGGCATTCTAGGCGCAGCCAAGAATAAAGCTCATATGGCAATGGACATAAGGATCATAGATGCAACCACATCAGAAGTCTTAACCGCAACCAGAGTCGAAGGTGAAGCCAAGGATGTGGCAGGTGGTTTTGGGGCCGGGTTCTTTGGTGGTGGTGTGTTAATGGGAGCCGGACTATCTGCTTATGCTAATACGCCTATGGAAAAAGCCATAAGGGTTTGCATAAACGAGGCGGTGCGGTATCTATCCGAAACAACACCGAAGGAATACTTCAAGTATTGATAATTTTTATTGGTAAGCACAATAAAAGAACAGTAGGGACAGAACACTGTTCTGTCCCTACTGTTTGAGGTGTTATGTGGATACAAATAAACAATGTTCGGCGGCGAACAAAGAAATGAGATAAATAATGAAAAATATTCTTAGTTTGCTCACAAACCTCGTTGGATTTCAAAGGGGAGTGATGGTTATTAATTTGCTGAGTTGTCTATTTGCGGTTTTGTTACTAATTGGTTTGAACCAAGTAGCCCTGAGTCAAGTAGCTTTGGAAGAGAAAATCCAATGTCCAGAGGGAACTAAAAGCATGGACGGAAAGAACGATGGCTATACTGCAAAGTGGTGCCAGAAAGCGAACGGAGCGTATCACGGACCTATGATTACCTGGTACGATAATGGACAAAAGAGAAGTGAAAAAAATTATCTCGACAATTCAACACATGGGCGTTCGATAATGTGGTACGAAAATGGGAAAAAGGAGCTGGAAACAAATTACACAAATGACAAACTGGAGGGACTATATACCGCATGGTATGAAAATGGTAAAAAACAATTTGAGGGAAATTTTCATAATGATTTAAAACAAGGTCATTGGACCATGTGGTATGAAGGCGGAGCAAAATCAAAGGATATTGAATTCCAAGACGATAAACGACATGGTATTGAAATTGAGTGGTACGAATCTGGCGTGAAGAAATCAGAAACGCCTTACCAGCACGCTATCCAAATTGGTAAGTGGACAGAATGGCACCCCAACGGTAAAAAATATAGAGAAGGGGAAACTCGTCTGGAAAATGGCCAACTGATAGTTCTTGATACGAAGGAATGGGATGAGAAAGGACAACTAGTAAAGTGACAGCACGAGCCAAATAACATTTATACCTCAGATTTTAGATATATTTAACAAAAATAGGCACCTAACCATTGCATTAACCTGAATGCAAGGGATCAGTAATTTTAAAAATGCCAGATATTAAATTTAGGTTTTCTTCATTCAAAACATGTCGTGCTTTATACCTTGCATCAGGTTATGCTGGTCGTTAGGCGGCATCTAGATTATGAGTTTCAACGACGAACACGCGATCGAGACCTACAAGTCTCTCATTTCCATCTCCACCGAGGCATTGAAGGCCTTTCAATGGCTGAATGGTGGAGCTGTGGTTGCCCTTTTAGCGTATATTGGGCAGCGCCCTGAGTTAGCTATTCCTGCGAGGTGCGCCCTCACGTTGTTCGTGGTCGGTCTCATTGCCGCAAGCGCAGCATTTGTCACCTCATATCTCACCCAGCTTGCTCTTTATAATGAAGACATCCGCGAAGAGAAATACCAAGGCACAAGCCACGTTATCTGGCTCTGGGCAACACTTTTCATCGCTATTGTTAGTCTTGCTTGCTTTAGCTTAGGAGCGTTTGCAGGAGTTCGTGCGTTCGCCCAGATACCTTGAACAAAATCATGGCAACCGGCCCAACAAATCACTCCAGCCGACCGGCCACGCCGTCGGCTGAGTTCTATCGTTGACGCCCGGCGTTCAGGAAAGGATAGAGGACGAGAAAAACATCTCGCACTTACAACACTGAGGAGCAGATAGAGAACCTGAAATTCTGGGGTTGCGTCAGGAGCTACTCCTGACATAACCCAAAAAGTCTGCGTTTCCCGTATTATACAGACCGTATAAGCATTGTTAGACCGCAGCCTGGGCAGTGCAAGTTTAGGTTGCCTCGCGACGTCAAACGCAGCGTCCGCGATCGGCCAGATTCGCTGGACCTCAGGAGGTGAGAGCGCGTGGATGCACTCTGGAATATTGTGGCGGTCATTGCCATCGCCTTTCTCGCAGGCCTATGGCTCAAAGACAGACTCAGTATGAGCAGGGTCTGTCGGCAGGCCGAGGCGATGGTCTCAGAGGGGAATTGGAGAGAGGCGGCACGAATCTACAAGGCTAATATCGCCGCACGTCTCGACTCTCCAAGGGCTATGCGAGAACTCAAACGACGATTGAGCCTTGTATACGATGCGAATGGGATCACGGTGAATCTGGACCGTCTGGACCAGAAGCCCGTCGAGATCAAGCGCATCCTGAAGTCGAGTAGGAATGACAAGGAGAAGGGCAGGCTTGTCCAGCAGCTGATCGATGACACGAAACGCTGGCTGGCCGAGCTGCCGTGAGATCCTGACATAACCCAAGAGTATTAAGGACCGTTTATAATATTACTAAGCCCTGCGGCGTAAAGCCACGGGGCTTTTTCATTTCAAGCAGAAATATGCTCAAGCATCTCTTATGCCTTTTATGAAAAACCCATATATGCCAACCAGAAAAGCTAAGATTCCACTGGTCAAAATTATAAATTGCACTTTGAATAAATCGGATAACACACCAGCCAAAGCTAAGGAGATGGGTTGAAGTCCTTGAGCGAAGGTGCTGGTCGTTCCAAAGACCCTTCCCTGCACCCCAGTCGGCACCTGAGATTGGAATACCACAACTATAAGGGTATTGGCAAAGGCCATAAATACTCCCATCAAAGCAAGGAGCAACAGAGATAATATGAAATATTGGGTTATGCCAAAGAAGGAGATGCATAGTCCCATCAGACAAACAGAACCTACAATCACCAATCCTTTTCTTTTTATTTGGCCTTTGATGCTCAAAAAGAGACTTCCCGCAAGCATCCCCAGAGACACAGCCGCGCCTAAGTATCCGAATCCCTGCGGTCCCATCTTGAAAACACTCTTCACCATAACTGGCATGTATATCCCGAAAGGAGCGAAAAGGAAATTTATGATCACGGCTAAGGAAATTATTCCCCAGATGAATTGATTTTGCCTGATGTAGATTAAGCCATCTTTCAAATCGCGCAGGAAATCCTTTCTTTCAATTGAGGTTTGAGGAGCTGTGATTTCGGTGCTTATTGAAATTATTGACAAGGCAGATACAAAAAAACTTATGGCATCCAGGTATATGGTCATAGCAGCACCCACTACGGCCATCAAGATACCTCCTAATGCCTGTCCCAGAATACCACTCAGATTAAACGATAACTGAAACATCGAATTGGCTCTGGTCAAATCCTCTTTTCTAACCAAGGAGGGGAGAAACGCAGATATGCTTGGTCCGAAGAAAGTGCTCATGCTTGACTCCAGAATGGTGATAATAAATATGTGCCAGACTTCCAGCAGCCCGAAAAAAAGTAAAGTGGCGGGAATGGCAATAAGGCAAGCTCGCCCCAAATCCATCCAAATAATAAGTTTTTTGCGATTGACTCTGTCAGCGTACGTTCCGGCTATAATACCCAAAGCTACTGCAGGTACAGTCCAACAGATGGCGACGGTTGCCATCATAGCGGTGGAATTGGTCTTTTCCAGAACCCACCACATCAAAGCGATTGCATAAATATTATCACCCAAAACGGAGATGGTGCGTCCTATCCAGAGTAAGACAAAATTACGGTTGCGAAAAAGATGAGGGGATAACTCCCTATCAGTAGCAGCTTCAGGCGTTTGTTTGTTCATTCGATTCTCAAATTGATAGGGCAGGTACAAAGATACCTGCCCTATATTAACACCCATTCAATTCTTATATTTTCCTGGTAAATTTAAGCTCTCTGGTATTTCTTAACTCCTTCCACATAAAGATTCCCGCCATAAGAATCCTGCACTACAATGGCAGGGAAATCTTTTACAGTTAGTTTGCTAACCGCTTCCGCTCCCAATTCTGGCCAAGCCACAAGCTCATTTGCCACTACTGACTTAGCAACCAAAGCTGCCGCTCCTCCCACTGTAGCCAGATAAACTCCAGTATGTTTTTTCAAAGCCTCCGGAACTTCTCCTCCCATCTCACCTTTACCGATCATACCTTTAGAGCCAGCCTTCAGAAGTATGGGAGCATATTTGTTCATTCTGCCGGAAGTGGTTGGTCCAGCAGAGCCGATGACTTTTCCTGGCTTGGCAGGTGATGGACCCACATAGTAAATTAATTGCCCCTTAACATCAAATGGTAGCTTTTCTCCTTTTTCTAAAAGGTCAACCATTTTCTTGTGGGCTTGGTCTCTTCCGGTGTAGATGGGACCCGAAATCAATATCTTATCCCCGATTTTCAAGCTTTTTACCACCTCGTCTGTCAAAGGTGTGGTTATCTTTTTTCCTTCAGCCATTTTTACCTCCAATTTTTATAAGATCGCTTCTTTGTGTCGAGCTGCATGACAATTGATATTAACCGCAGCCGGAAAGCTGGCGATATGTCTCGGAAAAACCTCGATATGCACGTCCAAGGCAGTTGTCCTGCCACCCAAGCCCTGCGGACCGATTCCCGATTTGTTTATCTCCTCCAGGAGCTCCTCTTCAACTTTCGCATAGAATGGGTCTGGATTGCGAGAGCCAATAGGCCTAAACAAAGATTTCTTAGCCATCTGGGCGCACATCTCAAATGTTCCGCCAATCCCAACTCCTACCACAATCGGAGGACAGGGGTTGCTTCCCGACCTTTTAACCATATCCACCACGAATTTCTTGATGCCCTCTATTCCATCCGACGGTTTCATCATTTTGATCTCGCTCATATTCTCGCTTCCGCCACCCTTGGGGGCAAAAGATATCTTCAGTTTATCCCCCGACACAATATTCAGGTGAATCACCGCTGGCGTGTTGTCCCCGGTGTTTTTGCCCTTAATTGGATCATCCAGAATTGATTTCCTCAAATATCCTTCAGTATATCCCTGCTTCACTCCCTCATTTATAGCTTTAAACAGATTTCCATCTTTAATACAAACCTGGTCACCCATATCCACGAAAAATACTGCAAACCCCGTATCCTGACACATTGGCACCTGCTCTTCCTGGGCGATCTTGTCGTTCTCCAATATCTGTTCTATAATTTCTTTGCCGGTCGGAGATTCCTCTGTTTTCAAAGATTTTTTTAAGGCATCTATTACATCTTGGCCAATATTGTAATTGGCATCGATGCACAGATCCCTGACCGCCTTGGTGATATCTTTGACTTGAATCTGGCGCATCCCAGTACCTCCTCTTTAGTTAAGGTTGTGAAGTTAATTCCAATATCCCTTCAATCAAGTTCTCAATTCCACCATAAAAATCCATTGTCCTCTGTTTAAGCTGGGCGCCGGGGGTGGTTACAATTCTATTTTGCTCATCCATAATTGCCTCATCCCCTTTAGCGATAACGTGCACCGCCTCCATTTTTTCCAATTGTTGAATTAGCTGGGGGTCATTTCCTAAAGTCAGAGTCAAGGAAGTTTCACAGATATCGCCTAAGCTTTCCGCAATGATTAGACTGGCCACCCCGCATCCTCCGATAGGTTTTTTTCTCCTGTGCATCTCGCGTAGGAGTTTTCTTAAATCCGGATGCGTTTTGAGTAACTTCTCATTCTCAGTCGCAGAAGACAGGTTCTTGATTACTCCCTGCCCGCCAGGGATAATTAAAGCGTCCAGCTCCGCGCCGGAAAGGTCTTTTATCTCTTGTATATTTATTCCTGAAAGGCGAGCGGATTCAACTAGGATATCTCTTGATTGGGGAATAATTTCCTGGGTATGATGGTCTATCACTTCTCTTTGAATAGCTTTAACTGAGGCGAATTGGACTTGACAGCTTCTCTTCTCTAATTGCAGGAGGATGAAGACAGATTCTCTCGGGTCTGAGCCATCCTGAAAACCGCATCCACTTAAAATGATCCCGATTTTTTTCATATTAAAGAGCAGAACCAGCTTATGTTCAGTGCAGTTGGAGATTCAATGAAGAGGGTCGGATTCGAAAGATGGCTTAAATGTAAACGCTCACTAATTTTCTTTCAGCTCCCTTTCTCTCAAACTTCACCTTCCCGCTAACCTTAGAGAAAAGGGTATTATCTTTCCCCATTCCCACGTTATATCCCGGATGAAACTTGGTTCCCTTTTGTCGAACCAGTATGCTACCTCCCACTACGGTCTCTCCGGAGAAGCGCTTTACTCCCAACCTTTGGCCATGTGAATCTCTGCCGTTACGCGAGCTGCCGACACCTTTCTTATGTGCCATATTTAATCACCTTCTAAGTTAGAATTATGAATCGCAATAATATAACAAATTACTCCACAAAAACAAGCTTTATTTCTTGGTGAGAGAACCTTTCTCCTCTTCGAGTGTGGATTTCTGGTTCGGGTTTATGGAGAAGCTAAGACTATCTTCGTCTTTCTTGTCAATTAAGACGTTGCAGTCCCCGGCGAACTGCCCGCTCAAAATCTCTTCTGCCAATCGATCCTCCAGGTATTTCTGGAGGGCTCTTTTCAAAGGCCTGGCACCAAAGGTTGGATCGTAGCCTTTTTCTGCCAGAAACTTCTTGGCGTCCTTGGTCAAGGTGAAGGAAATTCCTTTATCTGCCAACCTCTTAGCCACATCAATCGATAGAATATCAATTATCTGTATGATATCGTCCATTCCGAGAGGATGGAAAATTATGGTTTCATCGATGCGGTTAAGGAGTTCAGGGTTAAAGGTCTTTTTGAGCTCATCGGTTATCTTTTGCTTCATCTGTTCATACGAGGACTCTTCATCCCTTTTCTGGAAACCGAGTGATTTTCCTTCCTTGGCTAAACGTGTTCCCAAATTAGAAGTCATTATCACCACGGTATTTCTGAAATCGACCTTTCTTCCAAACGAGTCGGTCAATTGCCCATCATCCAGCATCTGCAATAGTATATTAAAAACTTCGGGATGAGCTTTTTCTATTTCATCGAAAAGCACGACAGAGTATGGTTTTCTCCTCACCTTTTCAGTCAGTTGCCCGCCCTCCTCATATCCCACGTATCCTGGAGGAGCACCGATTAGTCTCGAAACCGCAAACTTCTCCATATATTCAGACATATCAATTCTCACCAAGGAATCCTCATCTTCGAACAAAAATGAAGCCAGGGCTCTGCCCAGTTCAGTCTTGCCCACTCCGGTTGGTCCCAGAAATATGAAGGAGCCGATGGGCCTACGTGGGTCTTTCAGTCCTGCCCTGCTTCTGCGGATGGCTCGGGCAATGGCAGCAATAGCTTCTCGTTGTCCCACTATCCTTCTGGCTAATTCCTCTTCCATGCGCAGGAGTTTTTTGGATTCTTTTTCCTCCAGTTTAAACAAAGGTATGCCGGTCATCTTGGAAACAACTTCAGCAATATCCTCCTCGGTTAAAGTCACAACATTCTTGGAACGGTCGCCTTCCCAATCCTTGCGTTTAGCTTCCAACTCTTCTTTTTTGAATTCCTGATTTTTTACTGCCTGCTCTTTTTGCTTCTGTAGATGTATTATCTCTTCCTCTAATTTTCCGAAGACATCCGGCTTGGTGCAGGTGGCAAGGTGAGCTTTTGAACCAGCCTCATCGATGACATCGATGGCTTTATCTGGTTGAAACTTTCCAGAGATGTATCGGTCTGAAAGGTTCACGGCGGCTTCTACAGCTTCATCCGATATTTTTATCTTATGATGCTCTTCGTATCTGCTTTTCAATCCTTGCAGTATCTTGACGGTATCTCCTAAAGTTGGCGGGTCAATCATCACGGTTTGAAAGCGTCTCTCCAGAGCGCCATCCTTTTCAATATATTTTCGATAGTCGTTCAAAGTCGTGGCACCGATACATTGCATATCCCCTCGGGAAAGAGAGGGTTTGAAGATATTCGAAGCATCCAGGGAGCCCTCAGCTCCACCTGCCCCCACGATGGTATGCAGCTCGTCGATGAAGATTATCACATCTTTAGAATTGGCCACCTCAGTCATCACCGCTTTCATTCTCTCTTCAAATTGGCCACGGTATTTGGTTCCGGCTACCAAGGAAGCCATGTCCAGACTAACAATCCTCTTGTTCTCTAGTATCTGCGGAACCTTATTCTCAACAATCTTTTCAGCCAAACCTTCAACAATAGCGGTCTTCCCTACTCCCGGCTCGCCGATCAAAACCGGATTGTTCTTCTTGCGCCGTGAGAGAATCTGAGATAATCTCTCGATCTCATTCTCCCGTCCAATGATTGGGTCCAGCTTTCCCTTGCGAGCCAATTCAGTTAAATCTCTGCCAAAATGGTCCAATGCGGGAGTCTTGCTTTTCTTCCTCTTCTTGCCGTAGGCAGAAGGTTTGCCGCTTTGAATATTCTTAAGCTCTTCATATACTTCCTTGTAATCTATATCATACATGGAAAGAACTTGGGCTGCCACTCCCTCCTCATCCCGCAACAAAGCCAGAAGGAGATGCTCCGTGTCAATCTCATTGGACCTTAAAGCGCGGGCTTCCTGTCCGGATATCTCTAAGGTCTTTTTGGCGCGGGCAGTTAGGGGAAGTTGCCCCATGGTCATAGTTCCACCGGAGGGCTGAACCACATCCTCAATCGACTGTCTCAGTTCGTTTAAATCTATTCCAATATTCGCCATAATCTCTATGGCTTTCCCTTCTCCCAGGCGCACCAATCCCAAAAGGAGGTGCTCCGTCCCTATGTAGTCATGCCTCAGACGGGCAGCTTCATCTCGAGCATATTCTATTGCTTTTCTCGCTTTCTCAGTAAACATCTCGTTCATACAAACACCTTTTATCCTTTATCTATAATCTAATTTCTCTAACCACATAAGTCAATTGTAATTTGCCAACTTGCTTCTCACCAGCTCTGCTCGCATGATATCCCTTTCATCCTCATTCATATCCTTGTTAAAATATTTTTGCAGATGAGCTGGTTGAGATAGTATCAAGATTTCGTTAATCAGCGGTAAGGGTAACAGGTCAATCGTTCCCATACCTAATCCCAATCTGATGGCGGAAAGTAAATTCATCACCTCTTCAGAGGTCAAGACCCGAGCGCTCTTCAGTATCCCATAAGCTCGCCAAATCTTATCCTCGATCTCCTCTTTGGCATCCTGGAATAAGGTTTGTCGGGCATTAGTCTCATATTCGATTATCTGCTTGGTTATTTTTTCCAGACTTTCAATAATATCCTCCTCCGACCGACCCAAGGAGGTTTGATTTGAAATCTGAAACAGATTTCCCAAAACATCCGTGCCCTCACCATAGAATCCTCGAACGGTCAATCCCACTTTAGTTATCTGGGAAATTACTTTTTCCATCTCCCGAATCAAGACCAGGGCTGGCAGGTGAATTAAAATCGAAGCTCGCATCCCTGTTCCCACATTGGTTGGGCAGGAAGTCAGATAGCCGAAGTCCGCATCAAAATCGAATTCCAGGGATTGTCCCAGATCATCATCTATCTTGTCGGCGATGCAACAGGTATCTCTTATTTCCAGCCCGGATTGGATTATCTGAATTCTTAAATGGTCCTCCTCGTTTATCATGATGCTCACCATCTCCTCATCGCTGACGAAAAGTGCGCGCGAATCATTCCCTCGCACAAATTCCGGGCTTATCAGATGTCTTTCCATTAAGAGTCTCTTGTCAAGCTCACTAAGCTCATTCCATAAAAGGAAAGTCCCCTTTTTCAAGTTAGGGCTCTTATCTATGGCTAATTTGGCAAAGGTGATGACCCTCTCGCGATTCTGTGCATCTGCCACCGAGGTGAAAAGACAGCCGGATATGTTTCGTGCCAACCGGATGCGACTGGAAAGCACTATCCCGGATTGGGTGCCATCACCGGCTAACCAAGAAGCTGGCTTTTTGACAATCTCCTCAAACATTCTTATTTACCTTCAACATTTTTTTCTTTAATCAATGTTTTGATTCTGTCTCTTATCCGAGCAGCTTCCTCAAAATCCTCTTGCTCTACCGCTCTTTTCAGTTCCTCCTGTAATTTTCTTTCCTCGCGCAAAGGTTTCATCGAATCTCCGGGAAAATAAGGTATTTTTCCGCGATGTCGGTTTGAGCCATGTATCTTTCTTAAAAGGTCGTTGAGTTGAACGCGGAAAGTGGTATAACAGCTTCCACATCCTAATCTTCCTACCCGACTAAACTCAGCAAAAGTCATCTGACAGTTGGGACATTTGACCTCAGCTAATGCTATCCCCTCCTTTTTAACTCCTTTATCCAGCATGCTGGACAAGAATTCAGCCAGAGGGAAGGGGACCTCTTCAAAGGGACTATGGAATCCCCTTTTCTCCGCACAATCCTTGCACAAGTTCAGCATCATTTTCTCGTCGTTTATCACCTGCGTCCACTGAATTGTGGCTTTGTTCTTCTTGCAATCCTCACACAACATTTCTTTTCCTTTAGTTTAGAACTGCCTTACCATCCTTTAGAGTGATTATCCTTTCAGCTGTTTGTGCCAGACTCTGGTTATGCGTGGCAATCACAAATGTGTATCCCTGGTTTTGATTTAATTCCTTCAGTAAATTATGCAAGCCCTGCGCATTCTTCTGGTCTAAATTTCCTGATGGCTCATCCGCAATTACTAGTTCGGGATCGCTGATAAGCGCCCTGGCAACTGCGACTCGCTGTTGCTCCCCTCCGGAAAGTTCAGCTGGTCGGTGAGTTGCCCTATCCTCGATTCCCACTCGAGACAAGAGCTTCAAAGCCTTATCAATTATATTCTCTTTTTCCTCTCCTGCTATCAGTCGAGGCATCATCACGTTCTCTAAAGCACTGAACTCTGGCAACAAGTGATGAAATTGGAATACAAAACCGATCTTTCGATTGCGAAACCGGGCTAACTCCTTGTCTTTAAAGGAGAATATACTCTTTCCCCCGTATCTTACCTCCCCCCGAGTTGGTTTATCCAAAGCCCCCAATATATGCAAGAGGGTACTTTTGCCAACACCAGAGGCGCCGATTACGGCTAATATCTCACCCTGTTTTACCTCCAGGTCTACACCTTTTAATACGTCAAGTCTGCCTGCGCCTGTTTGAAAGCTTTTATACAAATTTATGCATTCCAAGATAGTATCCTTTTTTTCGTCCGGCATTGACTATATTCCTGCTATATCTATTTTCGCCACTTTTCTTAATATATTTAACAATATCCCAACTTAATTGTCAACTCCTTTAATTGTCAAATCTCAGCTTGGAGGAATTTCTTTCTTTTAGTTAGAACGGTTTTGATGATCTCCCATTTGTTTTTTCCGATGCTTCCACCTCTGTACGGTCGATCACAATATCTACAAGTTCTTATATCAGATGTTCTTTTTTCGACCAAAGCCTTTCTTAATTCTATCATTTTCTTATTGTTCCAGAGTTGCATTATTTCAATTCCATTATCTATTTTACCAATAATATATTCTCCTGCCATATCCCGACAGCAAGCTACTACCTCACCCTTGAAGTTTATCTGCATAAGCGACCAAGGATGAGAACATGGATTGTAGTCTGGTTTAAGGCCGGAAGCAGGAACAATTTTCGGGTCGATATTTCCAATCCAATTATGGAAAACAACGGAGACGAAACTATCAACTGGAAGACCCGAAAATAACTTCTGCAGGTCTGCAAGCGAATCCTTCTTAATTTTCTCATTTTCTAATAGAATGGTTGACATATCCTTGATAGTCACTCTTATATCCTGGCGGTTTTTTTCTTTTTTAAATTTCAAAAGATTTTTTAGGTTAGCATAAACTCCCTCCCAGTTGCCGCCGATTCTATTTTTCTCATACAATTCCTTATAAGGCGAGAAATCAATTGTGATAGAAAAACTTCCCGAAGTTGCTAAGGAATTTATGCGGTCAGGATGGAGCAGGGAGCCATTTGAGGTGAAACTCGGACGAAGATGGTGCTTACAGGTCAGTCTGATGAACTCCTCCAATTCTGAATGGAGCAGTGGCTCGCCATTACCAGTAAGGAAAATCTGATTTATCGGTTTGGTCTGGGCAATTTTTTGCATGATAATCTCGAATAAATTCATATCCATAGCCCCCTTTTCCATATTCTTGCCGGTGGAATAACTTTGAGGGCAATAGATACATTTGAAATTACAGCGATTGGTCGGCTCGATGGAAAAGAAGAGCGGAGGATAGTTCAGTTCGATTTCTCTATAAGAATAAGCCCAATAAGCTAAAAAGAACCTTTGATAGAATCTTAAGCCCATCTTGATTATTCATACCTTATGGCTTCGACCGGGTCAAGTCCGGCAGCTTGTCGGGCAGGATAAATTGTGGCTAAAAAAGTTATGCCTATGGCGGCAACGACCACCAGCGCAAAGTCGGAGACGCGCATATCTATGGGAAGGGAATTTATAAAGTATATCTCAGCTGGCAGGGAGACGACCTTGAAGGTCTTTTGCACCCAGCACAAAAGATAACCTAAGGCACTTCCTGACACCGTCCCAATTATTCCGACGATCAACCCCTTGAACATAAAAATCTTCATTATACTATTTTGAGTTGCTCCCATAGATTTCAAGACTCCGATATCCTTTTTCTTATCTAGAACGGTCATTATCAGAGTGCTCACGATATTGAAAGCTGCCACCGCCACAATTAGACTCAAAACGATGAACATCGCATATTTCTCCAAAGCCATCCAAGAGAAAAGACTCTTGTTCATATTCATCCAGTCCTGAGCATAGAAGCGGTAGCCCACCGCGTTCTCAACTTCCCTGGCGATCTTTCCTGCTTTATACAGATTGTCCACCTTCACCTGGATGTTAGTTACCCGATTTTCTAAATTGAATAACCTCTGAGCAGACTCAAGCGAAACATAAGCTAAGGAGATATCATATTCATATAACCCGGTCTCAAAGATTCCAGTTACTATAAACTTGCTGGCTTTGGGAACAACCCAGCCGGAGGAGATGGATTCCTCCTTTAAACTGAAAAGAATCACATGGTCTCCTATGCTAACCCCTAAGCGATTAGCCAGACCAGCACCCAACACTATTCCCGGATAGTCAGTTTGAGTTTGGAAATTCAAATTTCCATCAAGCATATTCTGGCCTATGGTGGTAACTTTGGTTTCTCTGGCTACGTCAATTCCCCTAACTACAATCCCATCCCCGCTACTCTTAGAAGCAATAGCAGCTTTATAAGTGATTACCGGGGTAGCGGCAACCACATGTTTTACTTTTTCTATTTTTGAAATCAATTCCGTATAATCCTCAATTCCTTCCCTTTCGATGGGATAGACATTTATGTGGGCAGTATTTCCGATTATTCTAGAGCGCACCTCTTTTTCAAATCCGTTCATCATAGATAAAACAAAGACCAGGGCAGCTACCCCAATCAAGACACCGCCAATTGAGATTAGGGTGAAAACCGAAAGAAATCCAGACCTCTTCTTGGATTTCAAATATCTTTTGGCAATGAATAATTCGTAGGGCATAAAAAATTAAAAATTAAAAATGAAAAATTGAAAATTAAAATTCAAAACTATATCTTTCTTTTACCTTTTGGAACTTTGAATTGTGATTTTGCATTTTGCTTTTTGGATTTTGAATTCTATCGTTCTGGTCTCATCTGGGGAAAGAGGATGACATCTCGAATAGAAGGGGAATCGGTCAAGATCATCACTAATCTATCGATGCCTATGCCCAAGCCACCAGTGGGAGGCATTCCATATTCGAGGGCACGGATGAAATCCTCATCTAAGACAAAAGCCTCCTCGTCTCCGGCTTTAGCCAACTTGGTTTGCTGTTCGAATCTCTGTCTCTGGTCAAGAGGGTCATTCAGCTCGGAAAAAGCATTTCCTATTTCACAGGTGCCGATGAAAATCTCAAAACGCTCGGTCAAACCTTTCTTTTCCCGATGATGTTTGGCTAAGGGAGAAATCTCGATAGGGTAATCCACGACAAACGTGGGGGAGAACAGTTTGTTTTGCACTTGACTTCCAAATATGACATCAAGGAGTTTTTCCCTATTCTGCTCTAAGTTCGTATCCAGATTTAATTCCTTAACTATTTGCCTGATTTGGTTTTCATCTTTTCCCTGGATATCGATGCCAGCATATTCTTTAAACGAATCCAGATAAGAAACCCTTTTCCAGGGAGGGGTTAGGTCAATTTCATTTCCCTGATAAGTTATTTTCTTGGTTCCCAGAACATCCTGAGCAACCTGGGATATCATATCCTGACATAAATCCATTACATCGTTATAGTCAACGTAAGCCTGATACAGCTCCAGCATTGAAAATTCAGGATTGTGAGATTTGTCCATACCCTCATTTCTGAAATCT
>Ga0214474_1000824_pt1 | contig 14782 bp, 20 predicted proteins | sample RVTome_2_FD_187335 | JGI IMG/M metagenome (GOLD analysis project Ga0214474, IMG submission 187335) | Soil microbial communities from uranium-contaminated site in the Upper Colorado River Basin, Wyoming, United States - RVT95D214 HiSeq ...
CACATAAGATTCTCGAAATGTCGTTTTATGGGTCGTCCTTCCCAAATCGCAATAGATGCAATCAAATGAGCAGGTTTTATACGGAACGAGATCAACGCCGAGCGATCTTCCTAATCTCCTTGAAGGCACTGGACCGAAGATATATTTCGGTTTCAATGGAGATTTATCCATCCTTGTCCTCTGGTTGAATTTTTTCGAAATCTTGAATCAGGCGATTCTTATCCACGTCAAAGAGGATGCAAGCCATCCCGAGCGTCTGGATCTTAAAGCCCGGCCTTTGCAGGCAATGCCCACCGAAATATCTTTCCATGATCTTGGACATCTGGGGATATTCCCTTAGAATGTTCCCGACCAATTCATTTTCAAAAGCAAGATCTTTAGACGAAAATGGCGTTATTTTTAGCCCCTTGATTAACCATTCTATTCATGCTTCTATATTTGGCCTCTGCCCATGCCATTCTCTTCCCGTCCACCAAAGCCTTCCCTTCTAAAATGAACATTTCATGGATTTGGTCAACAATCCTCGCCTCTACCTTCACAATTGTTCCTGTTCGAATGGGGATCGAATACTTAATTGACAATCTTCCCGTGAGAGCGGGGATATCCTTTATTAATAGACAGTGGGTCATCGCAGAATCCAACAGGGTAGCTACGATTCCTCCATGAATGATTCCAGAATAGCCTTCAAACTTTGGATCTGCGAAGAAACTCCCAACCACAGTTCCATCTTTATGTTTATGAAACTTAAGCCCCAAACCAATTCCGTTATTTACACCACAGGCAAAACAATTTCTATGAAGATCGGAGTCTTCCTGTCCTTTCTGACCAATTAACATTTTTTATGGATTCCTCTGTTTTTAATCTAATTTCGCTTTCTTAGCTTATAAGTTATTTCCTTACCATCTTTGCTCCACACTTGGGGCAATTCTTGTAGGAGCAGGGGATTCCGGCTTCATGAGGAGCAGTTGTTCCGCATTTTGGGCAGATGCATTCTCCTACAGGACCTGCACCTGTTCTGGAGCCACCCATTCTTCTCCTACGAGATCCACCCATTCCAGCACCTCTGCCTTTTCCTGGACCACCCCCCTGGAGTGGTCCAGTTCCATCACCTCTTGGCATTCTGATCACCACCTTTCTTTAATGAAACCGATTAACTCAGTAAATACCACCTATGCGGGTTGGCAGCTAAATTTTCCTCCCCTCTAAAAAAAGGGTTGGGGGCGGTAGGTTCCCTTGTGGCCCCCATGCAACCATTTTTTACCACTACCAACGACGGAACCCCCGCCCACCACCGAATACCCTGCCACGACCTCCACCCCACGGGAGCCCTCCACGGCCTACACCCAAAATGGGGCCATAGTTTGGCCGACTAAAGAATGGGTACATGCCGGTTGGTGGATAATCGGGTGCTTGAAAGCCATATCCATAAGCTCCATAGCCTCTGTATGACATAGCACAGAAACCTCTGCCTCCACCTGTCATTGGACCCATCCCTCGTGGTCCTGTTCCATCAAATCTTGGCATGAAAATCCCTCCTTTCAAACCCTTAAATCGTAGACCCTGAACTCGATTCAGGGCAGGGTTCAGACAAATTGAAAATAATTTCAATTTGTTACTTTTTCAGTTCTTCGAACCTATTCTCTATCTGGTTCAACTCTTCTCGAAGGAAATTAGCCTCTTCTTCGAGAAACCGAATCTCTTCTTTCTTGGTTGGAGGCCCCCATGGTGGAACAGGCGCTCCGTATTACCCGGGATGCCAACACCCCCCTCTGCCGTACCCATAAGGACGGTTTCCCCATCCTGCAGGTCCCATACCGTATGGCATAATGATCCCTCCTTTCTTTAATAACTGAATGATTCAAATGGTACCGAATTTAGCGAAAAAGTCTCATTCAAAAAATTCGTAGCTATTTGTAATATTCGTTCTTTAACCTCAGCGACCTCGACCCATGCCTCGACCTCCTCCCATGCCAAAGTGAGGAGGAACTGTTGCTCCGCTGGCCTCATGGAGACTTCCCGTTTTATATCCCTCGATAACATCTTTGACCGTCCCACCAGGTACCAGATAGACTTTAATCCCTGAAGCTGAAAGGGCTGATGCTGCATTGGGCCCGATATTACCTGTAATGAGGGTATTCGCACCTTTTTGAGCTACCAGTTGTGCGGCCTGAACCCCGGCACCGCCCGAGGCCATCAATCCCTCATTCTCAAAAGCTTCGAATTCCATGGTCTCAGGATCAATAAATATAAAATATTGACATCTTCCAAACCTCGGATCGATCTGTGAATTAAGATCTTTTCCTGTTGTGCTAACAGCAATTTTCATCGTTTTTCCTCCTCACATCCATGATCATGCCCATGATGCTCACAGGCAATGATTCCCTGAATTTCGCCTCTGAGATAGGCATCGACGACATCCTTTAATTTTCCTTGAGCCCCTGTAGCAACGTCAATCCCAAATTGAGTGAAAAAGTCGATCGCTCTCGGCCCCATCCCACCCGCAATCATTACATTTGCCTTTTGAGAATGAATAAACTGGGGAATCACTCCCGGTTGATGGTTTGGAAAGTAAGGATTCTTCACTACTTCAAAGCCCAGTATTCGGTCTCCTTCCACATTCACAAAAGTGTAGTAAGGGCACCTCCCAAAATGAGCACTTAGAGACCCTTCAAGACCAGAACCATCTTCAGAAGCCAATGCAATTTTCTTCATCTCTTTACCTCCTGTTGTTTAAAATGATATGGAATTTTCTCCCCCTCCAATTTATTATCTACCTCCTTTAACCCCACGTACTCCTTACAGCGATCGGCTATTTGTTTTAATGCCCTAGCCGCCTCTGATTGTGGATGATCCATGACAAAGGGCATTCCTCTATCACAATCAGTGACCATCTCCGGATCGATAGGGATCCTTCCTAGGAAAGGAACCTTCAAGTCGTTTGCTGCTTTTTCTCCTCCACCTTTCTTAAAAAGAGGAATTTCTTTATGACAGTGAGGGCAAATCAGTCCGCTCATGTTTTCAACAATCCCAATCACCGGAATGCTGAGCATCCTGCTGAAGGTGACCGCCTTTCGAGAATCAAGAAGGGCAACATCCTGGGGAGTTGTAACGATAATAGAACCACTTACATTCTTAATTAAGTGGGCTACGCTTAAGGGTTCATCTCCTGTTCCAGGAGGAAGATCGGCGATGAGGAAATCGAGAGGTCCCCATTCCACTTCTCCCAGAAACTGGTTGATGGCACTGTGTTTTAAAGGGCCTCTCCAGACTACAGGGTTATCCCGATCACCGATGAAAAAAGCCATAGAAATGACCTTTAAATTTGGAAAGACCTCCACGGGAATCATACCCTGACCTAATCCCTCCACATGGCTAGATTCAATTCCAAGCATCTTTGGAATGTTGGGGCCATGAATGTCGGCATCCAAAAGCCCAACATTGAACCCATCGAGAGATAAAGCCACAGCCAAATTTGTTGAGACCGTGCTCTTTCCCACGCCTCCTTTCCCGCTCATTACCATGATCCGGTGCTTGATATTGGAGAGTTTTGATTTTAATCTCTCCTGGGCATGCACCTCTTTTTCCTGCTGGCTGCAAGAACTCGATTGATTACAGGTATCGCAGATTGCATCCTTTTCACATTCCTCTTTCATCATCTACATCCTCCTTCCAAGAGGTCCTCCTTTCCAGGCACAGAAACCTCTTCCTCTTCTTCTTTCACAGCAACGACCAGGGCGAAGTCTTCCTTTCATGAATAATCTAAAAGCGACTTCAGCCTCACCAACGATATTATGCAAGACACGAATTTCTTTATTTCCCAATTGGTTTAAACAAAAACCATCAATGCCACCACATATTATTTGTTCTACCTTGTTCGCCGTCAATTGGTCCAGTCTTTGTGGAAGATTGAGATTCGCCATGGGGAGTTTTTCCTGATGGACAACTTCGCCATTTTCCACCGTGATAATCCACAGCTCAGGAGAAAAGTCAAAACGCGGGGAAATCCTGTTTCCAAAAAGAGGGATTGCAATCTTCATATTCATAAGCTTTAATTAGCAAAATAAGTGCCATAAGAAGGTATAATAATTAAACCTTTAAATATCAAATAGTTATGATGTATTTGGATGGTAGGGATAGGAATTAAGGAAGGTTTTAAAATGTTGCAGAAATGAAATAATACAACGCAACAGTTGCAAAATTAAGACGACAACTTTCTAATTTATTTTAATTAGCTTTACGCCCAAAGGGTATCCCTAACTTCTTCATTTTCTTACGCAGAGTGTAAGGGTTGATCTGTAAAAGATCAGCTGCTCCTTTTTTACCTCCAACCCTACCACCTGTCATCTTTAAGACACGACGAATGTGGTGAGATAATATCTCGTCCAATCCGAGCGATTCTTCAATTTGAAAATCGGGATATGGTTCAGGGATTGCCCTGGATTTAAAATGCGGTTCTGATTTGATAGGGACCTCAAAGGCGTTAAAACTAAGAGGTTCGCCCTTGCTGAGAATGAGGGCTCTTTCCACCGCATTTTCCAGTTCTCGCACATTACCTGGCCAATCGTAGGCCATGAGTCTTTCAAGGGCACCTGGGGCTAAAGTTGATATACTATTCAGCCTCATCTCCCGAGACTTCTTTTGGATAAAGTACTGTACCAAAGAGGGAATATCGCCTTTTCTGTGTCTCAGAGGGGGAATAACAACGGGGAAGACCTTCAGCCTGAAGTAGAGATCTTCGCGTAATTTTCCTTCTTTGATCATGGTTTCAAAATTACGGTTAGTGGCAGCGATGACCCTGATATCCACCTTGATCATTTCAGTTCCGCCTACCCTTTCAATCTCCTTTTCTTGAAGAACGCGTAAAAGTCTTATCTGCGCCTCAGAGTGGAGTTCTCCCACTTCATCCAAAAAGATCGTACCCCCATTCGACCGCTCAAAACGCCCACGTTTTTGAGTGAGCGCTCCTGTAAAGGCCCCTTTTTCATGACCAAAGAGTTCGCTATCCAAAAGGGTTTCTGGGATAGCTCCACAGTTGACCTTGATAAATGGGCCATCCTTTCTTAGGGACAAATTATGGATAGCGCTTGCAATGATTTCCTTCCCTGTCCCGGTTTCTCCCAATAAAAGGACTGGACTGGGGAGGGGGGCTACCTGGCGCACCATCTCCATCACACCCCTGAGCCCGAAGTCTGCACCAATGATTTCCTCTCCAGTCACTTGTCGCAATTCCCCGCGCAAAAACCGATTATCTTCGAGGTACCATCTTAGGTCTTCCACGATATGAGTGGGGAGATTTACATTGGGTATTAACCCTTTTTCTCGTCTTTTTGGCAATTCTTCACCTTGTTCTTCACTGGAACTGGGTAAAAGTAAGTTTCAATAAATACTTAAGGATAGAAGCCAAAATGCTTGCTATGATAGTGATGGCGATAGTAATCTTCTGTGGCGTTGTGGCCCCAATCTACTTGACAAAAGACTTCTCAAATCAAAAATCATTGAAGGATGCTTATCGGTCATCATATTCTATTAAAGTTGGGGGAAGGGGTTATTCGGATGAATAGTAAACCCCGTTAGAAAGGGCAGGGCTTTGACCCCGCCCTAAATAAGGAGCTGATGCTTTCTATTTCTACCATCCCCAGCATAAATGTTGGGGCTTTCTGACGGGGTAAATAAGATTGCTTTACTGGCTTTGTCCAGCCTCTTGGGAGCCTAACAAGATGTAGATGATATCCACAAATGGATTTACGGTTTTTTATGGGGGCCTCAATGGACGACAGGTTGGAGTAGGATTTTGGGTCACCTGCCAGTTCAGTTCCGCATGTATTAATACTCCGGCCTTTGACGGCTGCTGGCTGATCTCCTCATTGATCTAAAATGAAAAAGCGACGCAATAAATAGCAAGAGTAAACGTCTATATAGATACAAGGGCATAGACTTGCGCGATAGTGGAAACACGAGTGTCGAGGACTGAATCAGGTGCGCTCAAACAGAAAAATCTATAGGAAGGGAGAGGGATTGATAAACTTTGGTTTAGTCATAAATGCTTAGTCGAAATAATTCTTCGCTCGCAAACAATTTATGAATTGAAATTGTAGAGGATTAACATTACAAAAAAACAGATCACCAGTGAATGGACAGGGATAAAAGGAAGAATTTTCGCATGGCATCTCGATAATCCTTTAGCCAGACTACCTGAAACCTTGCTTTTAGGTGATTGTCGATCTGCTGTCCAGGACGAATTTTCTCGCCTTATTCGGGGGAACGAGGTTGTCTTAGATATTGGAGCCGGCACGGGTCGGTTCAGCTTGGCGATAGCGAAACAGTTAAGTACTGGCAAGATAATTTGTCTTGATCTGTCAGAGGAGATGCTTCAACACCTTAAACGAAAGGCTGAAAAAGAGGGTCTTAAAGATAGAATTCAAATACTCAAGGGTGAAGCGTCTGCTTCCGGGCTTGAGAATGAATCTGTAGATTTGGCTATGTCCAACAGTGTGTTCCACGAACTCTCAAATCCGGAGGTAGTTTTAGCAGAAATGCTCAGGGTCTTAAAACCAAATGGATGGGTAATGATTACCGACTTTAGAGATACAAAGGTCAGCAGGATAATATGTCGATCTCATCGTGAGGAGTCACATGGGCCATTTAGCGTTAATGAATTAGAAATCCTTTTTACCAAGACTGGACTAAACAGTGTAAAAGTGATTTCAGTGAAACATTGGGTTATAGGAGTAGGTAGAAAATGAGATTCAAGAGACAGGCTTCAGTAACCTTGTGGAAATTTTATGCCCTTGCAACACTTGGTTACTTAACAACAGATAAAAAGCTTCGTTATCGTATGGCGAAGGTCTTCACGACCTGGGTACCAGCCAGTATTTTCCTTCGTCTGCAACAATCCTTTTTTCTTTAATGAATAGATTCAAAAAATAGTACAAATCGGTCACACCCTCCGGGCGATAACCCATGCCTGAAAGGATGAAAATCTTGGGAACCTGTTGACACAAATGGGTCATAAATTTTCCCTCCAGTTCCTGGATCGTTAGAGGCGTTTGTTGAAGTTGTCCCTGGAGCCAATTGAAAATGATCCTTCTCTTTTGTCCCTCCAGAGCCCTTTTCATAAAATGTGAGGCATCAGCAGGCTGTTTGCCGGACTTCCATAACTCTTGAGCAAGTTCGATTGCACCCTTGAAGATCAACAACCCAATGATCAACGAGACAACCGCATCGGTCAGAGATAGCCATGAAGCCTGCCAAGGGCTGGATAGAAAAGAGAGAAGAATGCCTCCACAAACCAGCATGGACATCCAGAAGTGATTTCTCGAATCCACTGCTTGGCAGAGGATGACTAAACTGGATCTTTTCTTGCTTACGAGATATTGATACGCTGAAAGTCCTAATATCATAAGACCACAAATCCCCGAAATCAAAAAAGCGGGTAACTCATCCGTCAAGGATTCGGGGTTCATTATCTTTTTGTAATTGGCGAAGGCAATGCCGCCAGCAGAAGCGAACATGGTAATCAAAATGAAGAGGGAGACCAGTTTTTCCTTTCCATTCTTAATGCCAAGCCAGGCAAACACTGCCGAGAAAGTGTCCACTGAGTTATCGATCCCATCTGCAATCAAGCCAGCAGAGTGTGACAAAAACCCAAAGGTCAACTTTAGAGCGCTGAGAACCAGATGGACTATAATAGAAAGTTTGGAAGCTGTCTCGGTTGAATATGCCCATTCCATGAAGAGAGGGATGACCTCATTCATATGCTCGGCGATCTCTTTACCAGCAGGTGTGAGGGAATATTTCCCTTCACTCTCTGCTACTATTCCTAATGCTTGAGCCTTGATCAGGTCTTGATCAAGGCTCAGATGTGCCTTTTTTATTCGCCTGTCGGTGCTACTACTCCTTGCCATGCGCTGGGGAAAGTCTCTGATTTCATGGTGGGTCAAAGGCTTTTCCAAGAGTTCCAGAAGGAGAGCCTTGAAAGTGTTAGGTAGATTGCGCATGGCCCGGTGCATGTTTTTGGAATCTTTCCAGTAAACGGTCTGCCGACGCGGGTATCGAAAGGGTGAAGAACGCTGAGGTTCATCGGGAGCTGCCTTTATCGGCGATCCAGTGGCCTGTTGTTGGAGCATCCTCTTCTCCTATTTTATTCCCGTAAGCTTCAATCCAATAGGATTTCCAGTTACACAGCAATTTGAAAGTTTTGTTGCCTTAACTATCTCTCTCAGTTCATCTGGAGTATAGGATGCATCTATCGAAGTTATGAGGCCGGGACGAATTTCTTTCGGCTTCGTACTAATCCAGAAGAACCACCTTAGCAAGAAGAACATATCTCTTCGTAAATCCGATATGAAGAATTTGCCCTCCCTTTTCAACACTCGCCAGATCTCATTAAATGTTTCCTCCGGATTACTCCATTCATGAAGTGAGCCGTTTGTAAAAGCAGAATCAAATGACTCATCTTCAAAGGGAATCTTATCACCTCTGCCATGGATATATTCAACCCTCTCAGACAAACCGTACTCTTTTGCATTACGTTCAGCAATTGATAACATATCTTTACTAATATCCAGTCCTTTGAGAGTTGTTCCTTCTGTTTGTTTCAACCACTCAAGCCCCAGGTAACCAGGACCAGAGCCAATTTCAAGAGCACAACCTTTAGTGATCCCGCTTTTTATGATATCTTTCGTCTCAATCCATCCTTTATCCCTGAGTCTTCTCTGCATTTCATCGTAGACAGCAACAATGAATTCTCCTTGAATGCCTGAATCTGTCTCCACTACTCTTGGCCTCGGCATAGTATTCTCTCCTTTCTATACCCTAACTTGTTTTTTATCTAAGAAAGTCATGTTTCTTTATTATGAGGCTCATCGATCTCCCTCACTTTCTGTAGATTTTTCTGTTTGAGTGCGCCCGATCAGGTCGTCGGCGACCACATTTCCTTTCTCGCGCCAGAACCGATTGTAATGTTTCCAGTGATTGGTATGGTCATGTCCAATCCCCCTCTTAAAATGATGTGATGGGTGATGGTTTCCAAATCCACCCAATAGTAGTTTGGCGAGAAATAAAAGGCCGAATGCCTGCCAGTAAGAGATGGGATTGAGACCGAAAATATCGGGCATGAGCCAGTTCCAAAGCCATTGCACAACAACACCGAGAACCAGGGCGAAAAGCCCCGCCAGGACAACGCCGGCAATGATTAATCCGATAAGACGGATAATCCTCCATCGTAGTCCTTTCTTCTTAACATCATCCTGTTGGATATGATTTTGTTCCATTGTAGTAACCTCCTTTTTTTAAGGCTTGAATTCCCAGAGTGATTCCCTGATTTTGGCCAGGGCGCGGGATTTCCTGGCTAAAAGAGTGCCGATGGGAATTCCCCACTCCCGGGAAAGGTCCCGGAAACTTCGTCCATTGAACTCGGTCTCAATGACGACCGCTTTCTGTTCACCAGGCAGCCGATCGATAGCACTGACGATGCTCTTTCTCAGTTCATCTCGTGTTACTTCTTTTTCACCATCGGATGTGGCCTCGGATAGCTGCTGTACCAGGGATGATTCGCCATTCTCATCTATCGACTCGTCCAGAGAAATAACATTCTTGCGCTGGCGAAGATAGTCGATCACTCGATTGCGCAGGGACTGGTAAACATAGGCGGACAGGGTTTCAATCGGCATCAATACGTCTGCTCGGCTGAAAATGTTTAAGGCCACGTCCTGCACGATATCCTCTCCATCCCTTTCAGCGGCATCGTCGATCAGATGGCGGACGTACCGAACCAGTCTTTTCCGTTCAGTGGTGAGGAATTCGGCAATGGACATCTTACCAGTTTGTACGCTCATACCCATATAGACGTTTACTCTCGCTATTTATTGCATCTATTTTTATTTTATGTCAATGACGTGATCAGCTTGAAGCCGCCTTGACAGACTTTGATCGTGGAATGTAGAATAGCATTATTCATGGGCAACCTAACCAATCATTTCCAAAGATTTAAATTAGGTTTTACAAATTGTTATCTTTTGCCATACCCTGAAGGCTATTTGCTCATTGATACCTCGTATCCCCACTCCTACAACCTTTTCAGGCAAAAGCTTGAAAGATCAGGCATTCGGCTATCCCGGATCAAGTACCTCCTGCTCACCCATCACCACGACGATCACGCTGGCTTTGCTGCTCCATTAGCTCAAGAGTCTGGCTGTCGCATAATAGTTCATCGCCATGCGCTACTTCCTCTCAAACGGGGAGAATCAGAACTCGACATTTTTCCGGTCAATCGTAGGATCAAAGTCATCTTCAGACTCTTTGGATTGTTCCATAAGGAGTTTAAGTTCCCACCGCTCACCCTCTCTGACAATGACATCCTTATTGAACAAGATAATACAGAGGTATTAAAGTCAATAGGGCTGGAAGGGCAAATCCTTGCCACGCCAGGCCATACCAATGATTCAATTTCAGTTATTCTATCAACTGGGCAAGCCTTTGTCGGGGATGCCGCGATGAATTTTTTGCTTGGGAGCGGGATTCATTACCGTCCGATCTATATTAAAAATATTCAGGAGGTTTACGAGAGCTGGAAAAAACTCAAGACATGTGGTGCGAAAATTCTTTATCCGGCTCATGGCGCCCCTTTCCCTATCGAACGGTTAGAAAAGCAGATTTGCCGGACAAATCGGGAGGGCGACTAAAGTTAGGCGTGAGGCCGCACATGGAAATGTTACTATTGTATTCTCAATTTTAAAAGTGGGAAAATGCCACAGTAATTGACCGTAATCCGTAATCAAATGACAGAATGTTAAGAATATCCGTGTCATGCTGAAATTTTTTCAGCATCTCTGCTCCTCCGTAACCATAGATCCTGAAACAAGTTCAGGATGACGATTACGGATTATGGTATCGAAAAGTGGAAAATAGGTTTTGGCTGGCCAATGGATCGTTTTTATCAATGATCGTACACGAGGATTTATCTGAGGCCATACCTCTTCATCTTTCTCCAGAGGGTTGTGCGATCTATACCCAATTCGTGTGCTGCCTTCACTCGGTTCCCTTGGTATTTCTTAAGTGCCTTTTCAATGACCTCTGCCTCTGCTCTCCCAAAGGGACTCTCCTCTTTTAGCGGAGGAGATGTGTCCTTTTCAGCTGAAGTGATGGTTAACTCTTTGGGAAGGCAATCTAAATCAATCAGGTCCCGCTTGCAAAGGACAAAGGCATGCTCAATGATATTTTCAAGTTCCCGGACATTTCCTGGATAATCATGATTCAGCAATATACGGAGAGCTTGTTCGGTAATTCCTGTGATCTGTCTTCCCATTTTGGCATTATACTTTTGAATAAAATAATCAATGAGTAGAGGAATATCCTCCCCTCTCTTTGAAAGAGGGGGGAGTTCAATCTTCACCACATTGAGTCGGTAAAAGAGGTCATCTCTAAATTTGTCCTCATTGACAAGCTTTGAGAGGTCCTTATTGCTGGCTGCGATGATTCGGACATCGGTTTTTCTGGAGCTTGTCGATCCTAATGGCTCATACTCCTTCTCCTGAAGAACCCGAAGCAGTTTCACCTGAAGGGAGGGAGACATATCACCGACTTCATCAAGAAAAATTGTGCCTTCATTGGCAAGGGCAAATCTCCCCAGTTTATCCTTCTTGGCGTCAGTAAAAGCTCCTTTCACATATCCAAAAAGCTCTGATTCAAGCAAGGTATCGGGTAAAGCTCCACAGTTCACCTTGATGAAAGGTTTTTCCTTTCTCCTGCTCAAATGATGAATGGCTTTTGCAAAGAGCTCCTTTCCTGTACCGCTGGCTCCTTGAATAAGGACTGTGCTATCGCTTTCCGCAATATCGGGAAGGATATTGAAAATGTCCTGAATGAAATGATTTTTGCTGATGATATCTCCGAGGGTATACCTTTGCGAGAGTTCTTTTTTAAGCTCTTCAATCGCAGAGAGATCTCTAAAGGTTTCAACCCCTCCGATAATCTGCCCATGCTCGTTCTTCAATACAGCTGTGCTAATATTAATAGGGATCTTTCTACCCTCTTTATTTAAGATAGTAACCGGAAGATTCATGATTTCTTTCTTTGTCTTGAGGGTCTCCTTCAACGCACAACGAGTCTGGCAGATATCCGCCCTGAAAATGTCGAAACAGTAATGGCCGATTGCCTCTTTGCTTGAAAAACCGGTTATCCCTTCGGCCGCTTTGTTAATGAAAGTGATTTTGCCTTCATGATCTGTGGTGAAAACACCATCGGCAATGCTATTGAGAATGACGTTAAAAAAATGATCGGGTTCTCTACGTTTCATGGACCTTTATCCTGGCCTATTTCAGAGTCATCCGTTCTGGGATTCTCTGATACAACGTTCAGATGATCTCTCCATGTCTTGGCCATCCTCCTTTTCGGGCAGGAAAAACAGCCTACCCGGAACAGCAACTCCCTGGAGTCCCACATGAATTGGGTGCCCCGCAACAACCTCCAGAATTGGGTCCAGTAGGTCCACGCGAAGGGGCGATCACTGTATTGTGAGCAGAGAGCAGCTTCGTTAAATCCTTGCTGCCACACCGCTTGCAGAGCAACGGATCTTGTTTTCCCATAATCAGAAATTCGTTCACTTGACCACATTTCTCACAACGATACTCATAAATCGGCATAAGCTCTTCCTTTCTTCATTTTAAAAAACAATAATGTTGGAATAATGGAATAATGGAATAGTGGAATAATGGGTAAGTGAAAACCAAAAGCTTTTATCTTTGATTTTTTTACAATATTCCAATATTCCATTATTCCTATGTTGTTTTAGTGTCCGCATCCCCCCTGATGAGCTCGGCATGCATTGAATACAGAAAGCTCCTCAAGCTTATTTTGACTTAATAACTCAAGATTTTCTTTAATGGTGGGAGCCGCTGCGGCATAGACTTTCACTCCCATAGCGTTTAATTTGGTGATGGCACCTGCACCAATCCCGCCGACAACCATGGCATTTACACTCTTCCCGTCAAGAGCCATAACCGGATTACAAGCACCATGGATATGATGGAGATCCTGGTTGTTTACTGATAAGACTTCTTTTCCGTCAGTATCGACGATGATAAATGCCGGAGCCGAACCAAAATGGTCATAAACCTTGCTTTCAATCCCTTCATTACGCTGAACTGCAAAACCTATCTTCATGACTTTCTCCTTTCTCATTTAGAAATAACGTGACCGTGTCCGTGTTTCGTGTCCATAAGCCCTCTTAGTGCAGCCCCTCATAGTCTTAAACTTAGTTCACTTTTGCAGAGTCCCACGACAACATCTGCCTTGTCCTCTACCAAATCCCCGAGCATATCCTCTGTCTTCTTGCGCTCTGTGGATATTACCACTTTTACAGGATGGACAATCCCCTGGCCTACCTGTTCCGTAAGGTAGTTCCCAGGATTGTTGACAGTCATAACATCTAAATTTCCTCATCTCGGCCATTTCAAACTCACCTCCTTCAATTTTCAGTGCTTTGCCTTGAACCAATGCCTCCGCAACTTTCTTATGTGCGGAGTCGATAATCCTTCCAAAGGTTTGACGGGAGACTTTCATCTTTTCCGCTGCCTGTTCCTGGTATAAATTCTCAAGGTCAGCAAGCCTAATTGCCTCAAATTCGTCAACAGTCAATATAACATCCTCCAAAATGGAGAGTGGAATCCCTCTGGGTTTAAAGTAATTACTTCCTGGAATAGAGCCAACCCGTCTACAATTTATGGGCCTTGACATTCGAAACTCCCTCTTTTGAAATTAGACTAATTATAAGCATATGCTCATAATATGTCAAGTCCTTTCTTTTAAAGCTGGAATGTAATTTTAAATCATTTGGTTCACTAATGTTCCTAATTCTTTAATGCTTGTTCATTATTTCCTTATAAATATTTTTATGTTATATTTTATGTGTTAGAAATAATGTCCAAGTACTCTATAGTGGAGTAAAATTTCTAATGGAGCTTACTTATTATGATTTCAGTAGATAAAGCCTTAGACAAAATTCTTTCTCACATCCATCCTTTGGGATTTGAAAAAGTGTCCATTTTGGATGCATTAGGGAGGGTGATTGGGGAAGATATATACGCTAAAAGAAATATTCCACCTTTGGATAATTCCGGTATGGATGGTTATGCCCTGAGATCTGAAGATGTCCAGAAGGCTTATAAGGAATCTCCTGTTCGTTTAGAGGTGATTGAGGATCTCCCCGCAGGCTTTATTTCGGCAAAAACACTCGATAGAGGAAAAGCCATCCGCATCATGACCGGAGCTCCCATTCCGAAAGGAGCCGATACGGTCATTCCTGTTGAAGAGACAAAGAGGGGAGATGGATTTGTCTTGGTTTTCAAGGCTGCTGGTATCGGTGAGAACATTCGGAAATCTGGAGAGGATGTTAAAAAAGGGGACCGCGTGATCTCTCATGGGGATATCATCCGTCCAGCAGAGGTAGGGATGCTTGCTTCCGTTGGACGTTCTTTTGTCTCCGTTTATCAGAGACCGTTGGTTGCCATTCTCTGCACAGGAGATGAATTAGTCGATGTGGATGGGGAGTTGGATGAGGTGAAAATCATCTCCAGTAATTCTTACACCTTAGCAGCCCAGGTAAAGGATTGTGGGTCAATTCCCCTCCTATTGGGAATTGCCAAGGATCGCAAAGAAGAGATCGAAGAGAAACTTCGTCAGGGAATCCGAGCGGATGTCCTGATCTCTTCAGCAGGGGTTTCAGTGGGGGACTATGATTTTGTGAAAGATGTGATGAAGAATTTGGGTATGGAGATGCTCTTTT
>Ga0214474_1000826_pt1 | contig 14767 bp, 11 predicted proteins | sample RVTome_2_FD_187335 | JGI IMG/M metagenome (GOLD analysis project Ga0214474, IMG submission 187335) | Soil microbial communities from uranium-contaminated site in the Upper Colorado River Basin, Wyoming, United States - RVT95D214 HiSeq ...
ATCAAGGAGTGATCCTTCGTTACGAAGAACTACGACAGTAATGCTGAATTGTCCCTTATTGATATGTCGCACCAACTCGAAAAGTTGTCTTTCAGCGCCCCCGACGTTCAATGTGTTAATAAGAAAGCAGACGCTTATTTTATTTTTCATATTCCTCTTTCAGCTCAACCACTTATAATTCGTGTATTCGAGTCATGATTGTTTATCACTGCCTTCATGAGCCCTTTTACCCGATGTCCATATGTATGTTCACTCATTGCATACTCATAGGCCCTATCCGCCATCTCTTTCCGGTAAGCTGTATCCCTAAACATGTCTATGGCCTCGTGTATGTTGGATAAATCCTTCTTGAGACTGACGTAATCCACATTCGATTGCAAGATGCCATTATAGTTGCCCTCTAACAGTATCTGACAAGTCTTCGTGCCGATTGGCTCGAAATGACGAGACGAGATAGATTTTCCGGACCGATACTCAACCTGCGGCGACTCAAAAAAAAGGTGGAATAACTCTTCAAAGGATACCCCTCGGTGTTTGAAAAGATAGGCCTTTGCGCCAGCGATTATTTTGCCTTTTCTGTCCAGGTAGTACGAACCTGCTTCTGCTCCCACAGTTCCTTTGCATTGATTGAGAAACCGAGCCCAGTCGAACCTTGGAATGTTACCGGCACGAACGTCACACATCAGTCCAAGATCGGCCCCTCGATCTTGGAAAAAGCGAACAAGCGCATTTCGTTCCACGTCACCAATAAAACCGAAGTAAAAGGCTCCTCTAAATCCGATATCAATGGAACGCTTTATCTGTCGACGAGGATGGTACAGGTTGGGGTTTAATGCATGGGGCATCGATAAGACACGGGTTGGATCGCACTCCGCATACAGCCAGCGCGCGGTGTCACTAGGGAGCTGGCTGCACACGTAGTCCGCCTCTACAGATCGGAGAAACTTAATCTTTTCCGCTAATAGATCATATTCATTCCCGATAAAGACCACTAATATACCGCGGCGCTTCTGAAACCAATGTGCCGTCTTGAGCAAAAGAGACATACTATCGCCGGCTGCAGAATGCAAAATAATTACCAGGGGATAGTCAGCAATGGCCTTCTTTCGGCTATGGTAGGCCATGAGATTATTGATATTACACACCTCAACCTCCAGTTGCCGTGACGAACAGAGAGCTTCACGCCAGTCGTTTACATATGACAACGTTTCATAGCGTTGTCTAAACGCCTTAGCGATCGTGGATGCAATAGGAACTCGATCAAATGTGGAGGGGAATGTAAACGTATTGCTAAGTTTCAGGATACCCTGTAATACGGTGTCGGCGGCGATTGCTTTCCAGCCATATCCATTAGCGTCTAGCAATAATGTTTTGATGCGCTCTTTCATGCATTTGCTACCCCTTTTTTTTCGATGTAGGCTCTGTGTCTCTCAATGCAGGATTCAACCAGGGTAAGATTATTTCGTATCCAGTCTATCGTCCGCTTGAGGCCATCACGAAGGTTCACCTTTGACTCAAATCCAAGCCCTTTTTTGGATTTTTCTGTACTGCCAAACCTCTTGCCAGAACGATCCCAGTTCCGGCCAGGATACCATTCGCTGGGCGTGGTATTACCGGCTATTTCATTAATTGAACTGGCCAGCTCACGTATTGAGGTTTGCGTGCCACTGGCCAAATTGTAGACCTCACCGGGAAAACCTCGCATAGCGCACAACAGCAAGCCCTCCACTATATCTTCCACGTAAATAAAATCCCGGGTAGCCTCGCCGCTGCCTTCAACAGGCAGGGCTCGTCCTTTTATGGCCTTGTAAATAAATGTCGGTATTACATTCCGCCACACCGTCGCGGCCGTCCCACGCCATCGACCAGCGCCCAAAATCTCGCCAGGGCCATAGACATTCTGAAAACGCGCCTTTACCACAGGGAGCTGATATCGCCTATAATAATAATTCGAATAAAACTCTCCTATTACCTTAGAAATTTGATACGGACTATCCAAATATAGTGAGATCGCAGCATCTTCTCTCGTTGCCTCAGCATCGTCATGGGTTTTTTTTGCGACGGTACAGCCGGCTGATGAATAAATGACTTTCTCAATGTTTTTGAAGGCATGAATCCGTTCATATAATTTCAGTGTGGTCAATGTATTGTTTGCATGATCAGCCAGGGGATCATGTATGGAATTCTGATTGCCGTGAAACGTTGCCAGATGGAAGACATAGGCCATGTCATCATCAAGGTCTGCAAGGATGCCATCATCGGTGATCGATCCCTCAATGAAAGTAATAGCCGGTGATACCGGTACCGTCTCCCGTTCTGATGAAAGCAAATTGTCGATAATGACAATTTCTCTGGGTGCATATTGCAAGAGACCTTTGACCAAATTGTTACCGACAAAACCTGCGCCACCAACCACCAAAACCCTTTTATCAGTAAATTCGTTCAAATATACCCTCCTTATAAAAATCTGCAACCCCCTTCTCTAACATAAGAATGTTACTCTCGCGTTTCAAACGACTTGAGGTGTGTGTACGTCTGATTAATCCCGAATTCTCTGTACCATTCAATCGCTGTTTGTACTCCTATTTCAAGGGGTGTGGTCACCTGCCAGCCGAAGTCTTCATTTGTCTTGGTTGGATCAAGGAGAATAGTGGGTGCGTCTTCGGAGCTTCGGGGACGTACCTCCACTTTTTCCTGCAGTGTGATGTTCAGAGCTTTGACCGTTGCCTCAAATAAGTCCTTGATCGCATAGTCAGATCCTGAAGAAATATGGTAGAATCCACTCGTACCTCGTCCATCAATGGCCATTATAACAACCTCAATGAGGTCACGAATAAAGACAAAATCGCGTCGTGTATCCACGACAAAGCATGCCTTATTCTCAGTTAAGCGATGATAAAAGGTCGGTAGCGGGCCACTCAAATTGCGAGGACCATACGCGTTGGCCAAGCGAAAAGAAATGAAATTGATACCACTGAGCGCGATATACTGCTCTGCTGCCGTTTTGCTTATGGCGTAGCTGCTATCACCTGGCCTTATGGGATGATTGAGGGTTATCGGCTGTTCCAGAGGTTTGACACCGTAGCAAAGGGCAGTTTGAAAGTAGATGAGGCGCTTTACTCTGCCTTCTAATGATGCCTGTGTCACAACGGCTCCTCCCAGGATATTTGTGCGGATAGCCTCCTCCCAGTTGCCTGGATCTTTATAGGAAGCTGCGGCATGCACTACGATATCAGGTTTGAAGTCTTCACACAGGTCAAAAACTAAACTGCTATCCGCTATGGTCCCCTCAACTACTCGAAGATTAGGATGAGGAACTAAATTATCCCTCCGCCCTGTCGCATAATTGTCGATGACCAAAACCTCATCGCCCCGGCTCAAGAGTCTATCAGCAAGATGGGATCCAATGAATCCTGCTCCACCTGTAATCAAAACTCTCATAAGTCTATTCCATTCCTATAGTTTCTATATATATGAATTTTATCATGAAACTCTTGCTGCCACAACTCCAGGGATAAAAGCCCCCACACTTTACGGGTGAATTTACCTTCGTTCTCAATGAGCTTTCTGATGTCAAATGCAGGATGCAGATAATCGCGATGCCTGGCTTTATTGCCGTGAAAAATGTCCTCTACGAATTCTCTTAGCTCACCTTTCATCCAATCCGAAAGGGGTACGGGAAAACCCATCTTATTGGTACGTTGATGCACCGCTTCAGGCAAATCTTGCTGAAAGGTTATCTTCATCAAATGCTTAAGTTGTCCACTCTCAAACTTAATGTTTGAAGGGATCGTGGCGGCAAGCTCAACAAGAGGATGGTCTAGGAGAGGGACTCGGGACTCAAGACCGTGTGCCATGCTCATCCGGTCCTCGACATGTAAGAGTGCCGGAAGAAGCGTTTTGAAATCAAAATGGGTCATACTGTCGAAATAGGATTCCTTTTCAACATTGTCCCCCCAGAATATTCTTTTAAAAGTGTCAAAGGCAGAATATGGTTCAAATAGTCCCCAATTGATTTCCGTTGATAATCCATTAGCCCTGTTGATAAGCCTGAAGTAGCGTTTGTCCCGATCCTCAAAGAGTCCTTCTTTCCATAACTCCTGGAGAAGCGGCTTGTAATCTCTCAAGGCCTCTAAATTCGGTATAATTGATTCGTAGGTCACTACAAAATTACCACTGTGCATCGTACCTTCGATAGCTCCTTTAATGCATTGTTCAAAGTAAGAAATTAGGTATCTGACATACCCGCCAAAAATTTCATCACCACCCGTGCCACCAACTACTACCTTCACATGATCCCCTGCCAACTTGGAAACCATATATTGTGGAAATGAGCCAGGGCCTGCTACGGGGTGATCAAGATAGTAAATCACCTTTCGAATGTGCGAAATAAAATCTTGGCTTGTTATCTCCTGCTCGTGTAATTCTAAACGGCAAAACTCAGCAACCTGTCGAGCATATCTTGATTCATCATATTGCGGATTGTTCGGAAATCTACCATGAAATGCATGAAACTCTTCCTCCTTCTGGATCTTTCTGGTCAATGATGCAACAATGCTGGAATCAAGCCCTCCACTCAGATATGAACCCACGGGCACATCGCTTCGCAAATGGATTCGAATGGAGTCCATGAGTCGTTGACGGATCTCTTCTTGAAAATATTGTTTCTTGTGCGACCAGTCCAGATCGTAATGGACCTCCCAATACTTGCGGATTTTGCTCTCTTTTCCCTTTACGGTCAGTGTATGTGCAGGCATGAGTTGTTCGACACCCTTAAACAGCGTCTTAGGACCCAAGGTAAACTGGAACGTGAGATAATCCTTCAAGGCATCGTTATTCGTGGCGATCTCTTCCATGAAAGGAAGCAATGCCTTGATCTCGGACGCAAAGTAAAATCCGGTTGGGGTATTGGTGTAATAAAAGGGCTTGATCCCGAAACGATCTCGTGCACAGAATAATTTCTTGGCCTTCTCATCCCAGATCGCAAAAGCAAACATGCCCCTCAGGTGCTCAACGCAATCCTCTCCCCACTTTTCGTACGAACGAAGTATCACTTCAGTATCTGAGGTGGTACAGAACGTGTCTTGTCCGAGTTCTTCACGAAGCTCCAAGTAATTATATATTTCTCCGTTGAACGTGATGACCAATCCGGCTTTCGATCGCATCGGTTGCGCACCGGTCTCAAGATCGATGATGCTCAGGCGCACATGACCTAACCCGACATACCCCTTATCGCTCACCCATACTCCATTGCCATCTGGCCCGCGGTGCGATTGGAGTGCATTCATAACGTGCAGACAATTTTCAAGATCGTCGTTTTCATGACCTCTATAAATAAAAACTCCTGCAATTCCGCACATTTTTTACTCCGTTTTCATATTACAAAAATTTAAATATCATCAGCCGCCAAGATTCTCCTTTGATACACTTGATTAAATTGTCGAAGTTGTGGATACCGAATTGGCCTAGGTGAATTTGAAGATATTTAGAACCAATGATTGGATATTTAATCGCTGTTCCAATAGCTGAGTGATCCCACATGATTTCCCTCACTCGGCCGTTTTTTAGCCCAATCCACGGTTCTTCACCTGATACGCTCTCCTTCCTAACAAGATGTCCTGTCGTATGCATACTGGATTCAATGACATCTCGGCTTGTGAAAACAAGGGCCTCACTTTTCGAGTCGAAACTTGTCAGTATGCTGAAAGGTTGGTAAGTTTTCAGCGTTCCGGTCTGAGCTTGCCTGACAATGCCCATGAGCATTAAGTCCGTGACTATCTTGACAATATTCAGTATGATTTTTTTCCAACTTTTTTCATACTTGAAATATTTTACATTCTTGAAACATTGAACTATAATCCTCCGCAAGACGGGGTCCCTTAAGAAGAGTTTCACAACGATATACCCGCTTGCCAATAGCCTTTTCACCTTGCCTATATACATAATAGGAAGAATAAAAAAAGTCCTCTCAATTTTGGATTCGAGTTGAGCAAATCGAAACCTTAGCTTACGTCGCTTCACAAGAGATTTGCCGTATTTCGTAACAACTTCGTCGAATTCACTGATAAAACTCCGATAGGAATATCGATTCGAAGCAATAATATCTTGATAGGCGCGCTCAGTTAAAGTTTGCAGAAATTCGATGTCTCTCAATTTCTCAACGACTTCAGCAATATTAGAGAAGTCCTTCTCGAGTGGGATATAATGGACCCAGGGCTTAAGGATTGCCGAATACTCACCTGGAAAAAGGATTAAAGCAGTATGCATAGCAATTGCCTCAAACATCCTCGGTGAGATCACCTTTATCGCGACATTATTTTCATAAGGCTGAAGGATTTCTTTCTGAACTTCAAAAAAGTCAGCATAGGGATGTAACTCCAGGTATTTTTGTACCCTACGTTCGACGGAACCGTCAAAATCGGTAATAGACGCGCCACTTTCAGTACCCAAAGTTGCCTTACAAGAGCTGATAAATTTATACCATTTTTTTCCATATAAACGATCTTCTTCACGCCAAGAGATGTCACAACGAAAGCCGTATTTTTCAGCTAACGGCAGAACTCCTTGACCGATCCAGAACTTTTCCTGACTGAATTGACCTAACCAATATGGCAACTTGCGAGCGCGATATCCGATATCAATAGGGCGTAAATCAAGGGACGGTGCTTTAAAGCCAACAAGTCTATCCGGCACATAACCCGACAGGGTGCTGATCTTGATTACTCCCGGCAACCGAAATTCGTCCCAAACTTTAGCGATAAGAGCTGTTGGGAACAGGGTAAATAAGATATGGATGCCGATGTACCGCATCATTGCAGTAAATTCGTCGATCCGTCGGTAATCGTCCTGAATGAATTGAATCTTGAGCCCTTGAAAGTTTCTGAGCTTCTCTCTGAAATCTGGTTGAATGTAATGATCAGAAATAATGAAAAGCGAATAGTGAATAACAACCACATCGAAAGCATCAAGGTTGAGAAATTTACTACCCATAATCAACCCCCGGCAGTTGAGTGTATGAACTTCGTGCCTAGATAAATCTGTGAATGCGCCAATGTGATCAAGGACCGTGTTAGCATGATTGTGGTTGTCATCGCATAACAACAGTATAGATAAGCGATGTCCATTTGATGGTTGCGCTGAGAATTCAATAGGGGGCCTGGCCATATTATGCTTCTATTTCCTTGATGCTAAATATTACTAGACATATTAGCTCAATGCTTCTTGACCACCACATTAATCTCAACTGTGTAATAGAGTTTTCTCACAAAAGCCCAATACAACCGCTCATGGACAAATTTAAGAAGATTAAGAAATCGTTCCAACCTATCATATGTTTTAAGTGATAATGGACACTTCAAGTAGGTTGGAGTTAAATAATCACCCCCGAAGACGGTTTCGATCACGTCACATTTAAATAGCCGCTCGAAGAGCAAGCGCAGGGAATGCTCATCAAAATTTCGCATGTGTACATACTTATAAGGATACTCCGGTTGCAGATATTGGCTTAAGTTCTCTCGATACGGGACCCTCACGATTAAAACTCCATTACTTTTGAGAACACTCAAAATCTTGGCAACACACAGGTTTAAATCTAAAACATGCTCAAGTACATCTGTACTCACCACAATGTCAAACATCTCTTCTCGGTATGGCATGTCTTCTATCAGGGCATAGCATACCTCAATGCCCTTGTTCATCGCTATTTCAAGATAACTGAAACTGATGTCCATCCCGTATCTCCGTAGATCGGAAGCCTGGGATAATAATCGCCCCAGCCCAACGCCTGTATCTAGAATCTTTTCACCCGGCTTGGAGTATTTTTTAATCAGACCAATCGTCGAGTTATCTAGCTGGGTCCATAGGTCTTCTGGAATGAATGGATTGGATCCATTTTGCCGCATTGATTTCAGGTGATCAATAGAAATTCGTTCATAGTTATCAATATATTCACCCGGCGCACTGAATACCGGAATAGTGCCCCGCAAACGCAAAGGCTTCCGAAAGTAAATTTCAGACACCATAGAATTAACCTTACTACTCACGATAGCTATTATTTCGGGAATTAATTTGAACTGGGATAGTCTTCCATATAAGCCTTGGTCTGATCACCCCACCGTAATTGCCAGAATAGTCTCTTTTTAACACCCCATCGTCCAACGCGTAAAAAGATAATACATGATCTGCTCTGAAACCATCGTTCCAATTGTCTGATGCACCTATGACGGAAATGTAGTACCGACCTTCATTCAATAAATGTCCATATAGACCGCATATGCTAAGATAACAACCTGGTTTGAGTGACTTACCATGATATGAGTTTTCTGCAGTGTTGCTGAGTGAGCCAAATACGCAATTGCTGTTGGCATCCCAGAATACCAGCGAAAACATTGCACGTGCCCCTGACCGTATCACTTCGTACTCGATTTCAATAGTTGCATCTTCGGAAATATTGATCTCAGATGTTGCTACCCCATCCGACCTTTTCAGAGTGACAGAGACCAGTTGAAACGATTGATTGCCGGGGCGTTCATTTTTTGCCCATATTACTTGCTTCGCAATCGGACTACCCTGGTTCATGTAAGCGCCGACTACCTGTGCCGCGGTGCCATCATGCGCAATAGTTCCTTTGTCAATCCAAATCGCCCGATCACATAATGTATTGATAGCTCCCATGTTATGGCTTACAAATAACACGGTCCTCCCTTCCTTTGCTACATCCCCTAACTTCCCCAGACATTTCTTCTGAAATGCCGCATCTCCTACGGCTAGTACCTCATCCACTAGCAAAACCTCGGGTTCCAAATGCGCAGCCACGGCAAACGCCAGCCGCACGTACATCCCTGATGAATACCGCTTTACCGGAGTATCGAGAAACTTCTCAACTTCGGCAAAGGCCACGATCGCGTCAAATTTCTTCTTGGTTTCCGCCTTGCTCATCCCTAGCACTGCACCGTTAAGGTAAATGTTTTCCCTGCCCGTGAGTTCGGGGTGAAATCCCGTGCCAACCTCGAGCAGGCTCGCCACCCTTCCCCTGATGGAGACTCGGCCTTTAGTGGGTTCAGTAATGCAACTGAGGATTTTCAGCAGGGTTGTCTTACCGGCGCCGTTTCGGCCTATGATACCGACTCGTTCCCCTTGTTGGATTTCAAGGGAAATTTCTTTCAGTGCCCAAAACTCTTCCGTACTAGATAAATCCATGAGCGGCTGTCCTGAAGAAGCGAGTAAGGGGTGCATCAGTCGATTACCAATATCCTTGAATTTGTGGGCTATAGTGTCACGTACCGTCAGGTATTGCTCCTGTCGTTGATGGCCGATGATATATTTCTTCGATAGATTTTCGGCTTTTATAACCGTACTCACGGCAATCTCATATTACGTCAGCAAAGCTACGCTCGGCTTTTCGAAAATAGGCGAGACCGGACCAAAAAATCACAAAAATAAGAATCGCGGAAAGAGCAAATCCCGGCATGTAGATAGTATAAGCGCCACCTAGGATCGCCCAGCGGAATCCATCAATAATCCCCACCATCGGATTCAGCGAATAGAGCAATCGCCACCGATCTGGAATTACACTACTGCTGAACCCGACCGGAGAAATGTACAACCCGAACTGCGTCAAGAAAGTGACTATGTAACGGAAATCTCGGTATTTTACGTTCAAAGCAGCAAGCCACATCCCGAAACCAAGGGTCGCCATTAAGACCAAAAACAAAAAGAAAGGCAAAGTCAAAATATGCCAATCGGGGACAAACCGATACCAAACCATCAACGCTCCTAAAATACCAAAGGAGATCAAAAAATCTGCGAGACTGACCATCACCGCGCTGGTGGGTACAATGAGCCTGGGGAAATATACCTTTGTCAGCATCGAAGCATTGGAAATAAGCGAGTTACTGCTGTCGGTCAGCGCGCTGGCAAACATCTGCCACGGCAGCAGAGCGGCAAAAACAAGGATAGGATAAGGAACTCCCTCGGATGGGAATTGTGCCAGCTTGCCGAAGACAATCGTAAAAATGACCATTGTTATAAAAGGCCTCAGCACGCTCCAGGCCACACCAATAATGGTTTGTTTATAGCGTACCAGGATGTCACGCCAAGCCAGGAACATAAATAATTCCCGGTACCTCCATAGGTCCCTCCAATACCGGCGCTCGGTACGCCCGGCTTCAATAATGGTTTCGTGCATTGTGTGCATTGTCACGATAAATCGACATCTAAACGGCGGATAACTTGCAGTTGATCTTTTTCAATATTTACACTCCCTTGGTAACCCTATTCCAAGCATCTCATATGATGAGATTGTTTTATGACCGCAAGCGGCAAATTAACAGCATTAGTTGTTCATTGATTGATAAAATACAGCGCTAATCTTTTCTGCTGCCCGTCCGTTACCAAATGCTTCTTGTCCAACATTATGAGAAGGATCGGGAAAGTCTCGTGCGTATAAAACAATTTTTTTTTCATCGATATCAGCCAGTATATTCCAGCCAGTTTCCACTGTCTCAACCCACTCTGTTTCTCTACGAAGAGTTATACAAGGCACTTGAAGAAAAAATGCTTCCTTTTGAATACCTCCTGAATCTGTAAGAACTATTTTCGCCTGTTTTTGTAGCAGCAGCATATCGAGATATTGTAAAGGTTCAATGATCTGAAGACGGTCTACCGGTACTTTTAACAACTCCAACTGTTTACGCGTCCGAGGATGTAAGGGTATAATAACGGGGATCCCCTCTTGGGTTATCTTTCGAAGCGCATTAAAAATGGCCCTCAAGCGATCAGGATTATCGGTGTTCTCTGCTCGATGCACAGTCACTAACGCGTAATTCTTGGGATCAAGCTGAAGTTTCTCCAGTATAAGAGAATGTCTTTCTGCCAGCTGCAGATTATAAAGCAGGGAATCGTACATCACGTCACCTACCACATGAATGCCTTGGTTTATTCCCTCTTGTTTAAGGTTTCTCATGGCGGTCTCTGTCGGGCAAAAGAGCACGTCTGATATGTGATCCGTTAGTAATCGATTTATCTCTTCTGGCATGCCTTTGTTGAAGCTGCGCAACCCCGCCTCTACGTGGGCTACGGGAATTTTAAGTTTGACCGCTGCTACTGCACCTGCAAGTGTTGAATTTGTATCCCCATACACGACAGTCCATTCCGGTCTCTCTTTGATTAATACCTTTTCAACCCGCTTTATCATCTCCCCCGTCTGATAACCATGGGTCCCCGAACCAACCTCCAGGTGATAGTCAGGTTGAGGGATTTCAAGGCTATCGAAAAATACTTTTGACATGTTATAGTCATAGTGTTGATCTGTGTGGATAATAAGGTGTTTGATAAATTTATGTCTCTTAAATTCTCTACAGAGAGGAGCAATTTTTATGAATTGTGGCCGTGCTCCGACGATGCTTGCTATCTTCATCAAAGTCACAACTGGACTCTAAGCCGCCCCAGATGTCTCCATTGCTTCCAATTGCCCCTCTAACAACCGATATTTAGTCTTACAATAATTGCAACGAGCGCTATTATTTTTCAGTTTTAAGGTAGTGCCGCAGCGACAGACCCAGCCTACATGGACCGCAGGAACACCCATTACCAATGCATGGTCAGAGACATCCTTGGTTACCACCGCCCCAGCACCAAGCATGGCGTAACGGCCGATGGTATTACCGCAAATGATGGTCGCGTTGGCCCCGATGGTAGCTCCCTTCTTGACCACGGTTGGTCGAAACTCGTTCTTTCTCTCAATGAAGGCCCGGGGATTGTAGACGTTAGTAAAAACACAGGATGGGCCGCAAAAGACCTCATTCTCCAAGGTCACTGCTTTGAATATCGAGACATTATTCTGAATTTTACACCTGTCTCCGATAATCACCTCAGGACCTATCATCACATTCTGGCCGATGATGCAATCTTCACCTATTATGGACCTCCCCAAGACATGGGTGAAATGCCATATCTTAGTACCCCTGCCTATCTGGGTACCTTCGTCGATAAAGGCGCTCTCGTGCGCAAAATATCCTTCTCCCCCTGCATTTGTTCGCGGCTTTTTCGTTGTTCCGACTCTCAATTTCCGTTCAGCCTGCTCCAAGACCCTGAGCACCTTTAACCCCTCTTCGCCGTCTGTCTTCGGCCTACTCCGCTTATGGATACACTCTAAAAAGTGCTGCAACTCCTCCTTCAGAGGCTCGCTATGACCGACTTCTACCGGGTAGTAAGCAGCCCTGTGGGCCACCGGCATCTTGCCCTCTTTCCACTCAATCGTGTGGGGATAAATGAAGAGTTTCTCTTCGCTCACATCGTCGAAGACCGCCATAGCCTTAGAGCCGACAACGATAAGCTTTTGTTCCTTAAAGGGGTGAAGCCAGCTTACAAAGATATGGGCCTTTACCTGATTGCGAAACTCCATGGTCGTGAGGGTCACATCGTACACATCATTGCTGATGTAATCTCCCCCAAAAGAGGTGACCCTGATCGGTTCTTCCTCTAAAAGGCTGAGAATAACCGAAATATCATGGGGCGCAAAGCTCCAAAGGATATTTTCCTCGGTTCTGAGCTTCCCGATGTTCAATCTGTTGGAATAGACATACTGGATTTTCCCCAGTTCTCCACCCTTAATGAGATCCTTAAGCCTTATTACTGCGGGGTGATAGTGTAAGATATGGCCGACCATCAGTATCTTATTTCTTTTCTTGGCAAGCGCAACCAGTTCTTCCCCTTCTCTGACGGTCAAGGCCAAGGGCTTTTCCACGAAGACATCTTTCTCCGCCTCCAAGGTGGCTTTTGTGAACTCATAGTGGGTCTTTGCAGGGGTAGCAATGACTACGGCCCGTATCTCTTGAGCCGTCAATATCTCCTTAAAGGACGCGGTAACCCTTATCCCTCCGTACTCTCGTCGATAACCATGGAGAAGGTTTTGATCTGTATCACAGAGGGTATGCAAGACACCTAGCTCGTGCAAATTTCTCAGGATATTCTTGCCCCAGCAGCCGGCGCCGAGTAATCCAACGAGGGGCTTTACGCCTTCCATGCCTTATCTTCCCTCTGTCCCTTGAGGCCAAGGGCATTCCGAGTGTCTATGATGATATGTGCCTTTTCACGTATTAAATTGTAGTCATAACAGGAGTGATTGGTCGTGATGATCACGGCATCATAAGACTTTAGGTTGTGAGGATTGATCTCTACCGACCTTTTGCTGAATTTATATCTCCTCGTAGCAGGCAATTCAGGAACGTAGGGATCATTGTAGTCCACCTGAGCTCCTTCGCCGATAAGGAGTTCCATAATCTTCAACGCAGGGCTTTCCCTAAGATCATCGACATCTGTCTTGTAAGCCACACCGAGAAGCAGGATCTTTGCTCCCTTGAGGGATCTAGTATCATCGTTCAAGGCTTTGGCGGTCTTTTGTACTACATAGTAAGGCATATATGCATTCACCTCTCCAGCCAATTCGATAAATCGCGTATGTACTTCACTCTCTTTCGCCTTCCAAGTGAGGTAGAAAGGATCAATGGGGATACAGTGGCCCCCCAATCCAGGTCCCGGATAAAAGGGCTGAAACCCAAAGGGTTTGGTTTTAGCTGCCTCGATAACTTCCCAGACATCGATTCCCATGCGGTCAAAAACTATCTTGAGTTCGTTGACCAGTGCGATATTAACGGCTCGGTAAATGTTCTCCAGGAGCTTGGTGGCTTCAGCCACCCTGGGAGATGATACAGGAACAGTCTTGGTGATTATCTGATCGTAAAGGCCCCTGGTCACCTCAAGGCAGCGTTCCGTAACCCCGCTGACCACTTTGGGTATCTCACTGGTACTAAAATGAGGATTCCCGGGGTCTTCCCTCTCTGGAGAGTAGCCCAAATAGAAATGGCGCCCGACTTTTAGACCGTTCTGCGCTAAAATAGGGAGTACCTCTTCTTCTGTAGTCCCAGGAAAGGTGGTGCTTTCCAGTACGATGAGTTGTCCTTTTTGAAGAGTAGCTGCTATGGACTTGGCGGTGGCCAAAATATAGGAGAGATCGGGCTCATTATGTTTTCCCAACGGGGTAGGAACGCAAATCAGGATAACATCCACCTCTTTCAAACGAGAAAAATCATTAGTGGCAACAAATTGATCATTCAGTACATAGCTCTTGATAAAATCACCTGGTATATGTTTGATATAACTCTCTCCAGCATTGATCCTTCGCACTTTCGCAGTATCCATATCAAAACCCACTATCTTAAAACCCTTCTTAAGAAATTCTCTGGCGAGGGGTAACCCAACATATCCGAGACCGATGATACCAATGAGTGCCTTTCTGGCTTCTATCTTTTCCCGCAATTCCATGCCGTCAACCCCCAACAGGCCGATCTGCAGTAAAAAAGATCATTATGAGCAACAGTTCCAAGAGAGTCCAGAAGATTGGACCGCTTATACCGCTCCTTGAGGTCATGGACGACAAAATTTTTGAAGTTCCTTATACTCAAAATTTTCTTTGATTGTATGACGTTGTTGAGTGTTATTTTCCACTCTTAGTATCCCCTTATTAGAAGCTATTGCAACCCTTAGTCCTTATTATCTATACAATATCCGTGCCATTCTAGTTACATATCTAGTATCATGTGTGTCCAAAATAGCACTAAGAAAGCCTAACCACCTTGTGGTATGATAAGTTTGCTCGGTAAAAAATTCTTATCATCTAAGGAGGTTAGGCTATGGCTCATAGTCCCACAATCCTGGCTCAAATGCTACGCCTTTTTTCGAGATATGAATTTGACAAGATCGTCCGGGA
>Ga0214474_1000827_pt1 | contig 14762 bp, 11 predicted proteins | sample RVTome_2_FD_187335 | JGI IMG/M metagenome (GOLD analysis project Ga0214474, IMG submission 187335) | Soil microbial communities from uranium-contaminated site in the Upper Colorado River Basin, Wyoming, United States - RVT95D214 HiSeq ...
AAATCACCCATTGGGTGATTCGTAGGGCAAGGCTTCAGCCTTGCCTGCCTACCGCAGGCAGGCATTAGAAGCAACCCTAAAGGGTTGCGCTACGATTAAATTTATAAAAATCGCTCAATTTAGGTCATATATAAAAATCCTATACTAATTTCCCTAATTTTGCAATCTTCATCTTTTCATAAAATACTTTTCATACTGCATTTCAGATATAAGGAGGGGTATATGAAAGGTGACATAGCTAAGCAGGGGCAGCAAACCGTTTCCATTATTTCCTCCGCCTGTAATATCTGATTTGAACTTTATTGGCTAACAACTATCAGCTAATCCTTCTTGACGAGTGAGTTTATTTTCTTTATATTGGCAAGCGATGGTGATAAAACCAACCATATTAATTGTAGACGATGAACCAGGGGCAAGACAATCCCTTGAAGTGATTCTTGAAGATGATTTTCATGCTTTGACTGCTGAAAGTGGTCATGAAGCTCTGGAGATAGTTCAAAAAGAACATGTTGATCTCGTCCTCTTAGATATCCATATGCCTGAAATGGATGGACTGGAGGTCCTTCGAAAGATAAAAGAAAGGGATGAAGAGATCGATGTGATCATGATCTCTGCACTCAACTTGGCTCGAAAGGCTGTGGATGCCATTCAATTGGGTGCTTATGATTACATCACCAAGCCTTATGAAACAGAGGACATCCTTTCCACGGTGGCTCGGGTCATCCATAAACGGAATCTCCATAAGGAATTAAATTTTCTGCGTAAAGAGGTGGAAGCTTTTCGAGGCTTTGACCAGATCATCAGCGAAAATAAGACGATGCTTGAGATCTTTGAGCTGGTCAAAAAGGTTGCCATCACCTCAACCAATGTTTTGATCACTGGGGAAAGCGGGACGGGAAAGGAGTTGATTGCCCGCTCCATTCACCGCCGGGGGAATCGAGAGTCCGCTCCCTTTGTGGCCATTAATTGCGCTGCCATTCCTTCTGAATTAATGGAAAGTGAGATGTTTGGCCACGAAAAAGGGGCCTTCACGGGCGCCCACACTCGAACTATTGGAAGGTTTGAACATGCCAATGGAGGGACGCTTTTCCTCGATGAAATCTCTATGCTGAGATCGGACCTTCAGGCAAAACTTCTCCGGGTTCTTCAAGAGAGAGAGATCGAACGAATCGGTTCGAATAAACCCATCAAAGTGGATATTCGAGTTATCTCAGCCACAAATACTAATCTGGAGAATGCCGTCGCTCAGGGGCAGTTTAGACGGGACCTCTACTTTCGGCTGAATGTCGTTCCCATTCCCATTCCTCCCCTTCGGGAGAGAAGGGAGGATATCCCGCTTCTGGCCAAACACTTTCTCAATAAGTTCAACATAGCCTTTAATAAAAAGATCCCAGGATTTTCTGAAAAGGCATTGGTTGCCCTCACCCGATATCATTGGCCAGGAAATATCAGGGAATTGGAGAACCTGATCGAGCGGATCGTCGTCCTCTCTCCGGCTGACGATAAGATTGATTTAAAGAATATCCCTATTGAAATCCTGATGGATTCGGATCAATACATCCAAGATGTAGAAATGAAAAAAGGAGGACTTATTAGAATCAGGGAAGCCGTTGAAAAACGGATCATTCTCAATGTGCTGGAAACCAGTAAGTGGAATCAAACGGAAACGGCAAAGATCCTCAAGGTGAACCGCAACACCCTCCTCCAAAAGGCCAAACAATTGGGCATCCGGTTAAAGAAAATGGATTGAAGGATATCGCCCAGTTTTTTGTAGATTGCCTATAACCATGTGCAGTCTCAACTCTCTTAATCAGATCAAGTAGTTTAGCCCTCTCCTCCTTCTCGTTTTTATTTCCCTGCCCATAAAAATAGGCAGTGATCCGAAAAAATATTTCCCACAATTAAAAGGAGCCAGTCTTAAAAATTCTTTGAAAACAACAAATTAAAAGCCACTCCCCACAAACATATCTCTCCTTATCCTCTGGCACCCATCTTGCTCTTTATAAAAATCGTTCCTTTTTCTTTTTCATAATGAATCTATCTAAAAGGAGGTGATACTATGAGGAAGATCGCGATTGAGTTGCTCATTATTGCAGTTACTGTGATGGCCTCTGTGCTGCCTGTTTTTGCTTGGGGCGGCGGATGGTAATCTAACTTTGAATCTCCAGATTGGTTAACAAAGAAAAAGCATAACCTTACGGTTGTGCTTTTCTTTTTTAAATAACCTTTGACATCCTCTCTATTTCTTCCTATATAATAGTATTTTCATGTCCTTAAAAAAATCAGATGACAAGCAAAATGAAGAGATACAAATTGATTTTCTTTTTCCTCATCCTTATTCCTTTTGAAGGACTGTTTTTTCTTAATCCGATATCTCAAAAGAGCTTGGCTGAAATAAAAGAAAAGGAAGGTCCCATTCAAGGGGGAGAGTACCGAAGGCCATTAGAATTTATGCCCCGGACATTAGACCCAGCCTTGGTGGCCGATATTTATTCTGTAACAGTCATCCAGCAATTGTTTGATGGTCTGGTTCAGTTCGATCAAAACCTCAATATCATCCCTGCTATTTCCAAATCCTGGCAGATATCCCGCGATGGTCTCACATACACTTTTAATTTACGGGAAGGGATCAAATTCCATAATGGAAGGGAAGTGACTGCTGAGGATTTTGTTTACTCCTTCTCAAGAATCATTAATCCAAAAACTGATTCTCCTGCCGCTCATTTATTTGAAAAAGTTTTAGGCGCCAAAGAATTCCAAGAAGGTAAGGTAAATTATGTAGAGGGATTCCGATCTGTAGGCAAATACACTTTCCAAATTAAGTTGTATGAGCCATTCTACCCCTTCATTTCTGTCTTAGGAATTATTAATTTTAAAGTGGTGCCAAGGGAAGAGATTGAAAAGTCAACCACAAACTTTCCTTTGAGCCCCATAGGGACAGGCCCATTTAAATTGGTTTCAATGAAAGAAAGAAAGGAAATTATTATAGAAGCCAATCCAGGTTATTTTGAAGGAAGGCCCTATCTGAATAAAATTCTTATTAAGATCTTTGATGGAGCTCCTAGGGAAAAAATCCTTCAAGAATTTAAGGAAGGAGGTCTTGAAGAATCTTTTCTTCCTCCTGAAGAAATAGAAGAGATGGCAAAAGGAAAAGACCATCTCTTTTTACAAAAACCTATTCTTTCTTTGCGCTTCTATGGATTTAATTCAAATTTAGAACCCCTCAATAACAAAAATCTTAGAAAGGCCGTCAATTTCGCAATCGATAAAAAATATATTGTTTCTTCGATTCATAGGAATCAATTCAACTTAGCCAAACGAATTCTTCCGCCAGGAATGCCAGGATATGATCCTACCAAAGAGGCTTATCCTTTCGATGAAAACCGTGCCAGAAAATATCTAAATGAGGCTGGCTACGGAAAGGGGAAAACGATTCCCCCCCTGGAGATTTGGAGTGCATCGAAGTCAGAAGCAGCACAAAAGGAATTGAATGAAATTCAATCTCAATTGAAAAAAGTTGGCATTACCACAAAAATTAATTTTGAAACAAACTGGCCCAGTTTTGAATCGATGCTTAGGACAAATAAGGCCCCAATTTTTATTTATGTTTGGTACGCAGATTTCCCGGATCCTGATAATTATTTGGGAACCCTTTTCCACTCCAAATCGAGAAGTAATTTCACAAATTATCATAATCTGGAAATAGACCGTCTCCTCGATTTGACAAGAACCGAACGCGATTACCTAAAGCGAATGGAGATGTATCGAAAGATTGAAGAAAAGATTTTGGACGATGCGCCGATTGTTCCCATGGTAAACAATTTATTTCAAATGGTTTATCAATCCTATGTCCGAGGCGTTGAGGTAAGCGCTCTTGGTGGACCCTATATCCCGATGAAAAAGATCTGGTTAAAGAAGTAATGAAGATTCCCTAACCTTTAAATTCAGATGGATTCTAAGAAAGAGTACCCATCCTTTCGGCTTCAAACCAGACTCATACTCTACTCTACTCTACTCTTCTCATCATCCTTCTTATGGTTTTTGTCATCTTTTTTGTAGAAAAGCGCCAATCTGAAATCATTCAGGAGGAGGCTAAAAAGCGAGGAGTGGCCATTGCCAAGAATTTGGCCGCTGTCAGCATGAATGCCCTTCTTACCTATAATTATGTGTCTTTGGAGCAGAACGCGGAGAAGGTTGCCCTTGAAGAAGATATCGTCTATGTCGTCATTCACGATAAAGAAGATAAGGTGGCTGCCTTCAGTCAACACGATGAGAAGCAGGGAATGGTCCTGACAGATGAGGTAAGTCAGAGATCTGTAATGGCCAAAGAACCTTTAATCCAATCTGCTTTCAATGGAGAAAAGAAGGCCAGGGTATTGGATATCTCGATCCCTGTTTACATCAAAGAATCAAAGGAGAAATGGGGGACCGTTCGAATCGGCCTCTCCTTAGAGAGAATGTCCAGCCAAATTTTGAAGACCCGTCTCAACCTCCTCCTATTGAGTCTGTTTGCTCTTGTCCTGGGGATGCTTGGATCGATTATTTATGCCAGACGGATTACTCAACCCATTTCAAAGTTGGTGCAGACGACTATCTCTGCTGCCCAAGGAAACCTCAATCAGGTAATTGATATCCACACCAGAGATGAAATTGAGGAACTGGGGAGGAATTTTAGCCATATGATCCAGCAGATCCAGCTCCATCGTAATGAACTGGAGAATCGCCTTCGGGAGATCACCTCCCTGAAGGCCTATACCGATAATATTTTATCTTCGATGACCAATGGGCTAATCACCATCGATCTAAATCAGAATATTGTCACCCTCAACCAAATGGCTGAGAGGATCTTAAAAAAGAGGAAAGAAGAGATGATGGATCTGCCATTGGATAGAGCTTTGAGTCCTGAACATCCCATCTACAAAATAATGTTTGAAACACTCCTTCTGGAAAAAGGAATATTTCATTCCGAAATGGATTTGAAAAGAGATGGAGAAGACCTGTGGGTGATTGCGAGCACTTCCTTATTGACCGATGGAGATGGTAAGAAAATAGGAGCATTAGCGGTTTTTCAGGACATCACCGAGATCAAAGCCCTCGAGGAAAAACTGAGGCAGGCGGACCGCCTGGCCGCCCTAGGAACTCTCTCTGCTGGACTTGCCCATGAGATTCGGAACCCCCTTTCTGCCATTAAAACTTTTGTCCAACTCCTTCCCAAAAAGGTTGAGAACCCATCTTTTATGGAAAAGTTTAATATCACGGTTCCCCGGGAGATCGAGCGAATCAATCAACTGGTGGAGGACCTGTTAGAATTAACCAGAAAGAGGGTCAGACCCCTGGTGGATGTCGATGCGAACCGCTTAATTCTTCAGGCCGTTGATCTTCTCAGAGAAGAGATGGAGAAGAAGCACATCATTTTTGAAGATCATCTGGATAAGGCCCTTCCTACTATCCGTGGAGATTCAGAGGCGCTTTACCGTGCCTTCTCCAACCTTGTGATCAATGCCATTCAGGCGATGCCCAACGGTGGATCACTCTTCCTTTTGTCTGAGTGGGATCACGTTTCTTCCGTATTAAAAATCTCCTTCGGGGATACAGGAATTGGGATGGATGAAGAGACATCGAAGAACCTTTTCAATCCATTCTTTACAACCAAGGACAAAGGTGTCGGTCTTGGAATGGCACTCACCCAAAAGATTATTGAGGATCACCGAGGGGTGATCGAGGTTATGAGTAAAAAGGGAATAGGAACCACATTTGTGTTAACCCTCTCTGTTGTAAAAGTTTAAAGTTGCCTATAAATATAGGCATTCAACGTGAACTCTCCAGAAACCCGACCTCTATCTACCGTATTATAATTTATTGAATTTTAATAGAATTTCTTTTTTGCCATAAATGTATCCTGTTGGCATTCTATTTGCTTTGTAAATCAGAAGATAAAGAGTTTTATCCTTTCCTTTAGATGGGATGAAGGGAAAGATCTATCTATAAAAACATCAATTCAGTAGAAAAAATATGAGTAACTTTATTAAACGCATTTTAGTGGTAGACAATGACCAAGGCATCTTAGACTCTTTTGAAGTTCTCTTGGGTGACCGCTATGATCTTGTCAAAGCAGAAAATGGTTATGAAGCCCTCCGGATCCTTGAAGATGATCCACCCCAGTTAGTGTTTTTAGATATCAAAATGCCTGGTCTTGATGGTATAGATGTCTTAAAAAAAATTAAGAGGGATCAAAAAAATGTTGAGGTAGTCGTCATCACTGCAACCAATCAGGAGGAAACAGAGAGGGAGGCAAAATCTTTAGGAGTCATCGATTATTTAAAGAAACCTTTCGATATCTTTGAGATCGAGAGGATTGCTTCCAACATTTTCTCCTGAAATATAAGGGGGTAGGGGAAGCGAAACATAAGCCTGCTTATCATCAAGATGGCAATACGACACTCACGCAATAGAAAGGGTAACATCAGTAAAATATCAGAGAAAGTTGATAAACAAGGGGAAAAGTTCATAAAGTCTGAAATCAATTACCAGACCCTGATTGAACAGATTCCCGCTGTGACATACATTACTGCCCTCAAGGAATTTGGAAATCGATTATACATCAGTCCTCAAATTGAGACGATGTTAGGTTTCTCCGCCTCCGGATGGTTGGTCGAACGTGATCTCTGGATTCAGCGACTTCATCTCGATGACCGACAGCGTGTCCTGACAGCCATTTACAACAGTTGCAAGAACCAGATACCCTTTCGCTCCGAGTATCGTTTGATAGCCCATGATGGTCATGTCGTATGGGTGCATGATGAGGCCGTGGTGGTGTGCGACGAGGCAGGTAAACCCTGTTTTCTCCAAGGCTTTCTGTTTGATATTTCTGATCTTATTCGGGTAAGAGACGTCCTGCAAAGAAGTGAAGAAAAATTTCAGACCATCTTTGACAGGACAGCGATCGGTATTGCCCTTGTCGATATGGAGGGGCGGCTCATGGAGTGCAATCCCGCACTCCATCAGATGCTGGGATATAGAAAAGAGGAACTTCTCACCAGAATCTTTTCTGAAGTAGCTCATCCAGAAGATGAAGCAGGGGATTTGAATTTATACAAAAAGTTGCTCTCAGGGGAACAAGATCATTATCAGGTGGAGAAGCGTTATGTTCATAAAGATCGAAAAGTAGTTTGGGGTCGTGTGAATGTATCTCTCGTCCGGAATGGTGAAGGCAAACCCCAATACACCATCCATATGGTGGCGAATATCAACGAATGGAAGCGATTGGAAACCCAGTTTCTTCAGTCTCAGAAAATGGAGACAGTCGGCAGGCTGGTGAGTGGTATCGCTCATGACTTAAACAACCTTCTTACAGTTATAAACGGGTACAGCCAACTCTCCCTTCTCGGAATCGAAGAAGATGATCCGTTGAAAGAAAACTTAAAGGAAATCGAAAGAGCTACCGAACGGGCAGCCCGATTGACTGGTCAACTTCTTGCTTTTAGCCGTAGTGAAGTTTTGGACCTGAAGGTTTTGGATCTCAACACCATTGTACGAGGGCTCGAAAAGATGTTGTATCGTCTCATTGGTGAGGATATCGAACTGCTCACCCATTTAGCTGAAGACGTGGGAAGGGTGAAGACAGACTCCAGCCAGATCGAACAAGTTCTTCTCAACCTGGTGGTTAATGCCAAGGATGCGATGCCAAATGGGGGAAAACTCTTTCTTGAAACGAATAATGTTGAATTGGATGAGGATTATGCTCGAATGCATATTAGTGTAAAGCCTGGTCGCTATGTTCTGCTTGCGGTAAGTGATACAGGGTGCGGTATGTCCGCTGAGGTTAAAGAAAGGATCTTTGATCCATTTTTTACGACGAAGGGAAAAGACAAAGGGACGGGGCTCGGGCTGTCCACTGTTTATGGGATTATCAAGCAGAGCAGAGGTAATATCTGGGTTTATAGTGAGCCAGGTCGGGGGACGACGTTTAAAATCTATCTGCCCAGGGCTGAAGAGGAGGTGGTTAACCTTCCCGAAAAAGATGAGATTGGTAAATTACCACGAGGGAATGAAGTCGTGCTCCTCGTGGAAGATGATCCCTCAGTAAGGGCCTTAGCCGCCCGGGTTCTTCGTACCCAGGGTTACACCGTATTGGAAGCAGCCAATGGAGAAGAGGCGATGTACATAGCTCAAGACCTCGTTGTAAAGGAGATTCACCTCCTGGTGACCGATGTGGTCATGCCCCGAATGGGTGGAAATGAATTGGCTAACCGTTTTAAAGCCCTTTACCCAAACTTGAGAATACTATTCATCTCAGGTTACACAGATAAGGTTGTTAGGCATCATGTTGTGTTAAGCAATGAAGCCCAATTCTTGCAAAAGCCTTTCTCTCTTATGGATCTCGCAATAAAAGTTCGTGAGGTTTTGGATAAGCAATCTATTGCCTCTGAATCACTATTCCTCCAGAAGTAACCACCTCCCCATCTTCCCACTTTCCTTGACGTGAGCACCTTTTTTCTATATAGTGGACTCAATGAATTTAAAACCCAACAAATTTACTCCCTTTAGAAAAACCGGCCTACCCCGTCCTCGGTCGGGACTGGAGTCGGCAGGCAGGGGAAGTTAGGAGGATTTTTTTCTGATGGAAAAGGAGCTGACCTTTAAAAGAATACAATTTTTAAAGAAAGATTATTCCCGCGGATTTATTGCAGATGTCGGTTATGAGGCGATAAATTTCAATAAGGGACGTCTTGAATCACGATTGAAGATCCAGAACCGCCATAGACAGCAAGACAATTACATTCATGCTGGAGTCATTGCCACCATGGCGGACCATACGGCAGGCTATGCCGCCTTCAGCCTTGTGCCGGAAGATCATCGTATTTTGACTATTGAATTTAAAATTAATTTTTTAAACCCTGCCTTTAGTCATGCACTTGTTTGTAGATCCCGAATCCTAAGGGAAGGAGGACAGATTCTGGTAGGAGAATCCGAAGTATTTGACCAGAGACCTGACGGAGAAGTATTGGTGGCCAAAGCAATTGTGACTTTGAGGTCGATCCATCAAAGCAAAATTAAACCCGCCCCACAATGAAAGGAATCACTTTTTTATTCCTCCCCTTGGAAAAGGAAGGTCAGGAGGGAATTACTAAGTTACCACCATATTTTTTTTATATATTAAGGCATAACTACATCCGCCCCCGAATGCAGATAGAAGGGAGAGTATAAGGACGAATATTCAAGCAGAAAGGGAGGAGCCATGAGAAAAAGAATCCTTTTATTAATTGTTCTTGTGAGTTTAATCCCGAGTTTGGCCTTTTCCGGAGGTTTGACGCCCACAGAGAAAAGGACAATAGAGTCGGATGCAATTGATGTTTTCAACATAATCTTCCGCCTTTGGAAGGATGGGAAATATGAAGATCTTTACGAATATGGATATCGAAGAAGTCAGGCCTCTATTTCGAAGGAGAATTTTGTGATTAAAATGAGAAACAAGTCTTATGAATTAGCATCGTCCTGGGAGACGATTCGAGATATCGAAGCTGAAGTTGCCTCTCATAAATTAGTCTATGTGAGAGCCAAAATTGGCTACCGAAGCAAGGTGGGGGGAGATACTAAATTTCGTACAGAAACATATCGAATTGAATTTGAAGGCGATAGATGGCGGATCGATTTATCAAAAATATTGCGTAATCCTTTTTAAATGAGGAAAGGGCGCAGATTCTGATCTGAGAATTGGATATCTTTGATTAAAGCCCTGAAGGAGAAGCTTTAGTGGCACATGTGCCATTTCCCCTTCACCCTTGTTTTGCTTGACAGGGATGATTTTTTATTTATTATTGTATTGCAATAATTGTAGTTCCATGATTGAAATTTAATAATTAAACTGGATATCATAGAGAAGGATGGAAAATCGGGGTTTTGGAGGCTTGTCGATCTGGCTGAAGAGGCAGACAGGAGAAAAGTTGTAAAGGTTTAAGAAATAACAAGGAATCATTTTGAGATGATTGTTTTGCATGCAGGTTTTTAGAGGGTGAATGATGAAAAAATGGATCTCAATAATCGGGCTGATATTGGTAGGTCTTATGTTGGTGGTGGCTGGGGGAGGGTACATTTGGTTTCAGTACACGATCAAGAAAAGCCTGCCTCAAACTTCAGGAGAAGTCGTACTGAGCGGTCTGAAAGAAGATGTGGAAATCATAAGAGATACCTATGGCGTACCTCATATCTATGCCAAAAATGAGCCTGACCTTTACTTCGCCCTCGGCTATGCCATGGGTCAGGATCGTCTCTGGCAGATGGATTTCTATCGGCGTCTGGGGAACGGTCAACTCTCAGAAATATTGGGCGAGGAATTGATCGAAGTTGACCGCTTCTTCCGAATGATTTCGGCAGCGGGTCTGAATAAAAAAATTCCTGATGACCTTGCCTTTTTACTCAAATCTTTTGCTAATGGCATAAATGCCTACATGGAGACCCATTCTGATCGTCTCCCTTTTGAGTTCAAGCTCCTCGGCTATAAACCGCAGCCATGGACTGCTGAAGATTACTTCGCTATCTTGAAAGTTATCAATTGGGGGTTGAGCAATGGCTGGAGAGTGGATCTGACGGCAGCAAAGATGCTTGAAAAGTTGGGAAAGGAAAAATGGAGAGAGGCATTCCCGGCTTGGCCGGACGATGCCCCTTTAATTATCCTGGAAGAATCCAGAGCCTTTTCAGAATTCTCAGTCCCCTTCTTAAAAACAATGGTTTTAGTAGAGAGGCTGACAGGTTTATCAACTTCAGGGGCCAGTAACAATTGGGTGGTATCAGGGAAGAAATCTATCACCGGCAAACCGATCTTGGCAAACGATCCTCACCTCGGACTGACAAATCCTTCCATTTGGTGGGAAGCTCATATGGTTTGTCCAACCATCAATGTATCAGGTTTTGCTCTTCCAGGAGTCCCGGGAATTGCAGTAGGCCATAACCCTCATGTAGCTTGGGGAGTCACCAACGTCATGGTGGATGATGTGGACTTTTACATCGAAAAAATCAATCCTGAGAACTCCAGGCAGTATTGGGTAAAGGATCACTGGGAAGAGATGAAGGTAAGAGAAGAGACCATTCTGGTTAAGGGGAAGGATCCGGTTAAAACTGAGATCTTATTAACTCGACACGGACCAATTGTTACCGATGCGAAAGGCTCAAAAGAAAAGGCCTTTTCAGCAAGATGGGCATTCACCGAAGGTCTTTTGCCATCTCAATCTGCCTATCTATTAGCCAAAGCTAAGAATATCCAGGAAGTGAGAGAAGCCTTGCGATATTGGGATTTGCCCTGTCAAAATCTTGTTTTTGCTGATGTTGATGGGAACATAGGATACTGGTGCTGCGCTACCATTCCCATACGATCAAAGGGGGATGGGATTTTGCCCATGCCAGGCTGGACGGATGAGTTTGAGTGGAAGGGTCTTGTCCCTTTTGAGAAGAGGCCCTATATGATAAATCCCAAAGAGGATTTTATCGCCACGGCCAACAACAAAGTTATCGGTGATCGCTATCCGTATTTTATCAGTCATTACTGGGAACCTTTGGATCGAATTACGCGCATCCGCCATTTACTAAAAGCCAAAGAGAAACTGTCCGTTGATGATTTCAAGCAAATGCAGCAGGACGTCTACTCTGTGCTCGCTTCGGAAATGGTGCCGAGAATTATTCAGGTTCTCGAAAACCGATTCGCTGATAAAGAGGGGGAAAAAGCTAAAGAGTTTCTATCCAAGTGGGATTTCGTTATGGATAAAGATAGTGTAGGTGCCTGCCTTTTTGAAGTGGCTTATCGGAAGATGATGGACAATATCTTTAAAGATGAGCTGGGAGAAGAACTTTTTCGAGAATATCTCAAAACGTCCACGTTTCCTCCAAGCGCTCTGAGGATGATGATCAGAAAAGGCTCGTCCCCCTGGTTTGGTCATAAGACCTTAGAGGATATCATTGCCATAAGCATGAAGCAGATGTTCTCAGAATTGAGAGAAGTCATGGGAAGCAATATGGATAAATGGACATGGGGCAAAATTCATTCGCTTACTTTTGAGCATCCCCTTGGAAAAAAGAAACTCTTAGCCTGGATATTCAACCTGGGGCCATTCCCGATAGAAGGGAGTCACCTGACCATCAACATGAGATATTACCCATATGGGGAACCCTACCGTACAAAACATGGGGTCTCCGAGCGAATGATCGTCGATCTTTCTAACATCGGAGGGTCCCTCCACGTTCTCCCGACAGGAGAATCAGGACAAATCGGAAGTCCACATCATAAGGACCAGATTGACCTCTATCTCAATGGCCAATACCATACGGGATGGACGGATCGTCGTGAAGTTGAAAAAAACAGAGAGGCAACCTTATTTTTGAAACCAAAACTTAGTTTAAAAGAAGACCGGTAGAGGATTTGCTATCCCCTTATCCGATTCTAATCGTTGGGTTTTCATCTACCTTTACCCCGTTAGAAATAATGCTCCGCTGCTCTGCAGTCCCGCTATAGCGGGATTACATTCTAAATAATTCCGGCAGGGTTTAACCCGCTGCGCCAGCGCTTGCGCGGCGAGTGCCCCACTGGAATTTCTAACGGGGTTTACCTTTGCCCTGATGATGCTCCCAGTTCTCTCCATGCCATTCTCTTCCACCATGCCTTTCCCAGTATTTATCTCTCTCCCATGTCCTCCAGTTCTTTTTGAGGTGTCCATATGGAATGTGCCGATGTCCGGGCGGTACACGGCGAAAATCTGGCGGCATATTTATTAAAACAGAGGGCACTCTTTTGGGAGCAATATAAACCCATTTTCCATTATAGATTTCGGATCGATACCAGTGTCCTCGATAAGGCCGATACCAGTAACCATGATAGAAAAAGATGTCCACATCAACGTCAGGGGCAAAATAGACATAGGTCCTGGGTATGACGAACAGAGGTGGTGGGCCAGGAATCACAAGAGGCGGTGGTGGAGGTACATTTATTCCAACATTGATATCCACACCGGCCGTTACTCCATTTGGGTGGCTTAGGCCAATCAGAAGTATCATTCCAGCCATCATTGTGATGAACAGTAATTTCTTCATAAGAAAACCTCCTTTGGTGAGATGATTCTTCATTTTTTAAAAAGCAAATTTAATGCCAACAGAGAATTAGTTTAATTATTTGACTTATGAAGTAAATTTTTGAAATGAAGTTTCAGATCACTCCATCATGTGACAATTTTTGATTATTCTTTTTAATCATTAGTTCAATTTTGTTATTCCCTGTACGTCTCAGCTCATTAGCATCTGTATCCAGTTTAATTTGCAATATTCTTGAAAAGTAGTCTGTTATGTATTAGGTTCTTACATATTGAGATCTGAGAATTTACCTCTAACACTTATGTCACCCCTCACCCCGCCCTCTCCCCTCAGGGGAGAGGGGAAGGGTGAGGGGAAAATTCCAAATATTTTTGGCTATGTTTATCATCGGTAAAGAGGTGCCCACGTGTTACATCTCAAAGTAGTCAGGTTGTTATCCGAGCAATATCCAACCCGGAATCATTATCCCTTCAACATTGGTGTACTTCAGCAAACTCAAAGCATCCGATTTTCTTCGCCCGTCACTTTTTTTATCGGAGAAAATGGATCAGGGAAAACCACCCTGTTAGAGGCTTTAGCCCGAAAGTGCAATATCCATATCTGGAGTGGAATGGATTATACCCGGAGTGAGCCTAATCCTTATGAAGAGATGTTATTCCTCTACCTTCAGGTCGAATGGACAGATGGGATTGTTCCGGGTTCTTTTTTCTCATCTCAAATTTTCAGGAATTTTGCTCAACTCGTGGAAATGTGGGAGGCAGACAATCCAGGACAGATTGAATACTTCGGAGGAAAATCTTTGATTACCCAATCCCACGGACAGTCCATCATGTCCTTTTTCAGATCTCGTTATAAGATCAAAGGGATCTATCTCTTAGATGAACCTGAGACTGCCCTTTCACCTAAAAGTCAGTTGGAGCTTCTGAAACTTCTTCAGGAGATGAGTTCTCTGGGACATGCACAATTCATCATTGCCACCCATTCCCCGATTCTCTTAGCTTGTCCTGGATCAGTGATTTACAGTTTCGACCACAGCCCAGTCAGAATTATCCATTATGAAGAAACAGAACATTACCAGGTTTATAAAAACTTCATGGAGAATCCCGGCAAGTGGTGTACCCCATAAATAAAACAATGTTTGAAAATGATTATTTCCAGCAAAATGATCTATCTAAATGCTCTTTGAAATATAGCATTATTTCTGTGGTGCACCACAAGTACGTTTTACAAGCCCCTGCCACAGTCTCAATAGGTGAACAAAAAGAATAGCCATAATCAATCTCGGGACCCAGAGCCAAAAAGCATTTAGGCCCATGGTCATAAAAAGTGCAGGGTCTTCGATCATAGAGTGGTTAATACCGATTGATGCATGAAGTCTTTCTAATTCCTCCTTTGTGAAATATCCCCTTTTCACCTCTTCCACAATGACGGCAGCCCCATAAGCCACCCCGAAAAAAGCTCCGGCCATCCAGAGAAGGCCCACCTTCTGACTGAGTCCCATCATTTTTAAAGGAAGCGTGAGAATTTTTAAGATAGGGTTCATCCAGCCCGAGACCTTCAGCACTTCTAAGACGATCAGTATGACCATGAGTATGAAAAATATTTTGATCGTGAGATAGAGCGTGGAGATTCCCCAATGCTTTAACATCAGAACCAATGGTTCTGACATGGGCAAAGACATTTTTGCA
>Ga0214474_1000828_pt1 | contig 14756 bp, 13 predicted proteins | sample RVTome_2_FD_187335 | JGI IMG/M metagenome (GOLD analysis project Ga0214474, IMG submission 187335) | Soil microbial communities from uranium-contaminated site in the Upper Colorado River Basin, Wyoming, United States - RVT95D214 HiSeq ...
TGCGGACATCCCGCGCACAGATTTGGCGGGCGGGTAGGAATGTGATTGGCATATACGGATTCCGGAACCTTATAGTCCGAGTCAAAGATCTCCGCCAATATGGTCGGGCTCAACTCGCCACAGAGGGGAACCTTGTCCTTACCTACGTCTATCGTATACCCCATGGCCCTGATATTGTCCTCCCAAAAGGGGTCCAGTTCCTCTATGACATAGACCTTATTGACCTTATCGATGAACTCTCCGATCTTTTTCTCGGGAAGTGGCCAAGACATGCCGAGCTTCAAGAAGGAGGCGTTCGGGAATATCTCCTTTGCATATTGGTAGGAGATACCTCCGGTGATGATGCCCATTGCCGTGTCCTTTATCTCCACCTTATTCCCCTCAAAGGTCTCAGCAAATATTTTGAGTTTTTTCAATCGATCTTCAATTATCTTGTGTCTTTCACGCGCGTAGGCAGGCAGCATTACATATTTAGCTTCATCCTTTACAAAACCTATAGGGCGAGTTGGAACCTTGCGCTCACCCAATTCCACCGGGCTTTTGGAGTGAGAAATCATGGTTACCGTCCGCAGCATGACCGGAGTATCAAACGCCTCGCTGATCTCAAAGGCCCGTTTCGTAAAATCCTTGGCTTCCTGGCTGTCGCTCGGCTCCAACATGGGCACCTTGGCAAATTTAGCATAGTGACGGTTGTCCTGCTCGTTTTGGGAGCTGTGCAGCTCAGGGTCGTCGGCGGTGACAAGGACGAATCCTCCATTGACGCCGGTGTACGTCACCGTCATGAAGGGATCTGCCGCAACGTTTACCCCCACGTGCTTCATAGATGCCATGGCTCGCGCCCCTACCAACATTGCCCCCATAGCTGACATGAAGGCATCCTTTTCATTAGGCGCCCACTCCGCCTTGATCTCTTTATACTGGGCGATAGTTTCCAGGATCTCACTGCTCGGGGTCCCTGGATAGGACGAGGCAAAGAGCACCCCGGCCTCCCAAGCTCCCCGCGCTATCGCCTCATTTCCTGAAAGTAAGTTTTTCTTTTTCATTATAGCCCGGACAATCAATCAATCGCCTTTCGTTCGATGTTTATCCTAAAATCCCGCCTTATAGCGGGATTAGCCCCTCAAGGAGTCCCGCCCTTGGCGGGGTAGTTTACTTATATCACAAGCGGGCTTTATGTCAAAGGCGAACAAGAGGATGTCAATCCTGAAAAGCTGATGAGCTGAATGCCTTCTTCTCTCACCGTGCTCATAAAGAGGGGATCTATGAGCATCGCAAAATCCTTCTGTCTCCATAGATCACCCCCCATGCTGGGGTGTACCATCAATTCCGAAATACCTTCGGGGATTTCCTTGAGGGAAAAGGGAAAGATGGGATCGATAAGCTGATGAGGATGAAAGATTCCCTTTTCGCGGAGTGCATCCTCCATCCATTGAGCTTGCTCTGAGCCGAGGACAATATCCTCCCGCCCCAAAAGGGCATAACCTCCTTTGCTGAAACGCATGGCCCTTATGCCATACCTGTCCATGACTTCAACAAGAGGCTCGAAGATCTGCGGGAAGCCGTGGACATGGTGGTGGGTATCGATATGGGAGGGGATCAGCCCTTCATTTAGAAACGACGTCACCTGAGTATCGATCTCTTTCTTTACCTTCTTGATGAAAGCGGGCTCATTCATCATCTCCAAAAGTTTCAAGCGGGGTAATGTCTCTATCCCAGGTGATTGCCAACCCAGCAAGGGGTCGAGATCTATGTGGATACCTACGTGAAAAGAAGGGTTTTTTTTGATCATCTCTATAGCCTGTCGAGTATAAGGCCCTTTTATCAAGAGGGATGCATCCGTAACGACCCCTTTTTCATAGGCGATACGTATCCCGCGATTTACCTCGGGAGAGATACCCAGATCATCGGCGTTGATGAGGAGGAAGCGTGATGGGGTCATAAAAGATTTAGTAGATGGAGCCGGCGGGGAGGGTTGAACTCCCGACCTACTGATTACGAATCAGCCGCTCTACCACTGAGCTACGCCGGCTAAGGTGATCATAAAATACACCTTGATAGTGGGGGGTGTCAAGCAGACTACGAGTTCTCTCAAGACTCGATATCCCCTTGCCCCTTGATGTTTAGTGTGATAATTTGAACCTAATTATGCACTTATGTTAGGAGATTAGACGGTGCTGGGCAACCGGGTGTTGGTCATCGATGATGAGGAGAACCTGAGACACTACCTCCAGATGGTCTTGGGGGAAGCGGGGTATCAGGTGGAGACTGCCCCTGATGGGGCAGAGGGCCTCAAGAAGATGCAGCACCAGGCATGGGATATCATCCTGTGCGATATCAGGATGCCTCAGATGGACGGCATGGCCTTTCTCAAAGAGGCGAATGTCAGGGGTTTGGAAGGGACGATCATCATGATGTCCGCTTATGGCACCGTGGACACGGCAGTGGAGGCGATGAAGATCGGGGCCTATGACTATGTATCCAAACCCTTTAACGCGGATGAGATCGTCCTAACCATCAAAAAGGCGGAGGAGCGTGAGAGGCTCAGGGAAGAGAATGTCAGGCTTAAAGAAGAGGTATGGCGCGATTACGATCTGGAAAAAATCGTTACCAAAAGCCAGGCCATGCGCAAGATCTTCGATCTCATCAAAAAAGTTGCCCGGTATAAGTCGTCTGTCCTCATCACCGGCGAGAGTGGGACCGGCAAGGAGCTTGTGGCTAGGGCAATCCACTATAATAGCGACAGGAAAGATAAACCTTTAATTTCAATAAATTGCGGAGCTATACCTGAGAATTTACTTGAGAGCGAGCTCTTCGGTCATGTCAAAGGGGCTTTTACCGACGCCGTCAGGACGAAAAAAGGGCTCTTTGAGATGGCACATCAGGGCACTATGTTTCTCGACGAGGTAGGGGAGCTGCCGCAAAGCCTCCAGGTGAAGTTATTACGTGTGCTCCAGGACGGCGAGATCAGGAGGGTAGGGGATACCACCTCTTCACAGGTCGATGTCAGCCTCATCGCCGCAACGGGCAAAGATTTGGCCACAGAGTTAAAAAACAACAGGTTCAGGGAAGACCTCTATTACCGCCTCAATGTCCTGCCTATCCATCTCCCGCCGCTCCGTGAGAGAAAGGAGGATATCCCGCCCCTGGTTGAGCACTTCATCGCCCTGTATAACAAAAAATTAGGGTTGCGGATCAAGGGGGCGTCCAAGGAGACGATGGAGCGGTTCATCCAATATTCATGGCCGGGGAACGTGCGGGAGCTGGAGAACATCATTGAGCGGGCCATGATCCTGGCGGAAAAGGATACTATCAACGCTGAGATCCTGCTGACGCCCATGCAAAGGGATCACGGATCGGGCCCGATTCCATCGGGTTTGTCCATCAAAAAGAACGCGAGAGAGATGGAGATCAGGCTGATTAAAGAGGCCCTGGAGAAGACACGGGGCAACAGGCTGCGGGCAGCGCGGGTCCTGGAGATAAGCCACAAGACCCTGCTCTACAAACTCAAGGACTATGGCCTGGAGGACTATGGGAAGGGGAGTGAAATAGGGAAATAAGGTTATACATATCTCAACTCTGGCACGAATTTTCTTAGGGGGAAAGGGGTGCTCAGATGATGAAGCGGGGGGAGAATGGGGTTACCCTCATCGAGCTGGCTGTGGTGATGGCCATCATCGCCATCATGGCTGTCTTTATGGCCCCAGCCATTGGGGAATGGTTGGGCAACTTTCGCATCAGGCAGGCGGCGAGGGAAGTATCGTCCGATTTGCAGTTTGCCAAGATGAAGGCAATCAGTACAGGAAGATTCTGCACCATCTTATTTAACCATAATGTAGGTGGCACGCAGTTTGACTACGTTATTTTTCCGGACTACGACAATGACCGTATTTTGGATTCAGTTGATGTAGGTGATCTTGATAGTGATGGTGATCAAGAAAATGAGACAACTGATATCTTCACAAGAGTGAGACTTCCCGAAGCATTTCGAAATGTATCTTTTGACACTTCCCAAAGCGTAGATGGCATAACCTTTCCAGACAATAAAATTGCTTTTAATAGTCAGGGCTTTCCTTCTACTGGATTCGGAGGAACGGTATATTTGAAAAACGCTAAAAACAATAAGAGCTACAAAATTGTTATGTCCTCTTCCGGGAGGATAAGGATCGCAGAGTACTAGCTGTGATAGAAGGAAGTTTTTAACTATGAATATTTTTCATACTATTATAAAATAATTCCATAATAGTTCAGCCTTCATCAAGGCACCTAAGTATAAAAATCTTTTAATATTAATAGGTTATAAACTTACCCCCCTGGCACGGATTTTGGAAGTATAAAATGGAGGTAAGGGTGAGAAGGAGGCTTTTTTTTGAGGATCTTTAGGAAGAGCGGAGGGCAGGCAGGGGTAACGCTCATAGAGCTGGCTGTGGTGATGGCCATTGTTGGCATCATGGCCCTCTTTATGGCCCCAGCCATAGGGGAGTGGTTGGATAATTATCGCATCAGGCAGACTGCCAGAGATATCGCCTCTACCCTGCAACTGGCTAAGATGCAAGCCATATCTACCCAGACACAACGTTCAGTGACCTTTGATACGATAAACAATACCTATCAAATCCAAGGCGGCAATCAAATTAAAACTCCGAAGAGAGTATTTATACCTAATACCGATTTTGACGCGACCGGAGATGCAGTCCGATTTAACCCTAATGGAACAAGTTCCAGCACTTCTTCAACTGCCGGCATTTATATCAATAACTTAAAGGGCAAGCAGTACCGTGTCATAATCGGTCCCTCAGGCCACATAAGTATGCAAGAAGGATGGACATAAGATATTTTTAAGGAGGTATTATGGCTTTCCTACGCCGAAAATCTCAAGGCTTCACGTTGATCGAGGTAATGATCGCCCTGGTCATCCTGGCTACAGGGTTGCTGGCGTTGATGACCATGCAGATCGTCTCCATACGGGCCAATGCCTTCAGCAGCGAGATGACCTACGCAAGCATGTTGGCTCAGAGCAGGTTAGAGCAGATAAGAAATATGAGCTATGATAGTGTTCAAACTGTTGATGATGAAACCATCCTACGCGATGTAAAGACGAAGGGAATCGAGTATACAGTGCAACGGAGTGTACAATCTAACATCCCTGCGACTGATATGAAGACAATAACGCTGACAGTAAATTGGACGGGTTCTCCTGCAGGTTCTTCCGGTGGCTCTACTGTTGACTTTACGACAAGCTTTGTCACCGTGATAACGAGGTAATGGTTACCATGATCGCGATAGCGAAAAAAGATGCTGGCGTCACCCTTATCGAGCTGATGATCGTCCTGGTCATCGCCGCCTTCCTGGTGGCGGGGGTCTACTCCCTCTTCATCACCCAGCACCGGTCGTATTCGGTACAGGATCAGGTGGTTGGAGTGCAGCAGGATGCCCGAGCAGCCCTTAACATTATGGCACGGGATATCCGGATGGCGGGGTTTGTGGTAGGGGCAGGGAGTGCCTTGGGTTTTACGGATGGAACAAGCAACGTTGTTATGAACGGATTTAGGTATGCCGTAAACCCCACCAATTTCGCGAATGCGCCTGATACCCTTACCGTTGTCCTCGGGGTCCAGGAGTTGGGAGCAGTGAACACCGTAATTGATTCCGCTGTTAGTGGCGAGTACATAGTTACTTTAAAGGATATTCCCACTGGTTTTGATCCCAGCGTCTATTTTGACGCTGCTCCTAAAAACTTTGTTGCTTTTGAACTGAGTCCCGCAAGGGTCTATAATGTTATCAGTAGCACCAGCACTTCTATAAATGTCCAACAGGTTCCTTCCGACCTTCTCATAGAAGGGGGAATGGCATATGGGGTCAAGGCCATCACGTACTTGGTAACTCCAGACGGTGTTCTCCGCCGGAATGAGAATACCGGCCTCGGCGCCCAACCCTTGGTAGGAGACGGGGTAACTACCTTCGTAGAAGACCTCCAGTTTGCGTACCAGTTACAAGGGGCCGGCAGCTGGAATAACTTAACAGGCGGCGATGCCGGTATCAGGATGGTGAGGATAAATATCTCGGTGAGGACCGCTGTACAAGATCCCGTAGTTCAAGATGCCGATCCTGCAGCCCGATTCGATCAACCTGCCTTAGAAGATCATACCATTAATCTCAGTACAAACGACGGCTTCAGGAGGAGGGTCTATACTACGGAGGTAAAGGTGAGGAATCTTTAGGAGCACACTATCTTAAAACCGGGAGATTACCGATGATTGCGCTGATCCAAAGAATCAGAAACCTTAGTTTCTACAAGCAGGAAGGGGCGGCACTGATCATAGCTATCATGATCCTCTTGATCCTGACTGTTTTAGGCATCTATGCCGTGACCACCTCCACGTTGGAGACTAAGATTGCCGGCAGCGAGAGGGTCCGGCAGGAGGCCTTTCAAGCCGCCGACGGCGGGACTGACTACGGCCGCGGGGTGATCGAGCTGGTCCTTAACAATAATCCAAGCCTCCCCTGCACCCCTCACGACGCTCCCAATACTACGCTTCTGCAAGAAATATTGGGATCAGGCCAGTGGGATCAGCCGGGGGAATCGCCTTGGATTGAACCTGACATCGGTCATTGCGACATGGTGATAGAGCTCGATCGCATCAAGGCGATACAGCCGGAGGGAGAACAGGCAGGCTTCGGTGAGCCGGCTGGTGAGACGCAGGCAACCATTTATTATCGAATAGATTCCACATCGTCGGGTATAGCCGACGCAAGCAGTCGGGTCCAAACCATATACCGTAGGAAGGTCCATGAATAGGGAGGAGCAGTAAGATGATTTTCCTAAAACGTGATTATCTCTGGATGCTGACGGCCATAACCTTCTTCATGGCGATCGTTAGTTGCCCGATCGCGGGAGTTGCGCAAAAACCGTGCGCCGTGTCACCCTCGGTGGGAGGCACGCCGGTGTTGCCGAATGCGCTGGTGATATTCGACAACTCAGGGAGTATGACGGAATACGCGCATGATCATGCAATCGCCTATAATTCTGCTACTACCTATGCCGGGATCTTCGATTCCGGCAAGAGATATAGTTACAATACTACCTCTAATTATTTTTATGAGAACGACCCTGGTGGAGCATGGAGCGGCAATTTCCTCAACTGGGCCTGTATGCTCAGGATCGATGTCGCCCGGAAGGTCATGACCGGCGGGAAGGTGATCACTGATGGCGGCAATAAATATATAACCGATAATAACTATTCCATGGATGCACCGGAATATACTTACGATGATACAAGCGGCCAGACCCCATGGTCCGGAAGTTACAAGTATCGCTTTTTAAGTAATACCAGTGCGGAATGGGGCCAATTACGGGTTAGAAACATGAGCAATGTGACTCAAGCAACATATAACATTAGAATTCTGGTGTCTGCCGACTATGCAGCTACAGGAATCCTCCATACTTTACAAGACAAGGTCCGTCTCGGCTTGATGCATTTTAATAGCGATAGAGAGGGAGGGTATATCAGAAGATATGTCCAACAATTGGATAGCGCTCATTTAGCTAATATTGTTTCGGATCTCAATCGTGATCTCGGTGACGACTATGATTGGTCATACACCCCCTTAGCCGAGACCCTGTACAGTGCAACAAGATACTTCTCCCAGGTTGCACCTGGGAGCTATTATCACGCGACAGACTATTTGTTACCAACTAAAAATGTAGCGGGGGAAGTTACAGCGAATCCCGAATACGATCCCCTCTACAATGAGGACTACACGAAGATTGTCTGGTGCGCCAAGAACTACGTGATCTTGCTCACGGACGGGGAGTCGACACAGGATCTGAATATACCCGCTGCCTTGCAGGATTATGATGGTGATGGATGTGACCCATGTCCTTGCGGTTGTGACGGCTATACCTGCAGCAGTTGCCCTCTGGACATTAATGGTTCGGCCTATCTGGATGATATCGCATATTATGCCTATACAACAGACCTCCGAGGAGCTGCGCAAGACAACCTGCCGGGCACACAAAACCTCACCCTGTATGCCGTCTACATGTTCGGCCAGACTGGTTGGGCGGATGTCTTGCTAAAAAAGGCTGCGGAAGACCAGGGGGGCGGGAGATATTTTTTGGCCTCAGACGCCGATGTGATGACGACCGCCCTGCAATCGATCTTCCAATTAATTACGCAGCAGGCAGCGGCTGCAGCCTCTACAGCCATCACCTCCGAGCCGGTATCAGGCACTGATCTCATCTATATCCCCTATTACAAACACCCGCAAGAAGACCAGTGGTGGGGGAATATCAGGGCCTTTACCCTGGATAATAACGGCAACTTAATCAATCAGAGCGGAGGCGTGGCCGCGGATACGGATGGGGACTACGTCCTGGACAATCCGATATGGGATGCCTCTTTAAAATTGCAGACCATGGACAAAAACAACCGGGAGATCTTCACGTATATCTCAGGAAGCATGGAAAGTTTTGTTACCGGCAATAACTCATTGGACAAATACTTCGATGTGAATTTAGATGGTGACAGCTACGAGGATGAGTCTGCCGAGGCCGATGCCCTGATCTCCTACATCCGGGGCACTGATAACGCAGGAGGGTTCGATCTCAGGGATAGAAATAACTTCTATCTGGGGGACATCATGCACGCCAGCCCCTACTTTGTCGGCAAGCCCTCGGCGCGCTTTGATCTGATATATGGGGATACCAGCTATTGGGATTATTACTGGGACGATGACCAACAAAACCGCCGCGCGGTGCTTTACGCCGGCGCCAACGACGGCATGCTCCACTGCTTTGATGCCACTAATGACGCCACGAGGGGCGAAGAGGTGTGGGCCTATATCCCCTATAACCTCCTCCCGCATCTGAAGTGGCTTGCCGACCCCACCTATTGCCACTGCTATTATGTCGATCTGAGCGCCAAGGTGTGGGACATCAAGTGGAGCGGCAGCTGGAAATCCGTGTTGTTGGGCGCGATGCGATTGGGGGGGACACCCGAGGGAGTCGATACCACCGAGCCTTCCGACGGCTCGGCCGACGAAACGCTCAGATCGGCCCTGTTCGCCCTCAATGTCACCGACCCAAATAATCCGCAGGTGCTGTGGGAGATAAGCGAGGGCACAACGGGCGATAAGTTCGGCTACACGATCTCCAAACCCATCCCGATAAAGGTTCGGGACAAGTGGTATCTGGTCTTCGGCTCCGGCCCCAAGTCAAGGGATGGAGAGGGGGCCCCCTCTCCAGGGGACGGTTATTCGGAGAATACCGGCTATATCTTTATCGTCGATCCTGCTGACGGCGCTATTGTACGTCGCTTCGAGTTGGGAACGTTGGGAGCGGGCAACTTCTTCGGCTCGCCGGTGGCAGTGGATTATGACCTCGATTACAGCGTGGACATGATCTATATCGGCGACGCCCTGGGAAATCTGTGGCGGATCAAGACCTTTACGGGGTCCGAGACCGACGGTTCCAAGGTCTATGCAGACGATCAAGACGGATGGATACTCGATGTGGCCACAGATAACGCCGCTGCAACAAATCCTCAACCCCTCCTCTCCCTGGGCGCTGATCAGCCCATTCTGATGAAGCCTGAAATCTCCGTGGACAGGAAGGGCCGTGTATGGATCTATGTCGGGACGGGGAGGTATTTCTGTTCCAACGACAACCTCTGCTGCGGCGCTGGCAGCGAATGTCCTCCGGGCCTCGTGAGCGGCTCTTGTCCGAGTGGAGAATGCTCGACAACGGAGACTATCAATGGAGCGCCTGAGACGAGAAGCCGCTTCATGGCCGTGGGGGTCTATGATCGACACTGGTACACCGATTCTGACCCCACGAAGAGCAAATTTGTCCTGCAAAGCAGCACCATTGATTTTGTCGCTGATCCTACGATACTTGATCACCGGGTCATCGTTACCGGTGATGTTGCGGGTAGCCCGGGTAGCACCGGTTATGCCATCGTGGATGCGAACTATCCGAGCATGGACATCTCAGAAGATGTGTGCACTACCTGCCAGGGCTGGTATTTCCGCCTCTTTGAGGAGCGGGAGCGGTGCCTGGGGGATTTCTTGGTTTATGGCGGCGCGGTCTTTTTCATCAGCTACAAACCGGCTAATGACCCCAGCGACCCCTGCACCACCGGCGGCACATCGTACCTCTACGGTGTCTACTATACCAGCGGCACCTCTACTGAAGAACCCCTCTTTGACCTAACGGGAGAAGGCATTATCGATTCAGGGGATCTGGTGAAAAAAGACGGCAAGACATTCGGCCCTGCTATGAAGAGATTGGACAGGGCATTTGCCGGCGGCAGCCCCAAGGCCAAAGAGGGCAGTCTCTACACACCGCTGCCTATTAAACCGGAACCCATTGAACCGCCGGAAACTACCCCCTCGACTGGCGTAACCTCATGGAAGGAGGTATTGCAGTGATGAAAAAGCTACCGAGAAAACGAACGTGGCGCATAATTCCTTTAATGGCTGTAGCGGTCGTCACCGTGCTCATGATGTTGTCTATAGGTCTCGCCCAGGTGACTCAGGTTGAGGTAAAAAAGACGGTTGTGCAATACTATGAGATAGGAGGGCATCTCACCGCCATCAACCTGAAGGAAAAGAAGGCCATGCTCGATGGTCACAAGTGGGATCTGTCGGAAGATTTCAATAAAAAAGGCCTCCCTTCAGAGTGGATAAAGCAAGGCAGCTACCAGTGTAAAAATGGCTATATTGTAGTCAGGTATTATGTAAGCGTGAAGATACAAGCAGAGGCGCCCCTCAATATCGGAGAGAAAACAAAGGAGGGGATCAGAGAGATTATTAATGCTGAAGATGTTCAGGAGTTATTTAATAGAGGAGGCAAGGTCTATAGGATAGAGATCCTGCCTGCCTAGCGTTGATACTTTTATATCTGTTTTTGCTTCCAAGGCCCACCCTTTACGGTGGGCCTTTTTTGGTGTCGATTTTTGTCAGTTTTCCTGGGGGGAAATGACCTTTTTTGTCTCCTCTCGTATTCTTACTTGTGCCATAAAATTATTCCCTTTTAAAAACAATTAGTTATCTCAATTATTCAGCAGGATTGTTGGCACTTATCCTGCATTAAATTAAGTAAAAGAAGTCTAGCTACAGGGAGGGGAAGGTATGATGTGGCGAGGTGTAAAAAGACATCCTGAAAAAGGCGTCACTATGATCGAGCTCGCAGTCGTGATGGCCATCATCGGCATCATGGCCCTGTTCATGGCCCCGGGTATCGGGGAGTGGGCGACCAGATTCCGGGTGAGAGGCGCTGCCAAAGATCTGGCAGATGCCATGCAGCTGGCCAGATTGAAGGCGATCAGCGACGTGGTTGAATACAAGGTTCAGCTGGACCTTGATAATCGACAATTCAGCGTCTTAAAGGGAAATGCGCGGCAGGCTTCCACCAGTTGGCCTTCGCAAGAGGGAACGACAATCACCCTGCCCAACGGGGTGACGATCACGGTGGATGGGACGAGCACGGGGATTATAGACCGCATATTTAGACCGGACGGCACGGCCTTGGGAACTGGCGGCTTTGGAGGCGTAGGCGGCAACTCGACCAGCATGATCACGTTGAATAATCCGAGCAACGATCAGTTTCAAATCGTTGTCTCCCGCACGGGTGCCGTGAGGATAAACTAGAGAGAAGAGGACAGGAAGAGGGGAGGTGCTGTAATGGGTCGGTTGAAGAATATGAAGGGCTTTACCCTCCTGGAGGTGATGATCTCCTTGGTCATCCTCGCCATCGGCCTGCTGGGACTCGCCAGCCTGCAGGTTATGGCCATCAAGGGCAACTCCTTTGGCCAGCAGATGACCGTGGCCTCAACCATGGCCCAGAACCAGTTGGAGCAGTTGCGTCGAAGTACGCTCGCCAATGGTACGTTCAACGACAGCGTTACCGACCAGAATGGGATAACCTATGCTAGAAGTTGGACAATAACCCTTGATTCACCGCAAGCGGGCGCAAACACCGTCGTTATAACAATCACCTGGTCAGGGCCGACAGGTCAAGGGGGCGAGGCAACTCGCTCCATTAATATGCGAACCATCATCTAACAAATATGAGAAACATCAGGGGAAAAGAAGCAGGCCTCACGTTGATAGAGCTCATGATCGTCTTGGTGCTCGCGTCGGTGGTGACGGCCTCCATCTACGCGACCTTTATCGCACAGCAGAAGAGCTACGCCACCCAGACCATGGTATCGGATATGCAGCAGAACGCCAGGGCAGCCTTGACGCTGATGGAGCGGGATCTGAGGATGGCAGGCTCCGGCGTGGGCAGCGGCTTTACCATACAAGACTTTTGGGGGAATAACATTAACAATGCCATTACGATAGTCAATAACACCAGCCCAACGCCTGATCGGATAACCGTGGTCTATGCAGCCCAGCAGATCTCCACTGTTTTCAGCGTGAGCGGTACGAATGTCACCTTGGTTAATGCAACTGGATTCGGAACTACGAACGGAACGCAGTACATCGCCTTTGAGACCGTGAACAACGTCTATACGATCCAAAACAGGGCCGGGAATACCCTCACGCTGAATTCGGAACCTCCCGGTCATCTGGCAGGCATCGGGGCAAGTGGGGCCAGGGCCTATCTGGTCAAGGCAATCACCTACCAGGTGGACGGACCGCCCAGGAATACCCTGGAGCGGGTGGCGAGCGATCAGATCGGCACTCCTATTGATGCCAACGACCTCTGGGACGATGTCAGCAACTATATCACGGGTCTCCAGGTAGCGTGGCTTGACGCAAATCAAACCTTGCTCCAGATAACCCTGACGGGCCAGGATACGGATTCCGAGGGGATTACCAGGACCAGGGAGCATCAGGCCGTCGTTAATGTCAGAAACAGCGGCCTTTAAGTAGGGTGAGGGAACCATGAAACTATTAAAAAACCAACAGGGGGCGGTGCTGGTCATTGCCATAGTCATGCTGCTGATCCTGAGCATCATCGGGATCTATGCCATGGGTTCATCCATCATCGAGGTCAAGATCTCGGGGCAGAAGCGGTTTTACGACGAGGCCTTCAACGATGCGGACGGAGGCGTACAGTTTGTCCGGGCCAACAATCAATTCGGGACTATGGCCCCCGGCAGCGCCGACATAGCCTATTCTGCCCCGTCCGGCACGGACTTTAATTTTGCCGCCGCCCTTTCCTATCTCGGGAATTCACCCCCTCCGGTTGGAACAGGGACCGGCCGGCGGGCGGGATTCAGGGCGCACTACCATCAGATTAGATCAACCGGATATGACGCCTCTGTTGCCGTGGCTAATTCGAGCGTGACGTTGGAGGCGGAGGGCTACCGGATAGGTTTTTAGCATAAGACCAGGAGAGATATGACGATGAAAACGGCAAAATATCTTATCGGATTCGTTCTCTTCATAGGCTTAATCATCCCGTTCCCCTGTCATGCGGATGATACCTCTATCTACGATATCGCCCAAGATGTGAAACCCAATGTGTTGATCATCTTTGACAATTCGGGAAGCATGGATGCAATCGTGGATTATAATAATGGTGTCACGTATGATCTCATCGATCCTGCCACAAATAAATACGCCTCAAGCACCATCTATCAATATACATGCACAAATTGGTGGTGGGATAAGAAGAAAAAGCGTTGGGTTTGTGATAGTTGGGGTTGGGTGGCATATACGGGCACCTTCACCGATACCAATCTTGATGGCATCCATGACTCTGACAGCAACATAAAAAAAGGAAACAGGCTGAACTACGACTTCGGCAATGCTAAGGATAGAATACATTTGGCACGGGAGGCGGTAAAGGATGTTATTGATTTGACCAAGGATTATGTGCGGTTCGGAATCATGGTCCTCAACGCCTATCGGGACATCAATGGCGGGGCAACGTATACCCAATACCATAATGATACCACCATACTCTCCTCGACGTATGGGGGCGCCGAGATTAAGGACCGGACTGACGCCGAGATCGAGGTCTTAATGGACGAATTAAGCAACTTGGATGCCGATGGCGGGACCCCGCTGGCCGATCGCCTGATCAATGCCGCCTTGTACTTCAGGGGAACGGGGGGCTTTAAAGACAAGAATGGGGTTCTTCTTTCCCGGCCTCTTGATACAACCAATTGGTGTCGGAAGAACTTTGTCATCATCATGACCGACGGAAAGCCTGAAGGTGAAGGGAATAGTTATTACGCCGATGAGTTTGGTGAGTACCCTTATATTGAGAGCTTTCTGCCGGAATATCCCCACCCCCGCCATTGGGACTATGATAATGATGGGAAAGACCCTAATGAAGGAGGGGAATATATCCATGGCGGCTCGGATTATCTCGATGATGTGGCCAAATATCTCCACGACACAGATGATTCCCTTGATCCTACCCATACCATCACGGGTGATCAGAACCTGACCATCTATACCATCGGATTTACGATTGATCACCAGTTGCTGGCTGATACCGCCACGAACGGGGGAGGGAAATACTATACTGCCGACGACGCCGACGAGCTTGCCCAGGCATTGCTGGGGACCTTGATTGCCATCATCGAGCAGACCCAGACCTTCACCGCACCGGTGGTGCCTGTGCAAAGAACGACGAGTGGTACTGATATGTATGTATCCCTCTTTACCCCGAAATCGGATAGTAATTTTTGGCCCGGCTACCTGATAAAATTGCACATCGGGGACAATGGGGAGCTTTTGGGCTATTCTACTGGTTACGGCACGGGTAGTGAGGTGCCGGTTACCGACAGCAATGG
>Ga0214474_1000830_pt1 | contig 14734 bp, 14 predicted proteins | sample RVTome_2_FD_187335 | JGI IMG/M metagenome (GOLD analysis project Ga0214474, IMG submission 187335) | Soil microbial communities from uranium-contaminated site in the Upper Colorado River Basin, Wyoming, United States - RVT95D214 HiSeq ...
TATGCATCGGTTGCAGTGGTGGCAATGGTCGTCATGATGAACGTCGGCCAGGTCATTGACTACAGGATCAGGAAGAAGATAATCGCCTACGAGGATGCCACCGTCGATGAGTACAAGTCAGCCAGGCAAAAGATGAAGGACTCCGTCGACAAGATGATGTTCACCCTGGCCAGGGAATCCATTCGGAAGGATGTCAACAGGAGTGATTTTGGACTCGTCCTCTACTTCGACGACTATGACCACATCGAGGTGGTCAATCAATGGAAGCCGAAATCAATTGGCCTTTTCAAGAAGTCTTACAACCACTACCAGGTTCTGCCCAAGGTTTGAAACCGCTTCCATACGACCTTCTTCTCGGAGAGCCAGCTCTTCAAGTGGTAGTAGAAGAAATGAGAATAGTAAGAGGTTTTGCGGTCGTCTGAATGGTCTGTCTAAGCCGGCGGGAGCTCCTTCCAAGCCAGCTTGAGGTCAATCCCCTGTTTCTTCCAGTGTCTGACCCAGGCAAAGTACCAGATCACGCTGAAGACCCAAATGACGGAGTAGACCATGATGCCGCCTCTTGAGAACGGTTCTAGATTCTCCAGCGTGAAGAAGTAGTAGATCAGGATGCCCACGAACAGCAAGTTGATCAGCGAGGCCACCGTAAGCAGGTATATCGGTCCCAGATGGAACTTGTACGGTGAGGCTTCCCAAATCGTCTTCGCCTTCTTCACATACGGGAAGAGCAGTCCGGACATCGCCATCACGCCCCACGCGGAAAGCGCTTCGAGCGCGACGATGACTATCCCCAGTAGCGTGTCTGCGTTCATTGCGTATATCGCAATGCCGATCTCGCTCATGGCCAGCATCACAATATTGTTCTTGATTGGTGAGTGATACTTCGGATTGACGTCCGTGAACCACATCGGCCCGAGCCTGTCCATGCCCCAAGCGAAAGCCGCTCTACTGAATGCGATATAAGATATCGGCATCCATAAGACATCGAACAGAATGAAGACCAGGCCTATCAAGAACTGTACTGCAACGCTCCCAGTCAAGAGCGATATCAGGTAGAACGTGTTGAAGCTCGGCAACGCATACTCGTCGTATGCCGCACCTTCCCCGTTGTTCTCCATCCACGCGATGGCTCCCATGAAGTCTTGCCCCATCACATTGACGAGGCCAATTGCGAACCAGCTCAGGAAGAATCCCGGGATCAGTGCTGCAAGCACCTGGCCAAGGACAATATTCCTCTGAGGTCTTTTGACTTCACCGCAGATGAAGGTAATCTGATATCCGTAGGCAGTAGCCCATGCCACAGCGGGGAATAACGCCAGCGTTGCGTAGAGGTCGAATTCAGGTTTCATCCCGTCGGTCAACGCGACCTCCTCTACATCCCTTACCGTGTCGATGGTGTCCTGATAGAGCATAGTGCCCCCAGCATCCGTCACCGCGCCATCGTACGCATTAACGAAATCGGCGTGGCTCGCGGTCGTGAGCACTAGGCCTGCCACGATCAAACAGAAGAAGCCAGCAATCATTATGACCCGCTGGTTGATGTTGTACATCTTCAGTCCGACCACGACGACGTAGAACCCCCATATGTTAGACAGCGTGGCAATCACGAAGATACCGGTCGCAGAAGCGCACCAGTCGATCCAGCTCTGTTCCGCTCCAATGGACGCAAGAAGCGTCGTCATCCCAGGATCTGCCATCCATGGTCCCAACGTGGCAATCCACATCGTCATGACGAAACCTGCATTTGTCATGGACATTGCGATGCCAACGGCAGGGTGGATGATCCTGGAGTTGGCGATGTAGTCGCCGCCACTCCTGGGCATAGAACCGCCGAGGAAGCCCCAGACAATAGCGATGCCCAGGACACACATTATAGTGGCCAGTATTGTCGCCCACATCATGTCTCCTGTAGGCAGGACGTAGAGTCCCCAGCTGGCCATGGTCCAAACGCCCACTCCGACACCGTTGTTCATGAACCCGATGCCGAAAGTGTCGAGCAACGAAGCTTCACGCACTAGTCCACTGGCTTTTCTTGCAAAAACTTCGCCCACTCTTTTGCACCCCCACCTTGCCCAAGGGTCTCCCCCCAAGGGTAAGTCCCGGGAGAATTGATTTGTTGATATATTAACTGATGCAGTTGCGGCCCGCGTCTGGGATGGCGCTTCGTCAAGAGGAGACCGGGCACTTCCACAACCTGTTGTCGAATGATTTGCGAATAGGCAAGAAGTCACATCTCTACGTTTGCCTCACATGAGCGCCACCGGTAAGGGTCAGGCTCGTCACGCCAAAGTGGAGGTCCTCAAAATAGCCTCGACTCAGGGCCTGTAGCAGGATTATCTATCCTGCAGACGATACGCTGTGGACATGGAGCGCGCCTTCCGCGAGTCTGAGAAGTTAGTGATATTCGGTCTGACCCAAGATGCTCAGCTTACCGATTCATCGTTAGCCAGGCGCTTCGGAATGAAAGAGAGCACCGTGTCTTCGATCAGACGCCGACTCATGGACTCGAGAAACATATACTTTGCAAACGTCCCTTCCTTCCACAAACTAGGTTGCGAACTCCTCGTTCAGCTATACGGATCGACGAACCCGGCCGTCCCAAAAGACGTCAAGGACATGTCGCATCTTGTCTACTTGGACCACACGCCAGAGATATTCGACAGTGTCTCCGGCGAGGGGTTCATCATGATGTCCGGGGTGTTCAAGACGTTTTCTGATTATCTGGTCGCGATTGATCGATACGATCGCTACTTCATGGGAGTCAGGTCGGTCGAGAAGGCTGACCTCAAATCGGTGTTCTTCCCTCTGGCCATATCTCGTTTGTGCTACAGCTACAACTGGTCCCCGGGATTGCACAGAATCTTCAACCTCGATGTACCAAAGCCGGATCCAATAAGGCCAGAGTCTCTCGAAGTCGAGAAAGTCGATCTATCTCAGGCTGAGAAGCGCACACTGATCAATCTTGCGGAGTATCCTCATGCGACGGACGCCCAGATCGCCCAGATGATTGGCAAATCCAGGCAGACTGTCACGAACATCAGGAAGCGACTGGAAAGGAACTCGATGTTCCGCAGAGTCTGCATCCCACTTCTCTTCACTTGGAACATCGATCTAATCGCCTTCGTTCATACTCGGTTCAAGCCTGAGCTGGATTCTGAGACACGGCTCGCCCTTTCTACCGAGGACTGGATAGATCTGTCATGGTACACCCTTGAGCGTGATGCGGAAGCTTACACATGTTATATGTTCAGGGACTACAAGGACTACGTCAGTGAGATGGAAAGGATGATGAGGCCCTTGATGGAGAGCAATGTGCTGAGGGGCGATCCAAGCATCTCATTGGTCTCAACGGCGGCTGCAAAGGAACTCAGGGACTGCCACTACGCGCCAATTGTGCGGAAGTTGTTGGTCACCGGTGTGGACCAGCCAGTAAGAGAGAAGCAGTCTCTGGGACTCTGAGGAGCCTGCTCAGATAATTGCTCCAGAAGGGTAATCTACCAGCTCCACCGATACACAGTACGGAGGTTGAGCCACCATGCCCGACAGCCTGGGACAAGCACGTTGGATGAGCGTGAACAACGTCATGACGAAGGATGTCCTCTGCATTCCTGCCGAGGAGGATGTGAAGGACGCTTGGGTGATATTGATGGAGGCGGACGTTTCGGGTGCCCCTGTGGTTGATTCGACCGGGGGCCTTGTGGGTGTGTTGAGCACAACCGACATCTTCAGAGCGATCATGGACAGGGTCCGGAAAGCCAGGGTTCTTCATGAGTCGACTAGCCAGGAACAGGACCCTGCGGCGGCCGAACGAGAGGCACAAAGGGAGTTCTCATTGGCTGTGCGAGCGGTGACCGACAGCAAAGTCTCTTTGATACTTCCGAAGGACCAGAAGATAGTCAGCCTGTCCCCTGAAGATTCGCTGGAACGCGCTCTCCACCTGATCGCTGAACACGGTGTCAATCGGCTGCCCGTGTTGAAGGGCAATCGCGTGGTCGGAATTATCACTCGTCAGGATATCATCTGGCAGATCGCCGGTCGGCCACCCCCGCAAGGACATCCGACGCAATCTACCGTTTCCTGAAGAGCGACTCACGCCTTCCTAAAGGCCTTCCGCTGCCAGAGCTCTGACAACTATGAGGGCACCTTCGATGTGTCCTTCGATGTCAGTCTGTGACGCGAACATATGTCTTACGATTCCTTTCTTGTCGATGACATAAGTCACCCTTCCGGGCAACAGTCCAGCCGACGACGGGACACCCCATAGCTTCCTGACTGTGCCGCCTTCGTCGCTGAGCAGATGGAACGGGAGGTGGAACTCGGTCGAGAAGATATTGTGTGATTCTAGTGACTGGGAACTCACGCCGATCACTTCCGCCCCCGCCTCCAGGAAGACTTCGTAGGCATCCCTAAATTTGCAGGCTTCAGCCGTGCATCCAGGGGTCTTGTCTTTCGGATAGAAGTATAATACGACAGTCTTCTTGCCGAGGTAGTCTTTCAAGCTTACCTGACCGCCCTTCTGCGAAGGCAGTGTAAAATCAGGCGCTTTGTCCCCAGCCTGAACCTTGTTACTCAATGTCTGCCAACTCCATCGATGGTGAGGTCTTCCCCAATCTATCTACTTATCACCGAAGGGAGCACGTCGTCAGAACAGTATCGACAGGCATGTCAAAGCGCCCTCACATTTCTCGAACTCACTCGTTTCCAGAGGTATGACGCTGAATCCAGCTTCTCGCACCATCGCATGAGATCTCTTCCTTCCAGACGACATCAGAACCGTCCCGCCGACGGTCAGTGTGTCGGCCGCATAAGCCTCGGAATCCGGGAGCACTATCAGGTCGAAGGGAGCGAAAGCCGGATGTTTGGCGAACCGAGCAGAAACCACCATCTTGCCATCACCAAGGTACGTGGCGTAGCTCTTGAGATGGACCATGAGTGGGTCTTTCACTGTGTCCACTCGCACATCGAGCCAAGTGCGCATCTGTTCGACGCCGCTTTCGTTAGTTCGTTCACTCACCCCGCTTATCAGCCTACCAGGCCCGTGAATAACGTCTCCACCCTCCACCGTTCCAGGGCTGGTTGTCCTCTTCGTCTGCAGATACTCTCTGAGCGCTTCTTCAACAGGTCCTTGCTCCCCTCTCCTGGCTTCCCTGGCCATCCTGCAGATGAGGGCGCGTCCTGAATGAACGACTGCGTTGTCTTCAACGAAGCATGAATCCGGGTGCGAGTCGTCTGTCGGGAGCTTGATCACGTCGAGTCCGAGATCGCTGAGCGTCTCGCAGTACTCTGCGTGCTGCTGTCTGGCCCGGGTCAGATCAATCGAGTCACGTTCGGGATGACAGGAGATGCAGTTCCTGTAGCTCATTCCCGGTTCTCTGACAAGAGCTCTCTTTGGCGGATGGACGGAAACCCCGAGGTCCTTGCGCATAATGTCAAGACGGACTATGCATTGGATGCTAAAATCCTTTTGTCGACGCGATGGGAATCACGGTTCTGGCCTTCTCGCCAGACAAGACATCCTATTTGTATCACAAATGCGTTCAGGAATTGCCTAACGGGGGACGTCGGAAATGAAGCGAATCGACCGCTCGCGAATTGGCGAATTGATGGAGACAGAGCTCGCGCGTTTCGAGAATGACCACCCGAGATCGAAGAAGCTTTTCGAAAGGGCCAAGGGCTCATTGCTTGCCGGCGTGCCCATGAACTGGATGGTTCGATGGGCAGGGTCTTATCCGATCTTCGTGAAGGAAGGGCACGGAACCTATGTGACCGATGTCGACGGAAAGCACTACCTCGACCTCTGTCTTGGGGACACGGGTTCGATGTTCGGGCACTCGCCCAAGGCCGTAGTCGACGCCGTGAGGAAGCAGGTCTCCAAGGGCATCACCATGATGTTGCCCACTGAGGACTCAGTGTGGGTCGGCGAAGAGCTATCGCGCAGATTCGGTCTGCCGTACTGGCAGGTGGCCATGACCGCGACCGACGCAAACCGGTTCTCTATAAGGCTGGCGCGCGAGGTGACGCGGAGGAAGAAGATCCTCGTCGTCAATGGATGCTATCATGGAACTGTTGACGAGACTCTTATCACTCTCGAGAAGGGCAAGGTGGTTCCCCGAAGTGGGAACATAGGCCCACCCGTTCAGCCAGCGGTTACAACCAAGGCAATCGAGTTCAACGACATAGGCGCTTTGGAGAAGGCACTCGCGGCGAAGGACGTCGCGTGCGCTCTGATGGAGCCTGCGATGACTAACCGCGGCATCATCCTCCCTGATCCAGATTATCACGATGCGCTCCGGGAACTCACGAGGAAGTACGGGACCCTGTTGATCATCGATGAGACGCACACCATCTGTTGCGGGATAGGAGGTTACACTGCCGCCCACGGGCTCGCCCCGGACATTATAACGATGGGTAAGCCGCTCGCAAGCGGCGTCCCGGTGGCAGCCTTCGGAATCAGCCAGTACGTTGCGGATAAGGTCATGAAGAGGATACTGTCGGACGGGACCGACGAGAGTGGGCTCGGTGGTACTCTGACCGGAAACGCTCTCGCAGTTGCGGCCATGCGCGCAACACTCGAGAAGGTCATAACACAGAAGAACTTCGACAAGATGCTCCCTCTCGCGAGACGATTCGAGCAGGGCGTTCAGAAGGTCATCAACGAAACTGGTGTGCCATGGCACGTCATCAGGCTGGGCGTCAGGATCGAGTACCACAACACTCCGAAACCCCCTCGAGACGGGGGAGAATATGAGGCCAGCAAGGACTATGAACTTGAGAAGCTCATGCATCTAATGGCTCTGAACAGAGGCATTCTGCTCACGCCGTTCCACAACATGGCCTTGATCTCTCCGTATACGACGACTAAGGATGTGGACTTACACACCAGGGTGTTCAGGGCGAGCGTGAAACAGCTTCTGGAATGATTCGAGACCAGGTGAGCAAGTGACACATGATTTGCAGCCAGCTATCGCCAGACTTGACGCTTTCATTCGCAAGAAGATGCGGAAAGAAGGTCTGCAGGGTTTGACAGTTTCGGTCACCGACCGAAATAGGATCCTATGGCAGAGGCAGTACGGATACGCCAATTCGGATTCTAGACTGCCAGTCGGCAATAACACCCTCTTCCAAATAGGTTCGATAGGCAAGTCCTTCGCCAGCGTTGCCTTGATGCAGATGGTCGAGCAGGGCAGAGTCGACCTCAACAAACCCGTGAAACGCTATGTCCCTTGGCTGGAGATAAGGTCGAAGCACAAGCCCATCACGCTGCACCACCTGCTCTCGCATACCGCGGGCATAGTCACAGGCACGGAACGGACGATCGAAGGGCGCTCGGAGATATGGAGCCTTAGGGACTCAGAAATGACCGCGCGACCTGGAGAGATGTTCCATTACTCCAATGTCGGCTACAAGATCATAGGAGAGGTCCTGAGCGGGCTCGAGGGGAAGAGCTGCGGCAGGGTCCTGCAGGAGCGGGTTGTCAAACCACTCGGCATGAAGTCCACGGCGACTGAGATAACGCATGATCTCGGGTCCAGGCTGGCGGTTGGCTACTGGCTCAAGCTGGACGACCGACCCGCAAAGCGGGTCCCGGAGTGGTCTCCATCAACTTGGATCGAGAGCGAGACGGCAGATGGGTCGATAAGCTCGACTTCTCAGGATATGTCGGCATACGTACGCATGCTGCTGAATCGCGGGAAAGGTCCTGATGGAAGAATCTTGTCCGAGAAGGGATACCGCATGCTGATACAGAAAGCGATCAAGTGTGAGGATGTGCGACCCGATGAGTACTACGGGTACGGTCTCTCCGTTGAGGGTTATCGCGGCCACACCCTCATCGGACATACCGGTGGTATGTTGGGATTCATCTCATCCATGCAGCTGGACATTGACGAGGGGATAGGTGCTTTCGCATCGACCAACTGCATCAGGACAGTCGACGATGTCACTCGGTTAGCCGTCGAGCTGCTAAGGCGCGCGCAACATCATGAAGACTTCTTAGGGGCTGAAGGTGCAGTCCTGCCGCATGGTCCTGATCCAGAGGACTACGCTGGAACATACACGGGGACCCATAATTTCCTGGATGTCAGGCGGACGGGCCGGGACTTGTCCCTCAGGTACGGGAACGAGCTGATACCGCTCGAATGGCGCGAAGTTGACAGCTTCTATGCCGATCACCCTTCCCTTGACAGGTATCTGTTCAGATTCAGAAGGGACGAGGGTAAGGTAGTCGAGCTATTCCACGGAGACGAATGGTACACCAACGCTCGGTACAAGGGCAAGAGAAGGCTGGGTCACCCGAAGGAGTGGGAGGGCTTGACGGGGCACTATCGGAGCCATAACCCCTGGATCCGCAACTTCAGGGTGGTCCAGAGAAAGGACGAACTGGTCTTGATCGTGCCGGGGCAACCAGAGGAGCCACTTACCCCCATAGGCAGCAAAGCGTTTAGGGTGGGCAACGACAAGAGATCGCCCGAGAGGATGACCTTCAGAGCGTTCATTGACGGACAAGCGCATGTCGCGAACCTTTCGGGATGCGACTTCGCGAGGACTTTCACTCCTTGAGTGATCGTTGTCGGCCATATCGGATAGGCTCGATAGCCAGCGGAGAATCAGGACTTGCTGTTCGCTGCTAGTCTTCCGTTTTCCTTGCCGTTCCCATTCCCATTCTGGGCGACGACCTGGTTCGCCAGTTCCTCCAGGGTCGCGATGGTCCACTCGTCGATGAATGTGAGCCTGTCCCTGTCAGTCTCGTCGCTCTCGGCATATTCCTCTTTTGACTTGCATTTGTCGCCGTTGATCGTGAGTATGACACCGTCGAAGCCGAGCTGCCCGTGGATGACCTCTAGAGCGTAGCTAACAGCGAACTCGCACGCTACCCCTATGGTGTGCATGTACCCTTCTTTCCGCTTGTCGGCCAGCCACTTGAATAGGCCAGCGTCCGACTCAATCACGTGGAATTCCTTCACGCCAAGCTTCTTCGCGACGGCGATGAACCTGCCTATGGAGCAGAACATGTGATCGCATTGTCCCGCCACCGCCTGGCACTTGTCGCTCTTGCGGCCCGTCTCGGCGTTGGATGGGCAGTCGAACGGCTTGCAGCAGTAGGGCACAAACGCCACAGACTTTTCGTCGGCGAACTTCCTGAGGTCGAAATTGTATGGAACTGGGATGACCCCGACCGAGGTGAGCCTCTTGTCGACCTTCTCGAGCTCGAGCCTCTCGTTCAGGCTCTCGAGTATGAACGCGTAGGGCCTTTCAGAGACTGTCCTCTTCAGGTAGTCGGAGACCATGACGAGCTTCGCTGGGTCATGGCAGCCGCAGTCCCTGCCTGTACTCTTCTTGGGATCACGCTTGGGGGAATCTGATGACAAACCTGTCGCCTCTTCCGTTCTCTTGAGTTCTCGCTGTGATGATGCCGCCCTGGGTCTCCACGATCGCTCTCACGACCAGGAGCTGAAGGTCAGGCCGGTCGATTGTGAGACACCCAGAGTAGTCCTGTGACATGACGCACATCACGACTGGCTTAGACAGCTTCAGGCAGTTGCCAGAAATGTCGATGGTCCAGTATTTCGTGCCCTCGATCATCTCGGACGTCAAAGCTACCTTGAGGTGCACTAGATCAGAAATGGCGTATCGTGTGACGGAGGTTATGAGCAGCTCAAGGAGATCATTGATGTCGTCACCTGCCATTATGGGACACTTCTGCTCTGAGCAGTCGAATGCGATGATCGTGTTGCTCTTGTCCAAACGGCTCTGCATCTTCGTGATGCTAGTCTGGACGATTTCCAGCAAGTCCTTGGGTTCCTTGGGCTTTGTGGCGACCCCGCGTATCTGTGCGACTCTCTTGAGATGCGCGATGAGCGTAGCCGTCTGCATGACCTGCCTCAGGGCACCCTTCGCATATCTGTCGATCTTGGGGTCGAGTTGTTCCGTGGACAGTATCATCTCCAGGTAGCCCAGGATAGCTTGGTTGAAGTTCTGGAGGTCGTGAGACATCAGGTCTAGGTAGAAATCCTTCTCGTTGATGACGCGCTTCAGATTCTCTTCGAGGCGCTTGCGCTCCTCGACATTTCTTCCGATTCCCAGGATACCTACGACCTGGTTCTCGTGTCTGATGGGTCGGACGATCATCTCTGCGGGGATCACATGACCCGTTCTCGCCTGCACGCCTACCTCGACCGCAGGAGGGTCTGCCTCTCCTGAAAGCAGCATCGAGATGTGAGATGCGACAAGTTCCAGTGAATCTGCAGAAACCACATCCATCGCGCTCATGCCCATGAGCTCGCTCCGGGAGTATCCGGTGAGCTTCTCGATGGATTTGCTGATGAGGGTGATTTTTCCATACGGGTCGAGTTCATAAACGACATCGCTTGAGTTCTCAAGGATCTCATCGAGCTTGTGCGCCCTTGATGCGAGGTCCTTCAGCGCGAATTCGTATGAGTACCGGGCGATCTTCATCAGGCGCATCGAGTCGTATTCGCAGACAGGGCCGCACGAAGCATCCGCGCCTGTCGCCCAAGTCTTGATCGATCCGACTACGCCGTTGTTCTCCGGAGGGGAGATTATGAGGTCCATGCCGATCTCTTTGAGGTAGTTGCGGTCAGGTTCGGCCAATGGGTACGGCGTGAAGAGGGCGACCTTGACTTGATTATTCGAGTTCTGCTTCTCGGTGAGGCAGAAGCTGACCGCTTCGCCGAGGACGGACAGCGAACTCGCTATGATTGCGTTGAATCCATTGGCGCGGCACTTCTCTCTTGCGTCAGCCGCGTCCCAAGTCCTGATGCACTCTACGCCGGACTCGGATAGCTTGTCCTCCAACTGGGACAGGCTGTTTATCGGGTCGTCAATCAACAGTAGCTTCACTAGCCCACCCTTGGGTCTCTTGGCCCTTTGTCAAAGGAAATAGTCGGGTGAAGGGGCTATATAGTGGTTGCTTAGGCTATCATGAATGATAACGATTTGATGGGCGGAGGGTTTAATAACAAGGAACGTGGCGAAACGGAATTGTCGAGGGTTGGACATCCGTGTTGGCCAGTACGGGGCCAGTGGCTGCCCGCAAGTGACGACGAATGCTAGCCGGATGCTACCAAGGATGATGCAGATGAGGCAGGCGGTCGTATTCGCTTTGACTGGACTCCACCCTGCGTCAAGGTGTTCACACGTCAAATCCGTTTGCGAACGAAGGCCAGCATACCCCAAACGATATCTCTCGCTTAGATGTTGACCCGCGTGTGCCCGGCATTCGCTACAGACACTTGTCGGAGGAAAGCCTCGACGATATGATCGAAGTCGTCACCGGATCACGTGCAGGGCTGCCTCACGAGCGACGGATGAACAGGTCTGAGGCGATGACCTATACGTTTCTCGACCCGGATTTCGACCCTAAGGGGACCTGGCTGGTGTATACGGGTCGTGACGTGGTGGGCTTCGGCTCGGCAAACGTGGACAGCAATAGGGTCCGCGCCGGCAAGAACGACGGCCGATTCGAAATCGACATCCTGCCGTCCCACAGGGGCAGGGGGATCGAGCAGGTTCTTCTGGAGAAGTCACTTGAGTATCTGCGTTCGAGAGGCGTCGAGAAGGCCCTTGCGCGGTCTCATTTGGCAGATGAATGGAAGAAGTCCCTGCTGCTCTCCAATTCGTTCAAGGAGTACTACAGAGTGTACTTCTTAGTGAGGGAAGGGCAGCCGGAGCTGCCCGCAGCCGATCTGCCCGAGGGATTTTCGCTCGAGCGGAAGTTGTACGCGGACATGTCGGACACTGAGGTTACCGCCTTTGCGGACGCTTTCAACGAGTCCTTCTTCGACCATATGAACTTCGCTCCTGAGCTTCCTCAGAGATTCATCAATTGGCGAGATTGTGCGACCGACCCGATGCTCGTGACCTCTGTGAGAATGGAAGAGGAGATCGTGGGCGTGTGCTTGTCCGAAGAGAGCGCGCAGTTCAACCGAGAGAGGGGAGTGAGAGCAGGCTGGATCAACATACTCGGTGTGAAGCTTCAATTCAGGCGCAGGGGTCTGGCTCGCGCGATGCTTATCGACGGAATCCAGTGGGTCCTCAGCCGCGGAATGGATACGGTCTACATCGGCGTCGTGTCGGACAATGAAAAGGCGCTGGATCTGTACAAGTCGTTGGGATTCGAGAAAGAGCAAGAGAGCCTATGGTTCGAGCTTGCGGTATAGCATCCCGATGATTCGTCCACGCCCGTTCGCTTGACTACTTCGCCGTCTCTCTCGCCCATCCGGCAGCGCGTTCCAATTCTCCTTCCTTGAGAGGCCCTTTCTTCCCAGTGACGACGAACGCGGCGGGAGGGGCTATGAGATTGGCCCCCTTCGCGGCGAGATTGTCAGCGATCTTCTCAGCGGCAAAGCCAAAGATCTTGACGAACTTCCCGGCGTACCTCGTGTCGAACGAAGCTACTTTGACTCCTTTGACCGAAGAAGGGGGGATCCTGTCGAGGAATTCCTGAATCGGTTGAGTCGGTCTTCCCCCTAGTGTTGGAGACCCGACCACCAGTAGGTCGACCGGCTCCATATGCGCCGGATCGACTTCATTGACACGAGCTACCTTCACATCACCAGTTGTTGCGCCGCCGATGGCTTTCGCAATCTGTTCAGTATTCCCGTAGACCGAATCGTAAACGATCAAGACTCGCATTCTATCCCCTCTCTCCCTTCGTTGAGACTGTAACCAAGTCGCTCATATTTCATCATATGCAGGCCTCAATCTTTGTGGAACTGGCCCTCTCGATGAACTCTCCCAGAGAAGGTCTAGGAGACTCTCAGATAGACTGATGCCCTCAACGCCAGCATGCAGATCAGGAGCACCATCCCAATTATCAGGGACTTCTTGGCCAGATCCTCTTTTCGATAGATGACAAGAGCTATCGTCGCAATCAAGGCGCTACTTGCGAGGAAGCTCAGGACGAGGACCAGGTCGGCCTCCAAGTCGAATTCGCTGCCATAGAGTGAGATTGTACCGTACATGGATAGGGAAATCAGATAGGCCGCGCCAATCACGATGAGCAAAGGAGTCCATTCTATCTCCTTCCTGGTGACTGATCTCGAGATATCGCTTCTGTCAATCCCCGATGTCCCTTCAGTTGACCTAATTCTGAATCCAAATCCACAGCGGGAGCAGACGATTGCGTTCTCGGGGTTCTCTTCCCCGCATTTCTGACACTTCACAGCCATCATCCTGCGCTTTGTATCGTCTTTCCTCGCCTATGGCCTATTCCCCCTAGGCGACACAAGTTTTGCTCCGTCCTCGGATTGCGGGGACGTTGTCTGCACAGCACCAGCGAGAGTCAAGCGGGGTTATATTGACTTGTGGCCCATTGTTTCCGATTCTCATTTTGCTTTGTTCTGAACCCTTGCCTCGTTCTCCTTGATACGCGCCTTGACGAGCTTCTTCACGAGCGCAGCGGGGAGCGGCTTGTTCACTGGAAAGCGAACGGTTCCCTTGGCCGTGTCATAGCGCTTGAGTTCAACCTTGTGCTTCTTGATGACGGATGAACCTGGGAAGAAGCTGAGGTGGTCCTTGAACGCAGCGAAGCCCACGAGCATGCCGTGGTGGTAGTACATCGGCATTCGCCAACTGATTACTTCCTTGGCGTCCGGTGCTGCTGCTTTGATTGTGCTGCGAAGTCTTCCGAGTGTCACTCGCGCCTGTTCCGGAACCGACGCAAGGTATTCGTCCACGTTCATGGCTGGAGACGCCTTCGTTTTCTTCTTCATGATGATTCCTTCTCACACGATCGGATTCCAGTGTATGTCATTTTGGAAACGATTGGACAGGATATATGATTGCCCCCTCACACATGAGGTGAGAATCAGGTTTGCAGCAAGTCCAGAATCTGAGCGAACGGGGGATGACCACAGAGGCCGGTCGTGCTATTGATGCATGCCCGCAAAGAGAGACAGCATGAACACCGAGGGGAGATGAGGCTTTCCTATCTTTCTCCACTGTCAGTGACCGCTCAGAAGACGAGTCTGTTCGCAGACATTCCGTCTTTGTGTCAGTTAGTGTTTGACCGGGTGAAGAACACAAGCCGCTTGGAAACCTGCATGCATGAGTGTGATTCTTGCCCAAATCGTTCAGACTCCCTTGTTCTGCACCTTCTGGTCCAATGAAGATGCTTCGAGATATATCTCGGGAGCTTGGATTCAGACTCAAGGAATCTTCCTCGCGCGCGGTCTTGTGACGGTATGTCAGCTCTGCGCCACTTACCGACGAGGTGAAAACATCCATGTACAACATAAGCTGATGCCTATTGTAGTCACGACCGTGGTTTGAGGGGGAAAGAGAGTGAGTAATCCAATGTCAAGAGTTGAACGAAGAAGACTGCTGTCCGCGACAATCGCACTGGCGTTCTGTCTTTCGGCCGTGTTCGGGTTGCTAGCCACGTCTTCATCGGATAGGAACGATGCTGCAGTTCGAGAAGGTCTCAACGGCACGGACCCGACCTCTGCTGGGACGCTCGCCTTGACGGCTCATGACCCGATCTATATCTATGGCAATGGGGGGTTCACCAATGCCAGCGGTGTGATATGGGGAAGTGGAACAGACTCCGACCCTTACATTATAGCCGATTGGGACATAAACGCCTCGACCACGGATGGTATTCGGATCCAGAATACCGATGTGCATTTCGTACTCAGAAATTGTGAAGTCAGTTATGGCTCGTTTCTGGCCTATGATGGCATCCATCTGTCCAGTTGCTCTAATGGCACCCTGGAGA
>Ga0214474_1000832_pt1 | contig 14705 bp, 16 predicted proteins | sample RVTome_2_FD_187335 | JGI IMG/M metagenome (GOLD analysis project Ga0214474, IMG submission 187335) | Soil microbial communities from uranium-contaminated site in the Upper Colorado River Basin, Wyoming, United States - RVT95D214 HiSeq ...
TAAAGACGGACTGGGACTTGGCGAAGACTCTGGGATTAAAGACGGACTGGGACTTGGCGAAGACTCTGGGATTAAAGACGGACTGGGACTTGGCGAAGACTCTGGGATTAAACCCATCTCTAGGATGCGCTCGCGCTCTAAGACGGTAAAACTCACTAGTTGATCTGTTGGGTCTTCCACTATGTTAGCTGTATAAACTTCAACTTTGAACACTATATTGATTATAATACCCAGACTAACGCCAATTTCTTGTGTGACATAATCATATACAACCGCAAAAGCGCCAGAGATTAATACCTCAGTATATTCTCCTTCAAATTTTGTCCGGTTGATTTCCCTATTGCAATACGCTTCAGCACTGCTCACATTTGAGAATCGATAAACGTAAAACTCTACAGACATATCGCTATGTGCAAAAAATCTTTTGTAGTAGCCCACTCCTCTACCTTCTACAAATCCAGGTTCGTTTAAGTTTTCGCTCCAAGAATTACCGAAGTACCAAATTGGCTCCTGAAGAACTGGGTAAGCGATAGGGTCGTCACTTTTTGAAGGAAGAAGGCCATCTATGCTCATAAATAATTCTTCTGCTTCTATCAAAGGCGATAGTAAACCTATTAGTACCAACAGCACCACTACCCCAGAAACTGCTCTGATAAATATTTTCCTCATTTTATCAGCTTCCCTTTATTCTATATTAATCAGCGATGAATCCTAAGCCGGGTCTTCTCTGCCAGTACGTGCGCACTTTTCTTTTTAGAGTACTTGATTATTTATACCTTAGCATTTGATGTTTGGCGGAAACAACTATACCCTTCAAAGCAATAATTGAGAGACAAATGCAAGGGCGGTAGCCCTAAAATTCTGTGTTCACGCGCGCAAAATAGTAGCCTTGAAATCATTTGTGCACGCGTTTGCAAAAATAGGCTCAGCTGTCTAACTGCTTATTATTTGGAACAAATCTGTATATTTGCTGTTTAGTCAGCGTGTGTTTTTTCTCCATTTTGGAATACGTACACGTCACCCATGAACGATAAGGCACCGTTGTCATAAACAAGCGCTGAGCGTTCAGGTATTGCATATATTCTTTCTTCTTTGGATAGACTCTTCAACTCTGCATCTTCTGAAAGTTTATAGTGGACTTTGACGGTGAATTCCACCAGTCTAAGCCCTGTGATTAGTTTGTGCGTTTGCTTGTTTTTGCTGGTAAGTATGCCTTGTCTGCAAAGTGCTATGGCGCCTGCGCTTCTGCCCACGATAACGCGGTTATATCCGTGCAGTAAGCGGTCAACGTTCTTGCTTTTTAGGCGCTCAAGCAAAGCGGTTGTCAGTCCGCCTGTCAAGTATATCAGGTCGGAGTTTTGGGCTTTCACGGCGATTTCTTGTGGGGTATCGGAGTATTCTGCGAAGTCAACGGTGCTTGCGCCGAGGCTTCTGAAGTAGTCAAACAATCGTTTTCTGCGTTTGTACGTTTTGTCAAATGATGCGCGTGCCCAAGAGAACACGAGGACTGCTGGCGTTCCTCCTGCGTCTTGAAACGCGTTTGCGTTGATGTCTCGTGCGTTTCTTTTGACTGTGTTTTCTCCGCCTAGAAAATACAGTTTTGCCATGCGCATGATAATGAAATTCGCCTACTTTAAGGCATGCGCATGCTAAGACAGCAAATAATGCTTATTAATTCTGCAGGGTGCAGTAGTTGATGATGAGAAATGTCCTTGGAAGGGTTCGTGGAGTATAAGCGTAGAGAATTCTGCAATGACGTGAAATGCCCAGTGCAAATGGAGCTAAATGCTTTGAAGGATAAGCCAGATGAGTATGAGCGGGTTAGGCACGTGTGCAGCACCGCTTGCAAGTACACTACTTGGCAGTTTCATCACTGGCTCATGGAAAAAGGGTATGTCATATTAGTTGACTCAAAGTTGAAAAGTGGTGAACAAACCGTTTTAGTTAGCGTTGATAAGAAGCTGCTTGGGTGGATAGACGAGCAGGTTCAAACGGGAAAATATCATGATAGAAGTCAACTAATCGAGAGGGCGCTGTTGGAAAGCAAGAGAGCTTGCCTGAAAGCTAAAGAGCAAAAGTAACCCTTCGTTTTTTGCCCTTTTTTCCCAGACTTATTCTGGATATGAATCACCTATTCATAACGCTTTTGTTTCTTGTTTGCATTTGATATTTTAGAGACAAAATGCGCGAGCAAAAAAAGAACCCGGCATGCGCTACTGAGACATATGGAGAGAAAATTGTGGTTGTTGCAGCGGAAAGGGACATAGTGTCTGAGACTATCGAGGAAGCTTTAGTACCGCGTATTGGGTCTAAAGTGGCGTTGGTAAAGTCAACATAGAAGGACAGCCAGTCGACAATAGCGTGGTCATTTTTGGGAGATCGCTTCTTGTTGTTGTGTTATTGCTACAACATAGCTTAATGACCGCTTCACTGTTATTCAATTTGTGGAGGATGAAGATTGAATCGCAAATTGTTGTTTTCGATTGTTGCTGTTCAGCTGCTGCTTGGCACTGCAATGTTTGCGAGCGTTCAGGTGCTGACGGTTAAAGCGCTTGTCCCAAGCATTGTGAGCGTTAGCTACCACGACGTCGGGTCAACAACATGGCTGGACATTGTAGTATCCCATCTACCTCCGCCTGCGATTGACGCTTCACATTATGTTTCAGTGGTTCAGCTTACAATTAACGGGACAACAGTAGATCTATCTCAGGAAACTCAGAGTACAGAAACGTTCACGGTGCAGTATAATCTGGGACCGAACACTAATTCATATACGGTTAGTGCGCGGGCTTTGTGCATTGTACACGGATATAGCGCATCGTCTGACCCAATAATAGTTTCAGAATCGATTACTGGGATTCTGTTCATAGTATTAGCTACTGTCATGGTTGTTGCTGCTAGGAAGACCCTAGGGCGGCGCTCAGGTACTAGCGCTCTACAGTAATTCACTTATGCTTATTTCTACTTGAACAAAGCCACATTTTGTCCACAGGTTCGCGTTATGTTTATTTAATTCTGAGGCTAAAGGGTTCCGAGGAGACGTAGGAATATGGAGTGGGGAATGAAAAACCGTTTAGCCCGATTGATTCAGGCTGATGGCAAGGCGCTTTTCTTGCCAGTAGATCACGGCTACTTCCAAGGACCAACGCACATGCTTGAGAAACCCGGCGAAACCATTAAGCCGCTGATTCCGTACGCGGACGCGGTAATGCTAACGCGTGGCGTGCTCAGGAACTGTGTTGAACCAGCGATTCCGAAGCCGATAATACTGCGGGTGTCAGGTGCAGCGACTGTGGTGGGTGAGGACTTGGCTAACGAAAACTTGGTTACTTCTATCCAGGAAATTCTCAGGTTGAACGCTATGGCTGTGTCCATGTCCGTGTTTATAGGAAGCAAGTATGAGCGGCAGAGCTTGAGTAACTTGGCGAAGCTTGTGGATGAATGCGAAGATTACGGTGTGCCTGTTATGGCTGTCACAGCAGTTGGCAAAGAATTGGAAAAGCGTGAAGCACGGTATCTTGCGTTGTGCTGCCGTGTAGCTGCTGAAATAGGCGCTAGAGTAGTGAAAACGTATTACTGCAAAGAGAAGTTTGAGAAAGTTGTTGAGGGTTGTCCAGTGCCTGTGGTGATTGCTGGCGGACCCAAAGTGGATACGCAGCGTGAAGTGTTTGATTTCGTTTATGATGGCTTGCAGAAGGGCGCTATAGGCGTTAACTTGGGCAGGAACATTTGGCAGACTAAGCATCCAGTAGCCGCAATACGTGCGATAAGAGCGATAATTCATGAGAATTACACGCCTAAAGAAGCTGAAGACTTGTTTGAGCAGATAAAGGCTGGAAAGGCTTAGGCGCCTTTAAGCTTTTTTTCTGGTGAATCCTTTGCTTGCAGCCGTGTACTACAATAACAGAGACGTGAGAATCCAAGAGATGCCTATGCCGGAAATTGTGGCTGACGAGTTTCTGCTTAAGGTGATGGCAAGTGGCATATGCGGCAGCGACGTGATAGAGTGGTATAGGGTCCCGAAAGCGCCGAGAGTTTTGGGGCATGAAGCAACGGGCGTAATAGAGAAGGTTGGCGAAAAGGTTAAGCGGTATCGTGTTGGCGACAGAGTTTTTGTTTCGCATCATGTGCCCTGCAACGAGTGCCGCTACTGTCTGAGTGGGCATCATACGGCTTGCGAGACTTTGCATACGACGAATTATTATCCAGGGGGTTTTGCGCAGTATATTCGTGTGCCGCGGATTAATGTTGAACGTGGCGTTTATCGATTGCCGTTGGATATGTCTTTTGAGGAGGGTACTTTTATTGAGCCTCTTGCATGTGCTGTTCGCGGGCAACGACTTGCTGGAATCCAGAAAGAAGATACTTTGCTGGTTATTGGCAGCGGCATTTCAGGGCTGCTTCATGTTCAACTGGCACGATTTAATGGTGTCAGGAAAATTGTTGCTGCGGACATCAATCCTTACCGTTTAGGGATGGCTGAAAAGCTTGGCGCACACCACACGGTAAACGCGAAAGAAAGCCTTCCACAAAAGTTGAAGGAGATAAACAACTGGCGACTAGCGGACAAAGTGATTGTGTGCACTGGGGCAACTCAAGCAGCTTTAACGGCGCTGGAAAGCGTGGACAAAGGCGGATTAATCCTGTTTTTTGCTGTGCCAGAGCCCACGGTGAAAGTTCCTGTGCCTATGACTGAGTTTTGGAGAAACGAAATCACGATTAAAACTTCTTACGGTGCAGCGCCAAGCGATTTGGAGGAGTCTTTGGCGATTTTGACGAGAAAGAAAGTAAATGTTAAGGACGTGATAACGCATAGGCTGATTTTGCGGCAAGCTGCGGAAGGTTTCAGGTTGATGGCTGACGCTGGAGCCTCCTTGAAGGTGATTATTGAGCCTAATAACGAGTAGCTGCTAAGAAGTGGGAAAGAATTTTTAACATGTTTTTGGTTGTGGAAAACCGCCAATACGAACCTACCCCTATAGGTTTCTGCATAGAACGGCTATTGGCTCCAAATAGGTGAAGATTTGACGGATTATGGCGGTGGTCTTTTTTGGGCGTATTGGTAGCGGCGTGGTCTGCCTATTCGCGTGAGTACGTTTTCCTTAACCAAGTCTACTAATGCGTGTGCTACGGCTGTGCGGTCGTAGTGGAATCCGCGCCGTGCAAGTTCAGTGTGCACGTCATCTAATCCCCGTGGCGTGTTGAACCAGTTTTCTGCCCAGAGCTTCTGGATTACGCCTTTGCATGTTTCTGCTCTGGGCGGCGGCGATGCTCTTTCGTATAGGCGTGCATCTTTTAATTTTTCGGTGACGGCGGAGAGGATGCGGTCTATGGCTGTTTGCAGCTGGTCTTCTTGAGATTCGATTTCGAATTCTATTTCGCCTATTTTCATTTTTACGCGTATTGGAGGTTTTTGCGGGTTTTCTGGCAATTTTCCACCTATTGCTTATTGTATTGTGCAAGATGCGCATGCACAACACTTAAATATCTCCATCATGCCTTATTGATTATTGGTGAATTTCATGATTGAACAATATACAATAACAACAACTCCCAAATATAACTTTCCACAACCCACAACCGACACAACATTACCCCAACGTTTTCTAGAGCTAAGCCTTCATTCACTACGGCAAGTACATAACCAACCGTTTCAGCTAAATCAACAAACCTTTCAACAACTCGCCAGCCTAGAGCAGCATCCGTCAAACCTGCAACTCAAACGCACGCCAATACCGCTCAAACCAAACTACCAAGAAACCACAATCGCCGCTGTCGACACGTCCACCATAAAAATCGGCGAAACCAGCAAAGGCATCATAATCGCCATCCGAGGCGCAACCACATGGAAACAAAACCGCAACTACCACTACACGCGCTTAGGACCATTTATCTTTCACATAACGGAAGACAATAAAAAAGACGTCTACAACACGCTGGAAGCAGCGTATTTTCACACCAACTACGCATGCAATCACCAAGCCACACCAAACCTCATGCAAATGCCCACGCGCTTGGCAAGCCTACTCGAAAGGTGGCTACAAGCCATGCTCGCAAAAACAGTAACCAACGGCCTAATCCTCTTCGACGGCTCATTAACCTCAGGAACCTTCGACACCCCAGTGCAACGCATGAGAGAAATCCTAAACGCAGCAAGAAAAAACAAGAGCATCGTGCTCGCGTTCTCCAAAATGACCAGCCTACGCGTCAACGGCTACCTCATAACCGACCTGCTCCCAGAGCACGAGCCACCGTACCTGCTGGAAACCACAGGCTTAAAATCCAAACCGCCCACAGTCCTGCTGGGCGACGTTTACGTTGCACGCTTAAACAAGGCGAACTACGCATTTAGGCTGGATATTGATAGAGAAATCCCCGTGCAAGATAGAATGAGCGCACTTGAGAAACTCGCAGGCAACGACCTGTACACGCAAAGCTACCCCGAAACCCTGCGTTTAGCCCATATCCTGTGCACGTTCACAGCGAACGAAGTGCTCGCAATGCAGCACTTCATCACCCGCAAGCACGGGATACAAATAGTCAACAGACCCGACATGCACAGGCTTCTTTTTGGGCCGTTTGGAAAAGGAGAAGGCTACGCATGAAACTCTACAAGAAAGAAGGCAACATCCTCCAAATCCTAAGCTTCCCAACCGAAAACGCTGAGAAAGGCGATTACCTGCTGGTTGAGGACGCGGAAGCAGGAAAAGCGTTAATTGCACAGGTAATTGACGTGCAATTCGCCTGCATCCCAGGCGTGCTGGAGGAGCTACTACGCACGTTGCCAGACGGAGGCGAACCAATCCAAGGCGAAGACATCGACCCATTAGAAATTGCGCCGCACATCACGTACATCCAAGACGCCAGCTTGCTTATCTGCAAAATAAGAGCCACACTCGAGAACAACATTTTAAGCCCCAGCAGCTCGTGGCTGCCCTCGCGTTCGCAGTCGCTTATCAAGAAGCTATCCGTGCCTATGCTGCTGAAACTTGCCAACGTCGACGGAAAACTCCCCATAATCCTAGGCGGCACAAAGGACTCCTCGCTCCTAACCATAGACGCGTCAGCCTTGGATGGACGGCTAAACATTATTACAGGCAAGAAGGAAACAGGCAAATCCCACTTATCCAAGCTTCTGATGGTAAGCTTAGTAGGCTACAAAGCCACAGTTGTCGTGTTCGACCTGAACGGCGAATACTCAAGCTTAGGCATGAGCGCAGACGGCAAACGCAACATGTACTACGACAAAATCCACGCGTTAACCCCGTCGCAGAACTTCAAAGTCGCCCTAAATGAACTGCACTTAAACGTTATCATGGGCATCCTCATCCACGCCTTGCACTTGCCTGGCACATCAGCCCGCGAGTTCAGACGCATCTGGAAAACACTCAAAGACAAAGGCAACCTCACTCTGCAGGAGTTAGGCGAAGCAATACGCAACTTGAACTGCAACCAACACGTGCGTGACGCTTTGTCCTCGCGGTTTCACGCCTTAGTTAACTCGGGCTTTTTCACGGACAACGCTGCAGAATCCACGCTCATAGACGACTGCCTGCAGAAAGCTAAGGAGCACGGCGGAGCCATCATAGTAAACCTGCGCAACACGTCAACCATCGACCGCCAAATAGTCGTCGAATACGTCCTTGGCAAACTAGTCGACTCATTAACAAACTGGAAGCTGAAAGCCGTTTTCCTCTTCGCCGAAGAAGCGCACCTGTACTTGCGCGAGACTTACTGGGACGACATAGTCACCCGCATGCGGCATTTCGGCATATTCACCACGTTCATAACCAACCAGCCAGACACGATACGCGAAAACATCTACCGCCAAGCAGACAATATCTTCCTCTTCAACTTCACAAACGAACACGACTTAGACGTGGTTTCTCGCGCTGCACGCGTAGACGCTGAAACAGTCCGCAGCATCGCACGAGATTTGCCGCCGCACCACTGCCTCACCCTTGGACGCGTCGTACGCGATTTCCCAATGGTTGCAAGAGTCAGAACCCTAGACCTCAAAACAATGGGCGAAACACGCCTATTCTTCACAGGCCCAAACTAAAACTGTTCCAAGCTCTGCCTGTTCCGCCTGAAGAAGGCTCTGAAGGAACGCGTCAAATCATACGCTTCAACTTCGCTGAAAGGCACCCACTCCAAAGCCTCAGCATCGCTTGCCGCCTTAACCTCACCACCCTTCACAGCAACAAGATAGTCTATTATGACAAAATGATATTTTATTTTGCCGTTTTCATCTAAACTTACGTCAGAAACAACGTCAATATGGCGTGGCGCATCAACAGCTAAACACGTCTCCTCCTTAACTTCGCGGATTACTGCTTGCTCTGGGCTTTCCCCGAGGTCCACTAAGCCGCCGGGGATGCTCCATTTGCCTTTGCCCGGCTCGTTCTTTCGTTTTTCAAGCAGGATTTTGCCACCGCTTATTACCACGGCGCCGACGCCTACGAGTGGTTGGTCTGGGTAAAGCCGCTTCAACGTTCCACAGCCTCTTGCTTGGGAGATATGCTACTCGTACCTTAAAGCTTCTACGGGCTTAAGCTTCGAAGCCCGCCACGCGGGATACAGGGCGAAGATTACGCTGACGCCTATGCCGAACGCCAAGGCTCCCACCAGCACGGTCGGCGTTAAAACAGGAGTTATGGTCATCAAGCTAGAGCCAATGCGCGTTGCCGCTTGATTGCCGCCTATGCCTTGGAACAACCCGCCTCCGCTTAATACCACAGCAACCACGTTTGCTAAACCCCAGCCTAAGGCTATGCCTATCACCGCGCCAATTAAGCCAATTATCACTGACTCGCTTAGGAATATCATGAGCACGGTTCGGCTTTTCATGCCTAACGCTTTGAGTATGCCGATTTCTCTGGTGCGTTCAATAAGCGAAACAATCATGATGTTCATTATGCCTATACCCGCAACCAACAGCGAAATAGCGGCAATGCCAACCAAGAAAAGCTGTATAACTGAGAAAACGCTGGAAAGAATGTCAAGCACTGCGGTTGAGGATATCACTGAGACTTCGCCGTTGAAAGCATCTTCTATAGCTTTAGACGCATTGTCAATAGTGGTTTTGTCGCTGTTCTTTAATTTTACAACAATCATGCTGCACTCCTCGGTTCCGAAAAAATTCTGCGCTTGAGAAATCGGAATGTACACACCTGTATCTGAAGGCCCTCCGAAGCTGAAACCTCCGACTTCCTTCAGAACCGCTGCGACGTAGCCAGTGTACGTTTCATTTTTGGGCGGGCGAGCAGTAGCGTTAGCCCGCGTGATGTTAATATCATCATTCACGTTGAAGAGTAAGGTGCCGTTTTTCCAAGGGTCATTTAACCGTTTTCCAATTACAACCGTGTCGTTTTCAGGGCTTAAGCTGATGTTTCCGCTGTCAGCTACAAATGTGCTGCTGTAAAACTCTGCGTATTTGGCGAAATCCACGCCTACAACGTTAATAGCGAAGGTGCGGTTTTCTGACTGAACGTAGACTACCCTTTGGATTATTGCGATAGAAGTTTCAATGTCGGTTGATGCTGCGTTAACAGTTGCGGTGTCGTTGATGAACAGTTTGAAGTCAGAAGTATCGCTACTGAGTGTAGCGCCTATACCTGCACCTTGACCTGCGCCGCCGCTTAAGAGGCTTCTGCCAGGAGAAACGATTACGGTGTCTGTTGCTAATCCTTGCTCCAACTGCATTGTTATTGTGTTTTGCAAGCCTTGCGTGATAGAAAGCAATGCAACAATAGCGGCAATGCCGATTACAACACCTAACGTGGTTAAGCCTGCCCGGAGTTTCCTCAGCTTTATCGCGCTGAAGGAGTAACCAAAAACATCTCGCGTTTTCATGTCAATTCACCACATCCGAGTTTATTACGCCGTCAAACACTTGCACTACTCTTTTTGCTTCCCTTGCCAAGTGCTGGTCGTGTGTAACCATGATTATGGTCACGCCTTTATCCTCGTTAAGCTTCTTAATCAGCGTCATTACTTCGCGGGCAGTTTTGGAATCAATGTTGCCCGTTGGCTCATCCAGCAGCAAAAACTTGGGATTATTAGCTAAGGCTCGGGCGATGGCAACGCGTTGTTGTTGTCCGCCGCTGAGCTCAGCTGGCTTATGGTTTATTCGCTCTTTCAAGCCTACTGTTTCCAGAAGTTCTTCTGCGCGTCGTCTTCTTTCAGCGCGGTTCACATCGGCTATGGACATGGATAGTTCAACGTTGCCTATTGCTGTAAAACGGGGAATAAGGTTGAAGAATTGGAATACGAAGCCTACTTTGCGCCTGAGGTCTGCCAGTTGACTGTCGTTGAGTTTGGAGATGTCAACGCCGTCGATCAGCAGCGTTCCCGCAGTTGGCTTATCCAACGCGCCTATCAGGTTTAGCAGTGTTGATTTGCCGCTTCCCGAAGGACCGAGGATTGCGAGGAAGTCGCCGCTTTCCACTTTCAGGTTTACGCCTCGGAGGGCTTCCACTGGGACTTTGCCTAGCATGTAGGTTTTCTTTAAGTCAACAGCTTCAACAACTGCTGCCATTTTCAGACACTCCCTAGCCTTAATGCCCGATTACTTATTTAGGAATCTCCATGAAAGCACTATGCCTATGGTTGTCAATATTAGTGCAAATATGCCGACGAACGCGAAGTCCACAGCTAACTTCGTGTAGTCTATGCTGTTGAAGATTAAGAGTTGCCTCATGCCGTCAATAGTGTATGATATAGGATTAGCATTCGCTACTGCCTGTAGCCATGTGGGCATTTTGTCAATTGGGAAGAAGGCGCTGCTGGCGAACGTTAACGGCAAGTTAAGCAGGTTCATGACTGCCATCGGAGTTTCGATTCTTGTTGAGCGGATGTTGATAGCGATGAACAGTGAAGATAAACCCACGCATACTAGGAACAGCATCGCGAAGACACCGAGAATGTTAAGCGGAGTGAACGCGGCGCCGAACACAAAGCCGAGTGGAATCGCGATTAGCAGGATTACTGCGGCTTGGAACATTGACCGCAAAGTTGCAGAGAGCACTTTAGACAGTATTATTACTGCTCGGGACACTGGTGTGCTTAAGACTTTGTTTAGGAAGCCTAAGCGTCTGTCCCAAACCACTGACATGCCGCTGAACATTGTCGTGAACAAAGCGGTGAACGCCATCATGCCTACAGCCATGAAGGAAATATAACTTGGTGTGCCGAAAATGTTTGACATCATTTCTTTGAAAAATGTACCCAGTGCCGCCAGTTGCGTTGGAGTAAATTGGGACATCAAGTCTTGAGGAAGTGAATTCACGCTGAGAACGCCGCCAATATTCAAGGCGTTGCCGAGCAAACCGAGCCAAAGCACTGGCTGAATCAACGTGAGAATAAATACAACTGGAGCCTTGTACCATTTCTTCAGTTCGCGGTTAGTTAAAGCCCAGAGCCCGTGTGTTTTGCTTTTGGAGATATTGTTTGTTTCGCTCACATGTGTGACCTCCTCATCATGGATCTCTGTGCAAACGTGGATTCACGTGATTCGTCTGCGGCGTCGCGCATAGATTTGCCCGTGTACTGCAAGTAAACTTCGTTCAACGTCGGCTTCGTCAAGGAAAGCTTTGTTACAACGTGTCCTTCTTTTCGCAGGGCTTCAATTATCAGCGGTGCGGTTACTTCGCCGCTTTCAGATTTTATCAGGTACATTCCATTCTCCTTCTTTACTTCTTTTACACGCTCAATTTTTTTAACGAGATGGGTTATGTCAACATCTTGTTTGATGCTTAACGTGATTATGTCGCCGCCCAAACTTTCCTTCAACTCTTCTGGAGTTCCAACGACGACGATTTTTCCGTGGTCAATTATGGCGATGCGGTCGCAAAGAGCATCCGCCTCTTCTAAATAGTGCGTAGTCATAAAAAGCGTCATACCGAACTCTTTTTTCAGCATTCGCACATAATTCCAAGTAGCCGCCCTAGTTTGAACATCCAAGCCTAATGTTGGCTCATCCAAAAAGAGCACTTTAGGCCTGTTAATTAAACCGCACGCCAACTCCAGCCTACGCCGCATGCCGCCAGAGTACGTTTGAACCTTCTTGTCTTTAAAAGCTGTTAGCTCAACAAGCGTTAAGAGGTCGCTGGCGCGTTTTTTGGAAATTTCACGGGAAATTCCGTACAAGTCGGCGCATAAAAGTATGTTTTCGTAGCCTGTTAAGTCTTCATCAGCCGTATATTCCTGTGGGACGACGCCGATGGTATTTCTGACATCGTTGTTTTGTTGGGCAATATCGTAGCCTAATATTGACGCTTTGCCTTCAGTTGGCTTTAAGACAGTTATTAGCATGTTTATGGTTGTCGTTTTGCCAGCACCGTTAGGTCCCAAGAACCCGAAGATTTCGCCGCGCTTGACGCTGAAGTTGATGTGGTCAACTGCCACGAGATTGTGGTTGAAGACTTTTGTTAAGCCCTCAGCCTTGATTACGTCTTCACTCATTTCGATTCACCTTTTAATTTTTTGTTAATTTCCTCAAGCTTTCTTGAGGTTTCATTTACAGCGCTTAGAGACTCGTTTAAGGCTTGCTCTGAAAAATTTTCTTGCAGCGTGCTGCCCACGTGAAAAAGGGCTATGGCTAATCGCCTCATGGAGTCACGTATTTCAACCGTTTTTTCTGGGGGTATTTTCATGAGAAAAGTGTCAAAGAAGGGCGCTGGAAGGAAGCCTACTTCTTCTCTGAATTGCTTCCTTATTGTTTTCTGTCCTTCAAGCAGTGCCTTTCCGCTTTGGGTTAACTCGTAACGTTTCAGCCCATTCTCCGTGGGCAACTCTTTGATGTACGCGTTATCTTGCAACCAAGCCAACAGCGGATATATGGAGCCGGGACTGGGTTTCCAAAAGCCACTTGTGTGCTTTTCAATTTCTTCCATTAGCTCTGACCCTGACATGGGCTTCTCGCTGAGGGCTTCAAGAACGTGATAGCGTATGAAGCCTTTAGGCACCATGGCGGTGTGGCGCATCCATCTTTTCATTTCTCTGTGATGCATCAGGTTTTTTCTGTCGTTTCCATGGGTAAACATACTTATCACTATTGACCTCACCTGTGATATCAAAGGTGATATTTAAACTTTGGCCGTAGCAACATGGAACAACAACATAACAACAGCTTAATCCACAATGGTTCCGATTTTTTCGCCCTTGACAGCCGCCAAGATATTCTCGGGTTTAAACCCGTTCACAACAACCAACCGCATTCGCTTACGTTTCAAAATCTTAACTGCTTCAGGGTCAATTATCTGATGTATCCCTGCCTTGTGCTTGCTCTCAGAAAAAACATCCGCTAGATCGCCAAACGATAAATGGTCAAGCTTAACCGCGTCACGGTGCTTTTTAGGGTCTTTGTTGTAAACGCCGTCCTGATCAGTGCCTTTAACCAGCAAGTCAGCGCTTATCCGTTCGGCAATCAAAGCGGCAACAGAATCCGTGGTCATGCCCGGCTTCAACCCGCCCATAACCACAATCTTTCCTTTGCCTAAGCAGTCTGCGGCTTCCTCAACCGTTGAGGGCACGGTGCTGCAGCTTAGTTTGCCAAGTTTTTTGAGGAATAGTTGGGCGAAAACTCGTGAAACAGAAATCGCAATTTCATCTTGCGCTTGCTCGTCAAGCTCCAAGTTCTTTGCAATTGAGATGAATTCTCGGGCTAGGGTGCCGCCGCCAACAACCACTACAACCTCATGCCCTTGCTTTTTCAGAGTTTCAAGCAACTCAGCGTACTTGCTGATTAACTCGGTGTTGATTGGTGAGGCTACCACGGAACCGCCTATTCGCAACACGACACGCATGGCTTATCCACTTCTTTGCTGCATAGTGTATGTGAGGTTCGGTTTAAAAATTCTTCAGCAATTTCTCGAGCTATTTCTTTTTAGAATTAGATGTGGATTAGTACGCAAGAAATGTTAAGGATGTTTTTAGCTAAGAAAATGCACTGACTGGCGATAATCGTGTTTGCAGAGATCGGAATGCTTGGCAGCGCATTGGTTCTTCTAGCCGCGCTTCTCGCCATAGTCAAAGCAGCGATGTGGTCGTCACTAATGCTGTTAAAATTTCAGGCGCAACTGGCTTTGGGAAAACCACCATCGGTTTTCTCATTGTTGCTTTTTCCACAACTTTGCCTGAACTTTTCGTCTCTGTTTTTTCTGCAGCTGACCCAGAAACAATAGGCGTGGCTCTGGGAAACGCTTTAGGCTCAAACGTCACGAACATCGCCTTAGTCCTCGGCATTTGTTTCCTTATTCTAACGATGAAAAAATCAAGGTCTACGCAGCTATCGACAGGTACAACGAAGGAAGAAATTAAAAGATTGCATTTCGGGCTCTTCGTTGCGTCTATTGTCCCTTTAACGCTGCTTTACATAGGGTACGCAAGCCAGTTTGTCGGGGTGATTCTCTTCGGAGTATTTGCTTTTAACTTGTATATGCTCTCGAAAGTAAGAGACAACAAAAACGGAAACCACATAGAATTAGAAAAAAGCCAACTCAAAAGATGCGCCCTTCTGTTTGCAGGTGGTGCTGCAGGAGTAGTGGCCTGCGCCTATTTCATCGTGAATTCCGCCTCTTTCATAGCGGAAGGCTTGGGTGTACCGAGCGTAGTTATCGGCGCCACGATAGTTGCTTTTGGCACAAGCGTGCCAGAGTTGGCGAACAGTTTAACCTCAACTCGGAAAGGACACTTGGATCTCG
>Ga0214474_1000834_pt1 | contig 14701 bp, 15 predicted proteins | sample RVTome_2_FD_187335 | JGI IMG/M metagenome (GOLD analysis project Ga0214474, IMG submission 187335) | Soil microbial communities from uranium-contaminated site in the Upper Colorado River Basin, Wyoming, United States - RVT95D214 HiSeq ...
GCAAGAAGCCCGGACAGAAGGTCCAGCAGAGCTACGAGAAGAACCTCTCCTCGCAGCCCGGCGAGTGGGCGAAGTACTACAACAAGAAGTAGTCCGCGCCCTAAACCCCTTCCCCCTCCCATCTTTCTTTCTTACTTCTTTTCGGAGAGTTCGTTCAGGGCCTTGAGCAGCGCCAGCGCCTCATCCTTGGTATTGTAGTGCACGAATGTCGCCCTCGACATCGTCTTCGCGTTGTATTGCGCGGGCACGCGCGAGTAGTAGTCCTCCGCGCCCACGGCCAAGGCGTACTTGTCCCATAGGATCTTCGACAGCTCGTGGTCGTCGTAGCCGGCAAGCTTGAAGGCAAATGTCGGGTCCCTCCCGAGCTTCTTGTCTATCTCACGCGGACCGTAGAGAGTCAGCTTCGGGATGTACCTCATGCCCATCATCTTGCCGTAGCCGTCGAGGACTATCCTGGTCAGGTCGTGCTCGTACTTCTCGATCTTCTCCATCGCGTCTCTCAGCTTGGCGACTCTTTGCGGACCAGGCTTTGTGGGAGTCTTCGACGCCGGGTCGGCGAGCCAGACCAGGTAGTCAATCGCTCCCCTGATGGCTGCGAACATGGCCTGGTCCCTCGTGCCCATCTCCCACTTCTCAGGACCGTGCTTCGGCGACGGGTCGACCTTGTATGGATGGAGCTTCTCCGTGATGTCCGGCTTGAGATACATGAAGCTCCCGTGCCTGGAGAACAGCTTGTAGCCCGAGAACACGAGTCCGTCGCAGCCGATCTTCTTCACATCCGTCGGACCGTGAGCCGAATGATGGACCGAGTCGACGAAGAAGTACGCGCCTGCCTCCTTCGCGATCTTGCAGAGCTCGACGAGGTCGCTCCTAGTGCCGAGCACATTGGAGGCTGCAGCGATGGACACTACCTTCGTGTTCTTGTCGACGAGCCTCTTGTAGTCCTCGATGTCTAGGTAACCAGTATCCATGTCGAACTTCGCGAACCTCAGCTGCTCGATCATGCCCATTCCGCCCAGCTCTGCCCAGGGGTTGATGTTCGCGTAGTGCTCGTAGCCAGACACGACTATGTTCTCCTTCCCTGTAAGGTCCCTGCTGATGGCGTAGCTTAGGGCGAACAAGAGACTCGTACACGACTCGCCCGAGATGATGGTCTCAGGCCCTTCTGCCCTGAGGAGGTCGGCCACGGCCTTCCTCCCCTCGAGGATTGTCTGCCCTGCACCCTGGGACTCGGGGAAGTAGTTGCCCACGTTCGCGCTCCAGTCCATCCTGGCTCTCGCCTCTGCCTCCGCGCTCTTTCTTGTGACTAGCGTGCCAGCTCCGTTGTCGAGAAAAGCCCTCTCACGGTCGGCGGGGTCGACGTCTGCGGCAGGGAACTCCCTCCGGATCCTCTTGAGGAACTTGGGGTCGAATGACATGGCCGGGTTATTGACGAGCGGGTTGATAAGAATTCGTTCTGTCTAGCCATCGGATCATACATGTAGTGCCAATTCTCAATGGGTCATCGCCCTTCTGACCTCCTAATGCCGAACAAGGCACTCATACGGGCCGCCACGGTCGGCCCGCAAAGCAGCGGATCGCGCCCGACATGTGGGAGGAATCCATATTCCCGAATGGGCGTGTTTGCCGTGTGCGCTCGCGACAGGCGCCTGGACGGGCGCCTTCGAGCGAGCGCTGGCCCGCTGCGGCCAGCCGTCTCCAACATGACGGCAGGGGGTCTACGGTTCGACCCCGGCGCGTTCCAGCATGACGTGATGATGACCCTATACGAGCCAGCGATGGCCGCACGGTCGGAGCCGAATGGAACGAGTCGATCGTTCGGGAGGTCCTAGTGACCATCACCCGAATACTGACAGAACCATAAGAATTGAGTATCCTGAAGCGCAGCCCATATCGAGAGCCATCGAAAGCAAGGAATATGAAAGACGGGAAGGCAGAAAGACTTGACTGGATGGGGCGCCTGCCGGGAAAGGCGGGCCCCATCCAGCGGTTACATCTACTGGTTTGGGTTTCAGACGGTTGGCACAACGTAGTCCGCGAACTCCGGGAAGGCTTCCTCGCTGAAGTTGCTGATGCCTTCCGTGGTTGATGAGCTCCAGTCCATGTAGGCCCTGTACTGCACGAAGATGCTGACCTCGTCGCCATTGACGTACGAGCCCTGCGGCAGGGTTATCTCAATCGTCATGACGCCGTCAACCTGGACTGCGACTGCATACGATGCCAGCGCTGTGGTCAACGCAATGCCGTTCAGGCTGATGCCCCAGCCGACTGGGTAGAGCGTCGCCTCTTCGACATCGTAGATCTCAAGCGTGCCGAGCTTCACCGCCGCGATCTGGGTAGTACCGTCTTCCAGAGTCGCAGTGTCCATCATCGAGACATCCTGTAGCTTGACTGTCGTCGTGTACGTCCACTTGGAGTACTGCTTCGCGTAGACCGCCCCAGGTGTCTGGAAGCTGTCTGCCTTGAGGTTGACAGTCCTCATCACACTGTAGGTAGAGTCCCAGTCACTTGCATGCGTCAACATGTCCGTTGGCACACCGTCGACGTCGACGACGCCTGGGACGAGGTAGTCTGCTTCCCACGAGATCAGAGTCTCGTAGTCAATAGGACTCTCGCCAGCTCCTTTCGCCGTTATCGGCAAAGACAAGGCCGACGCACCGACAATGAGTGCACACGCAGCTATTGCCGCCACTAGCACGCCCAACTGTCGGGGAGACCAGAGCCTTCTCTTCTCCGCGATTCTTTTCGCCAATTCGCTCTTGAATTTGTTCTGCATTCTCTATGCCCCTCCTTTGCTAGCGGCTTCTCGTGTCATGGCCATCGTTCCGCGCGGCCACTTGAGATCCAAGCCACTTGAGGTCTTGACCGGCACCTATCTGGTTTACCCCTTTTGGTGCAATTATCAAGCTATGGTACACCCTTAGAAGAGTCCGTATCAATATTGAAAATCATTGTCCGAGGATGATCTGGATGACCGTCGATAGGTCTTCGACTAGGAGAAGAAAAATCCCGGCGGAATAAAGGGGTTTTGGGAGGAAGTTATCGCTCTTTCAGCTGCGGTCCCTACACTATCTGCATCTCGCCCGCGTGCGCCTTGTACGGCGGCTCAAGGTCGGTCTCGCCGAACAGGAACTGGTGGAAGTACGAGTTGAGCGTCGGCTCGCAGACACCGTCAGAGGTTAACGCCACGAGGAGATACTCTGCGTCCTGACCGACTGCCGACTGGTGCGGAGCCTCTATGTCCGTCTCACCGTACAGGAAGCTCCAGTTGTAGTCGTTGCACGAGTCGCACGTGCCGTTGGTGGCTGCCAGAGGATCCGTACAGTTGTCGCCAGTTCCATCCTTGAGCTGCAGCTGATCCTGCAAGCAGTCGCCGCTCATGTTGCCGGCGGCTACCACTGAGATACCGCCAATCATGAGCGCTGCGCAGATCCCCAGCGCGGCCCACATTTTTGAAATCATTTTTTTTCACCCTTCCTTTCTTGAAACGATCTCTTTCGTTTCTGACAGGCCCATCGAGGGGTAGGTGATATGGCGTTTCTGGAACAAGTTTCAAAAGCTAGCACAATCTTGAATCTATATATCCAGATATCCAGAAAACAGCGAAAAACCACACAAAGAAAGGAAATGACGTTAAGGGGTTTCGTAGGCCTTTTAGCGGGCCATACATTGAGGCTCAGCTGCGGATCTACTTCTTGCCGCCGTTTCCGTTGTGGCCGCCTGTGCCGCCGTTCCCGCCGCCGCTGTTGCCGCCACCGCCACCGCGAGACTGCAGTGCGCCGAGGATGAGCCATGCGGTCCCATCTTCCGAAACGCCTCCAATCCCGAGGTCGTAGAGGACGTACACATCGTCGGTCTCGTCATCTGCGAGCTGGTCGAACGGGTGGTCCACATCGGTCTTGTTCGAGCCCATGGCGTAGGTGATCAGGTACGAAGACCCGATGGTCACCTTCACCGTATACACTCCGGTGGCCGCGTCCGTTGTGTCCCACTGGCCGCCGTAGATCAGGTGCCCGACCTGGTTGATCTCCCTACCGAAGCAGTCGCTGGTCTCTATAGGCAGCATCGTGAGTGGGTCCCATGACACCTTCTCGCTCCATGCAGGCGCGGTAGCACCCTCGAGCGTGATGTCGACCTGTATGCTGTCGACTGACACCATCCTCGTGTTGGCTACCAAAGATGGGGTGGCGAGCAATTCTGCCTGGTCGTACATGTTGACCTCAGTGGCCAGAACTTCCTTTGGCGCCAATGCACCAAGGTCGATGACCATCATCTCGATCCTGACGAAGTTCCCGGTTCTCCACTGCGGTGTGAAGACCATGTTGTCAGCGAAGTAGAGACCGACGTTCATCGGGGTAGCTGGCGCCTCTATCGGCACCAATACCTGCTCTTCCTCTGCCGCGTTCACTAAAACCGGCACAGTTCCAAAGACCATGACAAAGGCCATGGCCATAGCTATCGCCGTCTTTCTCATCATCTAAGTTATTCCTCCCTCCGATTCCTTCGACCCGGCGAGGGTCTCAGAATGCCATGCAATTGCGGATAAATGTTCTTTTGGAACATTTTTGAATATAACACCGCTACTAAACGGCGTTACTTCATAAGTCAGTAGTCGAATGTGAGAGAACCTCTGCCCGGATTTCAACTATCGTTAACCTCTCCTTCCTCTGCTTCAAGTGCACCTGATCTTCCGACTGGCACAGCGAAATCTTGTTTATTCGAGGAACGTCCAGTTGTTCTAAGCTCGTACCAAATGCCTTATTTAACCCGACCGGGATAAGTAAGCTGCATGCTGACACGCTGGCCACTGCTCGTACTGGTCACAGTTGCGACGCTGTTCTCAGCGTCGATGTTGCTTGTTTCCGCACCAGCCTCTGCGCTGCAGGACGACATCTCGTTCACCCAGGACTATGACAGCGTCACGATCAAGACGGACAACTCGACGGTAGAGATTTCGAAGGCGTTTCCAGCAGCATTCATCAGGCCTGCCAACGACACCACTGGCTACGGATACGGCTTCATGACTTCGTGTTTCGTCGGATACAACGAGAGCGATGTCCTTGAGAACCCGTTGGCCGAGGGCGCATACCACGCTTCTCTCACGAACGCCACTTGGACGATGATAGGCCCCACAGAATCATCTGACGACGCTGTTGGCAACGCGGTCACCGTGGCATTCAGGGCGACGGTGGACATGAGTTACCGGCAGTCTGGCGGCGGCCAGGGCTCAGGTGGGTCCGGTTCGGCCGGTGCCATCATCATAGAAGACTGGGCCGTTGTCCAGTTCACTTTCCAGGTTTCCACAAAGAGCCACTTCTCTGTCTACCCGGGATTCTCTGACCAGAACATCGTGGTCAACGGATCCACGGAGGTCAAGTTCGACGTCGGGATCACTCTGAGCAAGACCATCAACGCTGACAGCCTAGCGATGGATATGGGTCTCGCCAAGGTGCATTCAAGCAACCTGTCCGCGCCGGCTGACACCCAGGGATACAAGCTCTGGGGATACGAATCCGACGAAGTCACAATGAGCGACCCGAGCGTGAACGAAACGGACGGGACTGCTCCGATTGTCCACAGGTTCCAGTACCGCAACGCGCACGAGCAGATGTTCGCATTCGTGGAGGAGAACGTCACGAAGGGTTACTTCTCGTGGGCCAACAAGGTCATGCTCAACTGGTCCGGTGGGAGTAGCACCCTCGTGGACACGCAGACTTACTACGGGACCGATGGAGAGTGCCTCCGGATTTATGTCTCATCACCGATAGGGCTTGAGACAACCGCCATCAGCCACGATCCGAGCATCGGAATCTTCGAGGCACCCGGAGGCGGTGGAGGTGTCATCCGCATTCCCGATGATGGCGGCATATTCGGATCTTCCGCAATGTCGGTCGCCGCGGGAGTTGTCATCGGCGGTGCGATCATCGGGGGCAGCGTCGGAGTCATGTGGGCCACCAGCAGAAGGGGCGAAGATGACCCTGCAGATACCCTGTCGCTCGAGAAGAACAGATACTACAGAAGGCGCAGGTAGACACCGCGATTCGGTTCTCGATACGTATCAATGCTGAGCGGAGCTCTGGTCTTTCGGCTGTTCCGGGGGAGACTCTGGACCTTTGACATATGCGGCTACGAACTCGTCGACCAGCTTGTCCAGGAAGGTTCGCCTGTAAACGATCAGAAGATCGGCTACCACGTCCGGATCTATCACGGTGAGGTGCGACTCTCTGCCCTTCTTCTCGACCCTGACTGCGCCCCTCGACACCAGCTTCTTGATGTGGTATGAGAGGGTGCCTCCGGATATCGTGAAGTTCTCCAGGAGCTGCCCGTGTGTCGCGCCCGGGCTGCGCAGCAGGTAGAGGATAATGCCCCTCGGGAGCTCCTGTCTCAGGCAAGCGAGTATGCGCATCTTGTCCGCACCTATCTGTCCTCCAGGATAGTATCTGGAAAACCCCTCCTGTTTCGTCACCGTCACCAAGCCCCTCTGAACGAGGTAGTTCAGGTGATAGTCCAACACGCCAATTGGCATGCTCACCCTACGCTGGATCTCCCTGAAATGAAGACCAGGGTTTCCCCTCACGCATTCGTACAGACGCTTCCTATTCTCAAGGAGGAGAGGGTCATCCACGCGCCCTTCCTCCCACGAAGCCGAGCGATAGTATGACCGCAAGTGCGACCGCGTCCGCAATGACAAGATATAATCGCAGTGTGTCGCCCACGGAGTCATTGATCAGCGTCGCGAGGATTATGATGAAGGTGCCGACGACGTGTGCAGCGAGTGCCACAGCCGTCGCCATGATGGCCTTGATCCCGCTCCGCCTGTACGACATAACTGCGAGTGCGAAGAAGAACACAGAGGTGACCAACAGGAGCCCGAGGGCCAACTCTTCTGGGACTATCATGGATGTACCATATTCAAGTATACAGTGCATGCGTATAAGCCATTTGATTGGCAGCCAGATGCTCGACTGTCCGGACGGTCAGACCGGGTGTCGCAGGCTCAAATGCGAGCTGTTCGGCTCCCAATATAACGCAGTTTTAATTTGACGAAGCGCCTTGGGAAATGCCTAACGGGGACCGGAGAGCGACGAGATCCTACAGACACGAATGGTGCTTGATCGCGATCACGGGGCAGGCCCCCTGACATGCGCAGCATTGAACGCAGCCGTCGATGTTAGGAGCCGTGGCCTTACCGTCCACAATCTCATACACACCTGCGGGACAGACCTCGACGCACTTGCCAATTCCTTGGCACTTGCCGTAGTCGACCTCGATAACGACCCCGATCTTCTTGCTCTTCCACTTCCGCACGTCGGCCTTGGCGTTGACTATCCTGACGATGTTCGTGACAATGCCCGCCTGGATATCCTTTTCCCCACACCCATTCAAGCAGCAGGAGACGAGGGTCCTCCCTTAGGGCGATGGGGAAGGGCTAATGTGGCACTGATGCCTACGCAACCCCAACTGGCTACCGGAGATGAACGGATATGACGAAATTCAAGCTGGAGATTGTAAGATCCGAATGCACTGGCTGTGAGCTCTGCACCCAGACCTGTCCTGAGGTCTTCGAGATGGCGGATGACGGGCTGTCGACTCTGAAGGGCGGAGTGAGAGTCGGAGACAACGACGAGCTGGGAATGGACGACGACGGCTGCGCGAGGGATGCGGCGGCGGATTGCCCTGTCAACTGCATCCACCTCTATGAGGGCGACGCCAAGCTCATCTGACCCACTACAGGATGCCCTTCAGCCTGAAGAACGTCCAGAGCGCACCGACGGACACGGCGGATATTCCGACGATGATCCAGAACGCGTGCGGTTCCTCCGCTATCGGGAGGCCCTCGAGGCCTATGTTCATGCTGAACCAGCTGGCTATCAGCATAGGCATGATCAGGATGAGAGATATCGTTGTCAGGGTTTTCATTATCAGCGACAGGTTGTTGGAAATCGAGGCCTCGTAGGCGCTCAGGACGTTCGACATTATCTCCCTGTAGACCGTCGTCATCTCGTACAGCTGCGCCACATCGTTCTCGAGGTCCTCGACGATGTCCAGCCGGTCCTTCGTCAGCTTAAGGTGCTTGGTCTTGGACAGCGACGCCATCGCGTTCAGGTTCGACAGCAGCGCCGTGTTCAGCAAGATGAGGCTGTTGCTGAGGGCGAAGGCATGGGGAGCAGCCTCACCTCTCTTGGCCGTCAGAATCTGCTCCTGGAACGAGGATATGATCCGTTCCATTGGCCGGACCTGTCTTTCGATGTCCCTGTTGACCTTTCGAATCAGGGCTAGGAACAGATCCTCTTTCGTCTCCAGGTGCGGTTTCCTCTTGAGATCGGAAATCAGGTCATGCTCTGTGAAAGACGAGCCTATCCTCACGGTGATGATCTTCTTGGACGTGACGAAGATGCCGATGGGCATCGTCTGGAAACGATGTCCGTTCTGCTCCTGCGCCAGAAGGCTCCTGAGGACCAGCAGGTCATAGCCCTCCTCGATCTCGACCCTCGAACGCTCGTTGGGGTCGAGGCAGTCGGCGACGTCCTGGAGGTCGATGTCGAACTCCTTGTGAAGCATTTCGACTTCTGCGGGGGTTGGCGCGATTGCGTCTACCCACAGCGCATCCTTGAGCTGGGCGGAGTCAAGCGGCTTCAGATCCCCGCCTGCAGTCGAGAACATCCTCAACACCGAGAGCACCTCCTTGGACTAGTGCCCTGAAGCCCGTATGTCAGATATACCGTTTTCCTGGGCGCATCTCCGAGGCTTCAGGTGGATTCCCCGGGAGTGCTTAATGGAATGGATTCCCCCATTTGTCCAGGAAGAAGTTCTCGCCGACCGGCTTTCGCTCCGGCCTCTCCCTCTCGGACAGCTTCTGCTTGTCTGAGAGCAGGGACTCGTCCGAGCCGAGATAGCCGATGTTGACGTAGGTGATCACAACATGGTCCTCGGGTATGCCGAGCAGGCTCTTCGCCTTCAAAGGGTCGAACCCGGCGATCGGGTGCGCAATCAGGCCCAGCTCCGTCGCCCTAAGCTCGAGCTGGCCGATTGCGAGGCCAGTGGAGAACAGGAAGTAGTCCCGCTTGTCGCTCAACTGGCAGTCATCGGGTGGCCTGGCGCAGACCACCATGATCACCGGCGCCCTGGTCACCCACACATTGCCCTTCGGGAGCGTGCTCTTGACAGCGGCGAGGGCCTCCTGGCCCTTGCAGATGACGATCCTCCAAGGCTGGTTGTTGTTGCAGGATGCGGACAGCCGCGCCGCCTCCACGAGAGCTTCGATCTTCTCGTCTTCCACAGGTCTCGTATCGAGTGCTCGCCTGGCCCTCCTAGCATGAATGGCATCCACAACGTCCACTTTCTCACCGGATGTACCCATCACGAAACTTGGATTTAGATTTCGCTCCGATTTTCGTCTAGGCCTTGTACACGCGCCACTTGACGTCGTATCCAGTCTCCTTCTTGAGTCTGGAAACGCTGTCGAGCATCAGGTCGACCGATTCCCTCGTGCCGGCGAAGACGGCATCGACACCCTTGCTCAGAGCGCTCAGCGACGATTCCACCGGGGCGTGAATGGTGAACATCTCCTCGGTGGACTTCGAGAGCAGGGCCGCCGCGGGCACATCACCCGCCGCGATGAATCCTGGGGCGAACTCCTCCAGTTTGTCCTTCACACGGTCGACCACGGCAGCCTTTGACCCTCCATCCGACTCGGAGGGCACTTCGACCAACAACAGCCTGCCAAGCTCCATGTCCACGATTCCTTCGAGCTGGCCGACCAGCAAGTCGTCTCCTTCGTTGGCAGCTTCGAGAGCGACGCCCTTCGAGGAGGAGTCCACAGCCGGATATGCGATCAGCGTTCCATCCTCCATGACGAGCCCCACGGCATCACCCTTCTTCACCGGCCTACCAGCGATTGCGGAGCATCTGTCCACGACTCGGATGCTCCTCAGCACGCCGTCGATCTCCTCCTTCAGGTCGCTGAAATGCTCCTGTAGCTGCTGCATTCCCTTCCTGGTGGGGAGGAGTTCTCCCGAGTGCTTCCTCAGAAAACCTTCCTTCTTCATTTCAGAAATGTACTGGCTCACGGCCTGAACTGTCACGGAAAGATACGCCGATATGTCCTTCTGCTTGGCCGAGGGGGATTTGAGGAGCTCCACCAAGATCAGCATCTCGGTGTTCTTCCTGAGGTCCCTGAGATTCGCCCCGGTCATGTTCACGCCACACCCCTTGAGATCTCGCGGAGCATATCCGCCATGTCCTTAACCGGGATAGCTCCTGAGCTAATCAACTCCTTGACTATCTCGTCCGCCCTGCCGCCCACGAAGTCGATGCCGCGGCCCTCCTCTGGCCTAACCACGATAACCCTCTTGCCCATTGCAGCGGCCTGCTTCGCGGCCTCTACGTTCTTCAAGTTCCCAGGACCGACAGGGAACGGTGAGAGGACGACGAATTCGCTGTCTCGGACCAGTGCTATGTTATCCCGAAATGCTGACTCACTGATAGCCGAGAACGGCAGTTCAGCGACGGTCGGGATGCGCAGATCCCTTGCATTCTCGAAATCCGAATCGAGGACGTTGAGAACCCCCGTCGACACACCGAAGCCAGCATCGAGGAGAGACTTCATGAAAGGCCCCCCGACTCCGCCTCCACAGAGCAGGTGGACCCTTCTCCCGTGCCTCGGTCCGGCGGCCAGAGAGGAATGCGGCATGACGTAGACTGCATTCGTGAACGGATCCTTCCGGACCACGACGTCCACCCCATAAACGCTCTGTATGGTATCGGGATTGAGGACTGCGACGGGACTGCCGTAGGCCTCAAGCCATCCGTTGCTGAGGAGCGCGATCTTGTCGCAGTACCGAGCGGCGAGGTTCACGTCGTGCAGTACGGATATCACAGTGATTCCCTGCTCCTTGTTGAGGGTTTTGATTAGATCCATTACCTCGAGCTGCCCGTTTATGTCGAGGTACACGGTGGGCTCGTCGAGGAGCAGCGCCTTCGGCCTCTGAGCGACCGCGCGTGCAATGATGACCCTCTGTCTCTCGCCTCCGCTCAGAGCGAAGAACCTCCTGGTCGCATACTTCCAAGTGTCGGTGCGCTCCATCGCCTCTTGAACGGCTGCAGCATCCTCCATGGTCGGACCTGCGAACCTGCTGCTACGATGGGGAAGTCTTCCCATCATCACGATATCATATGCGGAGAACGTGAAATCCGTGGACGAGCTCTGCGGGACGACGGCAAACGTCCTCGCAAGGTCCTCTGAGGACTGCGTGTTCGTCGACACACCGTCCAGCAGGACGGAGTCCGCAGGTGGATTGAGATAGTTCATGATGCACCGAAGCAAGGTCGTCTTGCCTGAGCCGTTCGGACCCATGAGGCCTATGAACTCGCCCGGCTCGACGTCGAAGGTCACGTCCTTCAGGACCTTCTTGTCCCCGAACGAGAAGGAGAGCCCCTTGATCTCGAGTTTCATAAGGCATCACCGAGGATCCTGTTGCGCCTGAGCAGATAGAGGAAGAACGGCCCTCCACAGAGCGCCGTTATGATCCCGACTGGGAGCTCAGTTGGGGCGATAACTGCTCTAGCAACGGTGTCCGCCCAGATTAAGAATATCGCACCTGAGAGGGTCGCAGCGGGGACGAGAATCCTGTGGTCGGCGCCGACGACGAGCCTCAGCATATGTGGGATGATCAGGCCGACAAAGCCGATGACGCCTGTGAACGCGACCGCCGCCGCGGTCATGACGGCCGCAACGACGAGCATGAGCGTCTTCAGACCCTCCGCATCCACGCCCAAGTTGTGCGCGGTCTCCTCTCCAAGGAGGAGGGCGTTTAGATCCCTGCTCGATATGTAGACCAGCACAATTCCCAAGACGGCGGCCAGGACAACGACGATCACTGCAGTCCACGAAGCCATCGAAAGGCTGCCCAACATCCAGAATATTATCCGATGATACTGCTGGCCTGCGAAGTATATGAGAAGGGACACCATCGCTCCGAGGAACGCGGCGACTGCCACCCCGGACAGCAACAGGGTGTTCACATAGACCTTGCCCCCGACCACGCCGAGATAGTAGACGACGAAGACGGTCAGCAGCGCAGACGCGAAAGCGAGGGTCGGCGTCATGAGCGCCCCGAGAACGGCAATCGAGGCCAAGCCTGTCAGGCTGGCGACGACCGCGCCAAGTGAGGCCCCCGACGAGACGCCCACGATGAATGGGTCCGCCATTGGGTTCCGGAAGACCGCCTGCATCGCCGTTCCCGCGCATGCGAGCGCGGCGCCAACCGCCGCGGCCAACAACACGCGCGGAATCCGGACTTCCCAGAACACGTTAGCGTAATAGTCCGGCAAGTCTCCCTGTCCATGGAATATCGCTCCGAAGGCCTCCTCGAAGGAGATGTACTCGGGGTCTCCCGGACCTATGGGACCAAGTGTGCCGACCAAGACAGCAACGAACGCGGAAGCGACTAGCCCGACGACAAGAAGGACCAGCCAGACCAGCCTCCTCCTCATCACCTTCGCGAAATCGACTCCCTCGTCTTCGGTATCCGGCCGGCTCAGTGACATCACCAACCGGAGTCCTATGGGAAGACCTCAGGATAGAATATCTCCGCGAGCAGCTCCAGGCAGTCGATGACCCTCGGGCCGTACCTGCTGATGAGGTTGGCGTCCACACCATAGATATCGCCGTTCTCGACCGCGTCTATCGTGCTCCAACCGGGCCGATTGATGTAGGTGTCCTTGCTGAGGGTTGACCATGGTCCGGTCGTGAATATGATTATGTCGGGATCCTGGGCGATGACGTATTCGCTCTCGACGGTCGGATACTCTGAGCTCGTGTTGTGCGCGATGTTCACCCCTCCAGCCGAGGTGATCAGGTCGTCACCGAACGAGCCGGGACCGTAGGTCCAGAAACCCATGAAGTCGTCGTACTCGACGTACACCTTTGGCTTCGGCAGGCCGGAGTCCTGAATCTTGGCCTTGACCGCGTCGATCCTGTCCTCCAACTCACCCGCGACCTCATCCGCCTCGCTGACATGACCAGTGATCACGCCGGCGAGTCTTATCGTCTTCATGACGTCCTCAAGAGTGCGATCCGCGAAAAGGACGTAAGGAATCCCCTGGTTGGCCAGCTGCTCGAGCTGCGCCAGTGGAACCAGGTCGCCTCCGACGATCAAGTCGGGCTGCAGTGCGACGATTGCCTCAGTGCTCGGCGGGAAATCGCCGACCTTGGGAAGACCTGCGGCCTCTGCGGGATAGTCACTGTAGTTGTCAACTCCCACTACCTGAGGCCCCGCCCCAACTGCGAACAGTATCTCTGTGGAGGAGGGAGCTATCGACACTATCCGTTGTGGTATTCCGTCCAGCGTGACCGTCCGACCGTAGTCGTCAACTATCGTGAACCCTTCATTCTGTCCCGAGATCGTGATGCCTGCCAGATAGCCTCCGGCGAAAGAGAACACGGCTACAAGGATCACAATGAGGACCGTCCACACGTTCTTCGTCGTCTTGCCCATGCTTTTAGATGTCATTCGCGCACCCCTGCCTTAAAGCGAACTTGATATATTGAAAGTGTACTTAAATGTTGCGGGGGATGCGGCGAAGGCCCTGTCCAGTGCGATTGAACGAAAACAAGTGCGGAAAGGGGTTTCGAGGCGACCACGAAGCTACTGCTTCGTGCCCTCTTCCATGCTCGCCTCGAGTATGTCCATGGCCTGCTCGAGGACCTCGTCGGGCATGACCATCGACGGGTGCAGTCTGATCACGTTGTCGAACGTTCCGCACGTCAGGAGGATCATCCCGCGCTTCAGCGCTGCGCCCTTGACGGCCTTCGTTTCCTTCGCAGCCGGGGTCTTCGCTTTCGGGTCGGAAACGAGCTCGACCGCCATCATGGCGCCCATGCCTCTCACGTCCCCGATGATCGGGAACCGGGACTGCATCTCCTTCAGGCGCTTCGTCATGTAGGCGTTGACCTTCGGGACGTTCTTCATCCCCTTCTCGATGAGCGGGAACTGTGCGAGGGCAGCCGAGCACGCGACCGGGTTGCCTCCGAAGGTGCCTCCAAGTCCACCGACTTGAACAGAATCCATTATCTCGGGCCTGCCAGTGCACGCAGAGACCGGGAATCCGCCGCCTATCCCTTTGCCCGACACAAGCAGGTCAGGCTCCACGCCTGACCAGTGCTGAACGCACCACATCTTACCTGTCCTGCCGGCACCGGTCTGTATCTCGTCGTCGACGTACATCACGCCGTGCTTCTTGCATATCTTGGTTATCTTGGCGTAGAACTCCTTCGGCGGCACGATGAACCCGCCCTCACCTGCAATCGGTTCGCCTATGATGCATGCAACCTTACCCTGGAACTGCGGGGTCGACCATATCTCATCGATCTTGTCCGCACAGGCAACTCCACAGGACGGATACTCCATCTTGAACGGGCATCTGTAGCAGTACGCGAAGTCCACCTTATAGCTCTCGGGGAGAGGGCCGAAACCCGCCTTGTACGGCATCTCCTTCGAAGTCAGCGCCATGGCCAGGAAAGTCCTACCGTGGAACGCGTGCACGAACGAGAAGGCCGCCGGCCGCTTCGTGTAGTGTCTGGAGATCTTGACGGAGTTCTCCACCGCCTCCGCGCCGGAGTTGAACAGACCAGACTTGGACAGGGCAGGATGCGGGGCGACGTTCGCCAACTTCTCGGCCAACCTGACGTAGCTCTCAT